>Ga0164310_10000311_pt1 | contig 25240 bp, 23 predicted proteins | sample GuaBasSedimGuay1_FD_121795 | JGI IMG/M metagenome (GOLD analysis project Ga0164310, IMG submission 121795) | Subseafloor sediment microbial communities from Guaymas Basin, Gulf of California, Mexico - Guay1, Core 4569-9, 0-3 cm | ecosystem: Environmental > Aquatic > Marine > Hydrothermal vents... | reverse complement strand
TTGCCGCCCCCAATCACCACAACCCTACCTTTCAAACGTATCTTTTTCCCTTTCCTCACTTCGCTTAGAAACTGAAGTCCATAATAAAGGCCCTCCAACCCCTCTTCTTCGCCGGGGATTCCAATCTTCTTACTTGCTTGTGCACCGGCAGCGATAAATACAGCACTGTATCCTTCTGTTAGTAAATCGTTCACTGTATGACGTGCGTCAATGGGCGAGTTGTATCTGATCTCCACGCCACAGGATTCTATATATGCGATTTCCATCTCAATCACTCGACGGGGCAGTCGGAACTCAGGAACAGCAATACCAAGCATGCCTCCAGCTACTGGCTGCGCTTCAAAGACAGTGACCTTATATCCCATCTCAGCAAGGTAGTAAGCACAGGTCAGCCCTGCTGGCCCAGCGCCTACTACCGCCACCCTTTGTGGCTTGGTCACAGGAAAAGGCTCTTGCCTTAAACCCATATGCTCAAAATACCAGTCCGCTGCAAAACGCTTCAAAGACCTAATCGCCACAGGTTCATCCAGCTCACCACGCCTGCACTTGAATTCACAGGGATGGATACAAACTCGCCCACAAACGGCTGGGAAAGGATTCCTTTCCCTAATGATCTGAACCGCCTTTTCATACTTACCCGCTGCTATGGCCGCGACATAATTAGGGACATCAATTCCGGCCGGACAGGCATGCTGACATGCCGATATAACCATTGAATCGCAGGTGGCGCCTGCGCACCTGTGCTCCAAGATGTGCTCCTCGTACTCCTTTGCAAAATACCTCAAGGTAGAAAGGGCTGGCTTGGCACAAGTCTGACCCAGCCCGCAAAGAGAAGTCTCAGTAATGGTATCTCCCAGTTCTTTTATTGTTTCAACATCCTCAATGCGTCCTTTGCCGTTGGTTATACGGGTCAAAATTTCCAGAAGCTGGGTGGTCCCGAGCCTACAAGGGGCGCACTTACCACAGGACTCAGACTGAGTAAAACTCAAGAAAAAGCGGGCGATCTCAACCATGCAATTATTTTCATCCATAACCACCATGCCGCCTGATCCCATGATTGCGCCAATCCGCTGAAGCGTGTCATAGTCAATGGGCAGGTTTAGGTATTGGGAAGGGACGCATCCCCCTGAAGGGCCTCCCATTTGTATGGCCTTGAATTTTCTGCCCTTTGGTATTCCACCTCCTATGTCAAACACAACTTCCTTTATGGTAACCCCTATAGGCACCTCAACCAGGCCCGTGTTATTCACCTTTCCCGCAAGAGAAAAAATCTTGGTCCCTTTGCTCTTTTCTGTTCCCACTTCACTGAACCAGGAAGCCCCGTTCTTGATTATCAAGGGGATATTTGCCCATGTCTCGACATTATTGATATTAGTGGGTTTTCCATCCAGGCCGGCTTGTGCAGGAAAGGGCGGTCTGGCCCTTGGCATTCCTCTCTTTCCTTCAATAGACGCCATCAATGCGGTCTCTTCACCACACACAAAAGCCCCTGCCCCCATCTTTAGAGAGAGATGGAAATCAAAGCCTGTACCCAAAATGTTCTCCCCAACAAGGCCCAGCTCTTCCATCTGCCCCAATGCTTCAGATAAATGGGCTATGGCAATAGGATATTCTTCCCTGACATAAATATAGCCGTATCCTGCCCCAATGGCATAGGCGCCTATGAGCATTCCCTCTAAAACGGCATGTGGATCTCCCTCCAACAGGGCCCTATCCATAAACGCGCCCGGATCTCCTTCGTCGGCATTGCAGATTATATATTTTGGTCTTCCAGCTGCCTTACGCGCAAAACTCCATTTAATACCCGTTGGAAAACCTGCTCCCCCTCTACCTCTCAGTTTGGCTGCCGTAACCTCTTCTATCACATCCCCTGGGCTCATCGTTGAAATGGCCTTTACAAAGGCCTCATAACCACCTGCTGCTATGTAATGTTCTATGTTTGTGGGGTCTATCTTACCGCAATTTGCCAGCACTCTCCTGGTCTGCTTGCTGTAAAACCCAATTTCACTTCTGTAAAAAAGTGGGTTGCCGGACTTTGGATCTCTATAAGCAAGCCTTTCAATGAGTTTATTTTTGCCCAGTGTTAGATCTACTATCTCTAGGGCATCTTCCGGACTAACTTCTTGATACTGGATCCCCGCCGGGTCTATGGAGATGACAGGGGCCTTTGCACAAAATCCATGACATCCGGTGGACCTTACTTCTACTTCTCTCGTCATCCCTTTTCGTCTAACTTCTGCTACAAGCGCCTCGCGCACCTCATCTGCACCATAGGCCCTGCATCCAGTCATACAGACCGAGACAACCGTTTTGGCCAAATCCCGACTGGACAAGATCTTATTCCTTAACCACTCCAACTGCCCAATGCTTTGGAGTCTCTGCATCCTTATTTTTCCTCCACACGATCTTTCCGGTATTGGGCCAAGACACTTGTCACCTTGGGAGGCGATAGCCTTCCATAATAAGTCCGGTTGACCATCATTGTAGGGGCCAGGAAACAAGCACCAAGGCACGCTACTGTTTCTAACGTAAACTGGTAGTCCTCACTAGTCTGCCCCTCTTCTAATCCCAACTCTTTTTTTAGAAACCGTAATATGCTCCGTCCCCCCTTGACATGGCATGCCGTGCCTCGGCAAACCCTTATCACGTATTTCCCCTTCGGCTCCAAGCCGAACCCAGCATAAAAGGTAATAACTCCCTGAACCCGAGAGGGGTACAAACCCAAAGCCTCAGCAATCGGCTCGATTCCATCTGGTGGAATGTAGCCGAATTCCTTTTGCACATCCTGGAGCAAGGGAATTAGGCCCCACTTTTCTCCTTTGTGCTCCTCAATGATGGATCGGAGCCTTCCCTCATCTATACCGTGTTTCCCCATGTGCCTATCCTTTACACTTTTTGAACATTGGCCCTGCAACTATTCCATCCCTCAAAATCCGGTCCACCGAACTGGGATAGGTGAATTAAGACTCTGGCATCATTGTTATCAAAACCCCAGGGCAGAAAAACCATACCTTCAGGTTGGTCCCTATTGACTTTAATCTTCTTCACCACTGATCCATTTTGATTTTTAATCCTAATCTTATCACCCTCTTGGAGGCCAAGGCTCTCAGCATCATGGGCGGAAATCTCTGCAAATCCATCCGGGCAAAACCTGGTAATACGCCTCGATCTGCCCGTACGTGTACCACTGCCCATATGAAACCTGGTAGATCCAAAAATGACCCTCATTGAAAGGGACGACTCCTTTGCCTGCTGCCCTATCTCAATCCTTCTTGAAAATGGGATCCTGATTTCCTCGCCACCATGCTCCCCTGAGAACAAGGCTGTCTCACCTTTTACCCATCCGCCAATTCCATCGGTGGCCAAGGCAAAATATTCGGGCACTACCCGGGCTATTTCTTTCCTTATCCTGGCAAGGGAACCATATCTCTGCGACTGACCCAATAGAAGCATCAATGAGTCAAGTATCTCCCAGTCCGGCATGGCCTCTCCTGGTGGCTTGACAACTGGTTCAAAACACTGGATCCTCCCCTCCAGGTTGGTAAATGAACCTGCCTTCTCTGTTACCGCTGCGCCGGGCATAACAAGATCGGCCATTTCAGTGGTTTCGTTCTGAAATATATCCTGGACAATTAGAAATTCGAGTTTCTTAAAGGCCCTTTTTATGCGATCTTCCCCAGGCAGGTTACGTAGAGGGTTTTCTCCCATTATATAGAGAGCCTTTAGGTGCCCTTTCTCGGCCTCCTCAATAATCCTGATCATGTTTAGTCCAGGGTCAGGCGAGATCTTGGTTTTCCAAAGTCGCTCAATCTGCTTTCGCTTCTCCTCATCTGAAAGAGGATAAGGCCCGGGGAGAAAATCTGGAGCGGAACCCATGTCCCATGACCCCATTTCATTACATTCTCTTGCCAAGATATAGACCCCTCCTCTATCACCAAGGCTCCCACTCATCAGTGCAAGGTCCACAATAGCATCTAGCACGTGAGGGCCATGCTTTTGCCTCAGGATCCCGGAGCCCACCACAAAAGCAATTCTTTTCCCTGCTAGGAGCTTACAGGTTCCTTTAATGGCTTCTGGATCTATTCCAGCAATTGCACATAAGTGATTAAATTCCAGGGTCTTCAACTTACTGTAAAAGTCCTGAAATCCCGTGGTACACTGGTCTATGAACGCATGGTCAATCCATCCCTGTTCAGCCAAACATTTTGCGATAGCCGCTAGTGCAGCCAGATCAGTGCTCGGAACTACCCCCAGGTGAAAAGTGGCAAGCGAGGAGAGTCCGGTTTTTCTTGGATTTATCTCCACCAAAGGCAAGCCGCTCTTTGCCGCCCTTTTGATATAATACCCTGCTACAGGTGCTGACTGTGTGGGATCCGCACCCAAGACCAAAATGGCGCTTGCTTTACTAATGCTTGAGAGTGGTTTTCTCAAAGAAACCCTTCCCAATCTATCTGACAACCCCTGAAGTGCAAACCTGCCGGAAAGGTACCCTCCACTGTCCACATTGTTCGTCCCAAAGAAAAGGCGAGCCATCTTTTGAAAAAGGTAATTCTCTTCATTTGTGCATTTTGATGAACCTAGAAAGGCAAGACTTGTGGGGCCGTATTCCTTTTTGATTTCCAGAAGCTTGCTTCCTGCCAACTCCAATGCGGCACTCCATGAAATCCTCTCCCACCCGTTATCCGTTCGGAGTAATGGGTAATTGAGGCGCTCCTGCGATTGCAAGAAATCATAGGCGAAATGTCCCTTTACGCAAAGAGTAGATCCGTTTACAGTGTCTGATTTCCCAGAGGGATTGACTTCCACTATGGAATCCCCTGCTGACCCCATCAGCAACGAGCAGCCCACACCACAAAACCCACATATTGAAATTGATTCCCTTTCAGGCGTACCCACAAAGGTATCGGTATTGGGACTCAATGCCCCAGTTGGGCAGGCCGATACGCAGGATCCGCAAAATGTGCATGATGAGTTTTCAAGGGGAAGATCATGTAAAGTGGCAGGTCTGGATTTGAATCCTCTCAGATTGTAGTCCACGGCACCCACTACGACCAGCTCATGATCCACTCGTATGCATTTGCTGCACAAGATGCATTTGGTGAGATCTCTAACAATAAAAGGATTCACCTGCTCGAAGCTCTTCACATTGGGCATGGGATACAGCCTACTCTCTCCTATGCCGAGGGCTGCGGCAATTTCCCTCAATTCACACCGATTTCCTTTGCTACAGACCAAACAAGACTCAGGGTGTTCTGCCATCATGAGCCTTACAATATTCCGCCTGTGTCTTTGAATCCGATCCGAGTTTGTAACAATCACCATCCCTGGAGCAGCTGGTGTGACACAGGAGGCAAAAAGCCGGCCACTGGAAATTTCTTCTACCAGGCATAGCCGACAAGCACCGAAAGGTTTTAGGTCTGGGTGAAAACAAAGGGAGGGAATTGTTATCCCGGCTGACTTTGCCGCTTCCAAAATGCTGCTTCCCGGTAGGCAGCTAACATTCATGCCGTCTATTTTTAGGATGATTTCCTCCAAGACAGTCGCTCCCATTATCTCAATTTTGCCGCGTCAAGGTAATACCTCAGTCTTTCCTCTCCTCCGATGGTAATGATATGTACGCCTTGACACAGGTCTTTTAGACCTTTCACAATGTCCGCGAAAATCTCGATACTTGCCTTTTCCCTATCAACTGCCTTTGCAAGCTTCTTTATCATCCAGTCGGGCACCATGCCTGATTTAAAGTGTCTGTTAAGAAAGCTCGCCATTCCAGCGGTCCTGAGGATCATTACCTCGGCTATCACTGGAATTCCAAATGTACTCACCTGTTTCATGAATTTCTCAAACATATCAACATCAAATATAGGCGTGGTGAGAAAATACCCGGCTCCAATCTTGGCCATTTGCTCCATTTCCTTCATTTCCAATTCTGGCACATCCTTTCCCCAGCCAGACTCTATTCCTGAGCCAACAACGAACTCGGCCTTAAAGGGAAGCTCCTGCCCATCCACAGTATACCCTTCTCTCATGTGCTCCAGCACGGACTCCAGCTTGCCCACATCCACATGAAAAAACATTATCTCCTGCAAGCTATCTCCTGTAATTCTGTAATCCTCAGTAAAAACCAGCAAGTTCTCAACACCTACTTCATGGGCCACTACCAAATCCTTTTGGAGCTGGATACGGTTCTTGTCCCGCGTAGTGGTCTGATAAATTGACTCAAAACGGTTTTTTTTCAACAGCTCACAGGTCTTAACCGTGTCCACCACCACTCCTTCAATCTCAAGTTCCGGGACCGTGACACCATCTACTCTACCCCTGACAAGTTCCAATTTCTCAATTAGCGCCTGCGGATCCTCATCAATAGGCGTTTGTACTTCAGAAGTGATTACAAATCTCTTTCTCTGCAAAGCCTCTCTCAATCTCATGGGTTCCCCCTTTTTCCCAGGACCTGGTGACTTATTGCAAAACCTCCTCTCAGTTGCCCAACTATTCGACCCCCAGGAGTCGGGCGACTTCTTCCTTAAGTTGGGGCAAGGGTAAAGGCTTGGAGAAACATACGTCAGCTCCGTATTCCTTCATCTTCTTGAATTTTTCCTCATCCAAATAGGCAGAGAGCACTATAATTTTCGTATCCTTGGTTTCCTCATTCTCTTTTATTTTCTTGCACACTTCGTAGCCCTTGATATCCGGCATCATGATATCAAGAATGATTAAATGTGGCTTAAAGTGTTCCACTTGCAGGCCGGCCTCGAACCCGTCTGATGCTGAAATGACCTCGTAGCCACGCTCGTCCTCTTCTAAGGCCTGCACAATGGTTTCCACAATTATGGGATCATCGTCCACAACCAAGACTCGTCTTTTTTGCTCCATCTCCACCTCGTCTGGGATAGGTATCCCCTGATTTTTCATAAATTCAATCAAATCCTCTCTTCTTATCCTTCTGTGTCCTCCTACTGTTTTGTAGGCCTTGATATGTCCAGACTCGATCCAGTTGATAATGGTTTTGGGAGAGACATTGCAGTATTTACTAGCCTTATAAACCGTCAGTATTTCCTCCATTCCAGCCTCCTCTGACCCACATGATTGGTTAGGAATTATACTTATTCTAGAATTTTCCAAATGTCAACAAAAAAATTTTTTGGAAATAAATAGAATTCCTATAAAACCTGCAACAACATATTTATTGTATCCCATCCCTGTCTCTTAAGGTAAAGAAACCTCGCTACACAAACTGTTTTCACCAGCTTAAGGGGGTTCCAAGTTTGCAGATGGGCACTACCTTATATTGTGAAGAGTAGGGTGATTAGGTAATTTGGCGAGTTGTGAATTTTAGGCAAAGAGTCATCTGAGAGGATCCTACATTAGATAAATTCTTGTGGATGAGACATTGCCCCAGTTAGGAAGTACGTCCTTTTTGGATAAAGACCTATTGGCGGGGGGGGCGATACAATGGAAGGGATATGGTAAAGGTACTACCAGAGCCATACTCACTTTCCACCCAGATATCCCCCCCATGGTCTTTAATGAACCCATAGCAGACTGATAGACCAAGTCCGACTCCCTTTACGCTATCCTTAGTAGTAAAAAAGGCATCAAAGATCTTGTTTATGTCCGAGTTCTTGATACCCATACCTGTATCAGAAATCCTTATAAGGACATCTCCATCCTGAGATTCCGTCTTAACCTTAAGAGTTCCCCCATTTGGCATGGCATCTCTAGCATTAGCTATAATATTTAAGAATACCTGTCTAAGCTGATTCCTGGAAGCAAAAACCGGGCCCACATTATCATCGAATTCTTCCACAACTCGGATACCATGCTCCCTGAGTTGCTTCTCGTACAATAATAATATCTCCTCCAAGATAGTATTAATACTGGTGACCTGTCTCTCTTCCTGATCCGGCCTTGAGAATGACAGCATCTTTTTCAGGAGATCTGTCAGCCGTACAGTCTCGGAAAGGGCCATCTCCAAAATCTTTCTCCTTTTACTTTGCTCGGGAATCTCCGACTTCAAAAGCTCTAATGTATTCATTATACCATAAAGGGGGTTATTAAGTTCGTGGGCTATCTGGGAAGTTAGCCTGCCCATTGCCGCTAATTTCTCCGATTGCAGCAGTTGTTCCTGGGTACGTCTAAGTTTTTCCTCCATTTCTAAGCGCTCTGTCAAATCGACAAAAATCCCCACTGACGCCATCTCCTTTCCCTCTGCGTCATATATGATTGCCGCAGATAAACTTCCCTCAATAACCTTACCATCTTGCCTAATATGGACCATGGGATACGACCTAAGCCGCCCTACGCCTCCATAGTCCTGGCTCCTCATCATCTGCATTACCTTCCTTGCCATTCCCTCGGGATATATCTTTTCAATATTCATCTTCCCAATAACATCCCGTGCCTTGTACCCGAGAACCTCTTCTGCTGCCCTGTTCCACAATATAATGTTCCCGGACATATCGGTTGCGATAATTGGATTGGGAGAACTGTGTATTATTTTGTTGAGAAAATCATGGGCCTCTCTCAGGCTTCTTTCCATCTCCTTTCTTTCTGACTGATCCACAATTATCCCTTCATATCCTAGGACCCTACCGTCTTGGGCATATCTGACATGGCTCGTAAGCAACACTGGGATAGGGCTGCCATCCCTCCGCTTGAATTCAACTTCATAGTCAATCACATATCCTCTCCTCTCGATCATCTCTTGAAATTTATCCCGATCCTCAGGCCTGAGATAGAGATCTTTCCTGATGTCTATATTCAGGAATTCTTCCTTGCTTTCATAACCCAACATTTCCAATAGAGCGGGGTTTGCATTCAAAAATTTCCCCTCCTTGCTGCTCACATAAACGCCGCATTTTACATGTTCAAACAGCCTTCTATAGTCTTCCTCTGATGCCTTTATCCTCTCCTCTCGCTTTTTCCTCTGGGTAATATCGCGACAAATACTTAGCTTGGACACCGTTCCGTCCGGGTTCCTCAACGGCAACTCAATAAGGTCATATGCCTTATCTATTTCGGCAATATGAAGCTCCCATCGAACCGTACTGCCTTTAAATACTTCTTGTGCCCTACACCAAGGGCATACGCTCTCCCGGTGTTGTAAGATGTTATAACACTTCTTGCCAGTCCCATTTCCAAAATCCTGAACCATCCTCATGTTCATAAACTCTATCAAGTATCTGTCATTTATTACATAAATCCCGTCCTCCATTGCATCTAGAACGGAAGCCAAGTTGGGGCTGTCTTTCTTGAGCATAGATCTCTCCTTCTTTCACATAGCTGTCAGTAAAATAAAGTTTAATGCCCTGATTTCAAAGAGGCTTGTAATAATTTATAATTTTAAACTATCATTTTATGTGAAGGAAGCAAAAATCCTTTATTTGTTTGCCTCTGAGTATAATCATTACTGGCTATATTTTTCAGCCTCGCTCAAAGAATGATAAAAAATCGCCCCGTTAACATATTAAGGGAGCCTCTCCCTTCGTTCTCAGCTATTGTTCAACTTAAGGAAATAGAGTATTGACGCCACCCTTTGGTTTTGGTAGCTTTCGCATTATCATTCGTTAGGGAAATAAGTATACATAGCCAAGGAGCATAGTGATGAAAATCCGATATTCTATTTTACTTCTAGTGTTGATGTTTCTAGGTACTATCCTGTTTAATGGGCCATAAGGTCTTTCTGCCGAATTATATATCTTATAAATGGACTCTGATCTTGCTCATCGCCCTCTTGTTGGTTTATTATCTGCTCGCAACTTGGAATGAAGAGACTGACAAATTTACTATTGAAATTTAGGCCTAGGAGGAATAAATATGGTTGAAAATATTACACCGGATGAGACATTAGATTGCCGGGGCCTGAGTTGTCCAATGCCCATTCTCAAGACTAAGAAGGCCATCGGCAAAATGAAATCGGGTCAAATCCTCGAAATACTAGGCACAGACCCGGGAACCAAAAATGACCTACCCGCCTTTGCCCAAAAGACAGGCCATGAATACCTCGGAGAAAAAGAGGATCAGGGATTTACCAGGTTCTATATCCAAGTAAAGTAGCCTCAGGCACGCAATCTAGAAGGGGTCATTCATGGGAAAGAAACTGGGAATTCTTGTGAGCTCGGATAGGCACTTGGATAAAATAATAAAGCTTTGTAAGGCAGCAAAGAAAAAGGACATAGAGGTATCCATTTTCTTTACCCATTTGGGAACATTGTTGACACAAAATCCGGCATTCAAGGAATTGCAGGGCCTTGCCCACATGTCCCTTTGCAATGTGGGCTTTGAAAGTCACGGGCTAAAACCTCCTGTTCCGGGTATCCAAGAGAAAGATTACGCAACCCAGGCACGGCACGGTGATTTGATAGAGGAATGTGACCGATATGTTTCTTTTTAATGAGGGAGCGGACAAATAATGGAAAACGTAAAACATGTAGCATTTCTGATCCGTCGAAAAGAAGACCTATGGGAGGGCTCCAGATCCACATTGGGACTTGCGGTGGAGAATCTATACTCGTATATGTTTGTCATCAATGTGGAAGTAGATATGACGGAAAAGTATAAAGAAAACCTGGAATGGCTTGAGGATATGGAGTGTGAATACTATTCCAACAACAAGGTAAATGCGGAAAAGCATGGGTTTAAGTACCTAAGTTTGGAAGAGATCGGCGAGAAACTCAAAGAAATGGACCTCATTGTGCCCTTTGGGAGTGCAGAATGAAAATCCTTCATATATTTAAGAGTGAACCGGACGAAACCACAAAGATCCTTGTAGATATAGTTTCCAACGGCAAAGAAACTACCTTTTTTGATCTATTCAAAGACGATACAGACTATGATGAATTGATTGATCTTATCTTCGAGCACGATAAAGTGATCACTTGGTGGTAAATTAGTAGATACCTTAAGAGTAAATAGCATCTTGACATAAGCTGGGGCGGCAATTATAAAGTTAGGTCCGGTACCTAACTACAAATTATTCCCTGTGGGAAATAAACACTAAGCCGAGAGCGCGGGGGGCAGGCCTATGAAATCAGTCAAATTGTACGGGGGCCTGGAATTAAAGACAGAACTGCCTTTTCCCGACCTTCCCATTGAAGAAATGCCCGCGCCTGAACAGATCATCCTTCCTTTGTCCGACCGCCCAGGAATCTTCTGCAGGCCTTTGGTAGAGAGGGGTGAGACAGTTTTCAAGGGCGAGAAGATTGCCGAGGATCCCACCCGTAAAATGCTGCCAGTTCACTCCTCCGTCTCTGGCCAGGTCACAGACATTAAGCCCTATCGCTATGCTGAGGGGGGAAATACACTCAGCATATTTATTGAATCTGACGGCCAAGATAACTACCGTCCTGAACTGGAGCCTATAGAAGATTTTGCTAATGCTGAACCCGTTGCCTTAATCAAGGCTATAAGGGAGGCAGGCGTAAAAATCATACCATTTGAGACACTGCCAGAGGCCGAACGCAAAGGGACCAAGGTCACCCCTGTAAAGCATTTTGTGATCAACGGCATTGGCCGGGGCTTTGCTGGGACCATAAGCAGGCGTCTTGTAGTGGAAAAGGCTCCGGAATTGGTGGAGGCTGCCCGTCTCATCCAACACATCTTTCACCCACATAAGATCTATCTGATTCTAAACCAAGAGCATGAAGACGCCATCGAGGCGGCCAAGGGTGCAGGTCTTGACTCGGAGGTTGAGATCTTGGCCCTTGATGTGTTTTACCCATTGGGGCACCCCCATTTGCTGTTCAAGACCTTGTTTAATAAGGAAATCCCTTGCCCTGGTGGAAAGGCCATTGACTATGGTGTGGTCTTTTCAAATGTAGATACCGCTATCCATGCACTGGAGGCAGTCAAGACAGGCACCCCCTTAATTGAAAGATATGTAACCGTCTTTGGAGGCGGGATTACATCCCCAAAGAATCTAAAGGTAAGACTCGGAACCCCTTTAAACGGACTCATCGAGGTATGCGGGGGATTTCAGGGAAACCCAGGACGCCTTGTGCTTGGAAACCCACTGGATGGTATGGCCCAGTTCGCCTTGGACCGGCCGGTGTTGAAGGACACGAGATGGCTATGGGTACAACCGGAGGAGGAGGTTGTCAAGGAAAGCTATAGGGCCTGTATCAATTGTGGGGATTGCATTGAGGTCTGCCCTGTGGGCCTAATGCCCAATTTTTTGAGCAAGTTCTGTGAGTTTGGCAAATTCGAGGAGGCGGCAAAACAATACGACCTTTTTACCTGTATTGATTGCGGTCTTTGTGCCTATGTCTGTCCGGCTAGACGCCCAATTGTTCACCTCATCAATTACGGCAGGCGAGAACTTTCTCTGAAGGAAACGGAAAATGGAAACGCCTAATTACCCCTTCTATGTGTCCTTTCCACCTCATGTCTTTGTCCGCAAGAGTATCTCCACGATTATGTATAACCACCTCCTGGCCCTTGTCCCGGCAGTGGCCGCAGCCCTCTATTATTTCCGAATTGGGGCATTGAAGGTCATGCTTCTGGCCATGGTGAGCGCCATGGTCTTTGAAGCCCTAATGCAGAAGTTTCTGAAAAGGGACATCACAATATCTGATGGCAGTGCCGCATTGTCAGGGCTTCTTTTGGGTATGCTGCTCCCGCCTAATTGCCCTTGGTGGGTAGTGGTAATTGGCGCAGGATCAGCAATCATCATAGGAAAGCAAATCTATGGAGGGCTCGGAAATAATCCATTCAATACAACGCTAATCGGCTGGGTCATACTCCGACTGTCTTGGCCTGATAGAATTGCTTCATGGGTAGAGCCTTTTGGCGGAGAAATCCCTGACCCACCCCTTAACGTTTTCAAGTTTGACGGTCTGGAATCATTCCTGGACTATGATTTCCAATATCTAAAACTCTTCTTGGGCTCTCAAGCAGGGGGTATTGGTACCATATGCATTTTGGCCTTGCTGGCGGGAGGGCTCTATTTGATCATTCGACGAATAATAAGCTGGCATATTCCAGTAGGATTGCTTGGAAGCCTTTTTGTCTTTGCTTCCATATTATGGCTGGTAAATGAGGAAGCTTATCTGCCGCCGCTCTTTCATCTCCTATCAGGGACGGCCGTATTTGGGGCCTTTTTCCTGGCAACCGACCCTGTAACTTCCCCTCTCAGACCCTTGCCTAAGCTCATATACGGCATAATGTGTGGGATTCTCATTATGATTATACGAACCTGGGGTAAATACCCTGACGGCACCGCATTTGCGATCCTTTTGTGTAATGCGGCTGCGCCTCTTCTCAACAAAATAAGGCCCAAGCCTTATGGAAAGGAGGAACCCGTTGCGTGAGATCACCAGAATGATTGTTGTTCTCACGGCCATCTCGGTGGCTTCTGGTCTAGTCCTAAGTTTCGTAGACAAATTTACCAAGGATCCCATCGAGTATCAGAAGCTTAAGTTTGTAAAAGGTCCGGCTGTACTTGCTGTACTCACAGACTATGACAACGATCCCATCAAAGAATACAAGAAAAATGTAATATTAGAAAAGAAGGAGAACAGCGTCATTACAAAAATCCTTTTTCCTGCTAAACGAAAAGGAAAGTTGACGGGCGTTGCCTTTGAGGTAACTGGCCAAGGGTATCACGGTTCCCTGGGTATTATGATAGGGATCGATATTCAGCGGAACATACTGACTGGCATGAGAGTGATGACCCATTCTGAAACACCGGGTCTGGGGGCCCGTGCTGTGGAACCCTCCTTTTACAGTCAGTTTTCTGGACTTCGAATAGATGATATAGCCCTTTCAGATAGGGGTGGAAAAATCAACGCAATCAGTGGTGCCACCATGACCTCTCAAGGGGTAGTTAAGGCTGTCAAAGAGGGTATGCATTTGTATCTGCGCTCTAGGAAAAAGATGATTGATGCACTAAAAACTGGCTAAAAAACGACCCGGACCATAGCCAATAGGGAGTTATCATGAGGGTATTGCAGGATTTTACCAAGGGACTTTGGAAAGATATCCCTCCCTTTCGCCTTGTGTTGGGGCTCTGCCCTACTTTAGCAGTAACAACTTCCGCTGATGGTGGCTTAGGGATGGGACTTGCTACCACATTTGTTCTTACTTGTTCAAATATTCTTGTGTCACTACTAAGAAATTTGATCCCTAGGAAGGTAAGAATAGCCTGCTATATCCTTGTGATCGCTTCCTTCGTTGTCATTGTAGAACTGGTTATGCAGGCGTTTTTCTATCCCCTCTACATGTTTCTCGGCATATTCGTCCCTTTGATTGTGGTCAATTGTATTATTCTGGGTAGGGCCGAGGCATTTGCATCTAAACGGCCTGTTCTAAACTCCCTGGCAGATGGCTTAGGCCACGGGCTCGGCTTCACTATGGCTCTTACGGTGTTGGGCGCCATACGTGAGATTTTTGGGGCAGGAACGCTTTTCGGCCACAGTGTGTTCGGTCCTCATTTTGCGCCATTTGCCTTTATGGTAAAGCCGCCAGGGGCATTCGTCTGTCTGGGTCTGATGCTTGGAGCCATGAATATTGTTAGCCGTGGCAGGGTAGACTAGAATGGGGAGATAACGGTATGCACGAGGCATGGACATTTTCGGACTATTTGCTTCTAATCATAGGGGCCATCCTTGTCAAGAATATCCTACTAACCCGGTTCCTGGGAAACTGTCCCTTCCTGGGCACTTCCAGGAGGATGGAAACGGCCACGGGGATGGCCATGGCCGTGGTCTTTGTGATGACATTGTCTGGAGTGATCACTTGGCTAGTTCAGGCTTACATATTGATTCCTCTGAAATTAGAATATCTTCAAACCATCTTCTTTATTCTAGTGATTGCTGCGCTCGTGCAATTTGTGGAGATGTTCTTACAAAAAAGTTTCCCAGCCCTTTATCAAGCGCTGGGCATCTTTCTGCCGCTGATAACCACCAATTGTGCTGTCCTTGGAGTTGCTGTTATTAATATAAGAGAAGATTTCAACCTTCTTCAGACTATGGTATTTTCATTTGCCTCGGCTGTAGGTTACGGGTTCGCCTTGATCCTTTTCACTGGTATAAGGGAGCAGCTTGAGGCCTCAAGCATTCCAGAATTCATGAAAGGCACGGCAATAGGCCTTCTTACTGCCGGCCTTCTCTCACTCTCATTTTTTGGTTTCGCAGGAATGGTGGACTAATCGCTGGACAGGAGTCTGAAAGATGCTTATTGCAGGTCTGGCACTCGGGGCACTGGGATTTGTAGCTGCCCTTGGTCTTAGCATCGCCTCGCGAGTATTTTATGTGTACGTCGATCCACGCGTGGAGTTGGTTGAAGACGCCTTGGCCGGAGCAAATTGCGGTGGGTGTGGATATGCTGGATGTAATGCAGCAGCCAGGGCAGTTGTTGAGGGCAAAGCACCTGTAAACGTCTGCATGGTTGGAGGCCAGGAATCTGCCGAGGAAGTGGCTAAGATCATGGGGGTGCCCGTAGAATACAAGGAGATAGAATTCTCTGAAAGGACATGTCGCGGTGGGCGGGCCTATGCCCCCCCTCTTTACGAGTACATTGGGGTACAGGATTGCAGAGCAGCTTACATGATAGGAGAAGGGCCTGTAGCTTGTGAGTATGCATGTCTTGGATTCGGCACTTGTGTAAGAAATTGCCCTTTTGATGCCATTACGATGACAGAAATTAACCTACCTCAAATAAACTATGACAAATGTACAGGATGTGGGACGTGCGAACGGGTCTGCCCAAGGCATGTAATGAGGATTGTCTCTGAAAGTGCAAAGGTCCTTTCTTGGAATCAGACGGATTCCTGCCAGGCCCCGTGTCAGGCTACGTGCCCCACTCAAATTGAAATTCCCCGGTATATTGGTTTTATTGCCGAGCGACGTTTCGAGGAGGCCCTCCAGGTTATTAAACAGCACAATCCTATGCCCTTATGCATTGGTCGGGTATGTCCTGCCCCTTGTGAAGACGTATGCCGACGCAATGATGTGGATGAGCCGGTCAATATCAATGACCTAAAGCGGTTTGTAGCGGATTTGGAATATCAAAAAGGAGAGCACATACCGGTCTTTGTCCACCCAGACACAGGCCATAAGGTGGCTATCATTGGAGGCGGCCCTGCGGGGCTTACCTGTGCTTATTATCTCCGGCGACTGGGCCATTCGCTGACCATATTTGAAAGAATGCCTCAACTTGGTGGTGCCCTCCGGTACGGTATCCCGGAATATCGGCTCCCTAAGAAGGTGCTGGATTGGGAAATCGAGGGAATGCTAGGCATTGGAATAGAGGCAAGAACCAATGTGGACCTAGGCAAGGATGTGACCTATGATTCTCTTGTAGAAGAGGGCTTTGAGGCCTTCTTTATAGCAACCGGGACACCTCGTGGGCTTTGGACGAGGGTGGAAGGAGAAGACCTTCAAGGGGTTTCCGCTGGAATCGATTTCTTAAGGGCCATTGCACTTGGCGAGGAAATCACGTTAGGCCAAAGGGTGATCGTCATTGGGGGAGGTAATGTGGCCATAGATGTGGCACTCTCAGCCCTTCGGCTTCCAGGTGTAGAAGAAGTCTATATGGTTTGTCTGGAAGATCGTTTCCATATGCCTGCCTGGGAACATGAAATTCAGGATGCCTTGGCCGAGGGTGTGATCCTGAACAATAGTTGGGGACCAAAACGAATGATTGGAGAAAATGGCAAAGTAGTGGCCGTGGAATTCAAACGCTGTCTGTCTGTATTTGATGACACAGGCCGATTTAATCCATCTTATGATGAATCCCAGCTCATGCGGATTGATGCCGACAATGTGATTGTGACCATAGGACAGGGTACAGACGTGGACTTTATCAAGTCCGACCCAACCCTCTCTCAACTCCAGCTCACTCCAAGGGGTACTGTGGTGGTTAACCCTAATACAATGCAGACAAACCTGCCAAACGTATTTGCTTCTGGGGAATTGACCACAGGCCCAAATATCGCTATTCAGGCCATTGCAGGAGGACGAATGGCAGCCTGGTCGATCCACCAATACCTAAACCGGGAAGGGGAAGAGGTCCCCATAATTGAGCCAATTCCCAATATGAGAACCAAGGCGCTGGATCTAGTGGATCGTGAAGAATTGAAAAAGGTCCCTAAGTCGCGCAGGGAAGCCATGCCCCGGATCCCGGTCAAAGAAAGGAAAAAGAATTGGCGTGAAGTAAATCTGGGCCTGGACGAGGAGCAGGCCGTCCGAGCAGCAAAGAGATGTTTGAATTGCGGTATTTACTGCCTACGTCCATCCTATGAGTCCAAGGTCAGAGACTTCTTGAAAAAAACCACTTAAGGGAGAAAAAGATATGGTACCTGTACAGTTAATCAAGCAATGTAAGATTTTTAAGATGTTTTCAGACAAAATGATTGAGCAAATTGCCTCAATAGGTATTCCTGTAACATATAAGGCCAATGAAATGCTCTTTAACATCGATGAGCCTGCTGATAACCTGGCCGTGCTCATGAAAGGTAGAGTGGAAATTCTGACCACAAAAAGGACTCAGTTCATTCCGATTCATATTGTGATGCCAGGCGAAGCATTCGCCCTCTCGTCCATGATTACCGGTCGGTTTGTAAGCGCTGCCAGGGCGGCTGAAGATTCAGAGGTTTGTGCCCTACCCGTAGACAAGATGAATGCCATTTTAGAGCAGGATTATAAGGTAGCCTACTTTTTCATGAAGCAAATCGCCATATTAGTTTCCAGCCGACTCCTGAGAATCCACTATCAGCTGGATGCAGCAGGACCAGGTTTTGCCTAACCACAAATAAAGAAGCCCCCAGCATTTGCTTGGGGGCTTCTCCTTTTCCACATTGAAGAAGTGATCTGGCTATTTACCACTCCTCTTCTTCCAGATCAATTCCGAATTTTTCGTACTGGGCATCCCTTTCTTCGTGGGCCTTTTTAATCTCCTCTTCACTCCAGGGCTCCACCACGAGAGAATCAGCAACAAGTTCCCACAAATATTTCGTCTCTATATCCAGCTCAAATTCCTTGGTAAGAGACTTCATAATCTGATCCCGACAATTGTGGCAAGGCGCGATAACCAATTTTGCGCCAGTGTCCTTTATCTGTTTTGCCTTTACCCGGCCGTAATAAATCCTCTCTTCCACAAAGGGCATGGCCCATGCACCGCCGCCTCCACCACAGCAAAAGTTATTCATTCGGTTTGGATGCATTTCGACAAAATTCTCACAACATTGTTGTACAATCCATCGTGGTTCTTCAAAATAGGCGTGACCAAAGGCCTTTAGGCTCTTGCGGCCATAATTGCAGGGGTCATGCAAGGTAGTCAGCTCCGTGTGGATGGATTTATCCACCTTAATCCGACCTGTCTCTATGTATTCCTTCAAAAGATCATGTACGGAAATGACTCTGTACTTATCGAAGACCTCGGGGTACCATGTTTGCAGACTAAGCCTAGTCGCATAGTAGGCATGGCCTCATTCAGGCAGAAGGAGGGTTTGGCACTCCAATTCCTCCAGGTTCTTTACAATACGGCCTGTGATTTCTTTCATGGCCTCGTCATCACCGGAGAACAGGCCCCAGTTTACCCCCTCCCAATTTTCAGAGGTAGTTGTCCAGCTTTCTCTTGCAGCATAAAAGATCTTCCACCAAAACTTCATATCATCCGGCTCGCCGAAAGGCTCCTTGGAATTAATGGTGACTAAGATATTGGCCCCTTTCTTATCTACCGGAACATAAAAGCCTGGAAATCCCTCATCTTCTTCCATCTCTTTTGCCAAATCTGCAAGCAGGAACAGAAAATCATCCTTTGGAATCCCCAGGTTGTTTCCTCTTTCCAGGCACATCACCACGCCCTTGTGAATCGGGCCCGGGACCTTATCACGTTCCCTAAGGGAACGGGCTCTCCGCAACACTTTGAGTATTTCCACTCCCTGGGGACACGCATATTCGCAACGGCCGCACATGGTGCAAACCCAGGGAAATTTGGAATCAATCAGCTCTTGATCCAGGCCTAAGGCGGCCATGCGGATCACTTTCCTGGGATCCAGCCCGTCCACGCCCGTTACAGGGCATCCGCCTGCACATGTACCACAAGTGAAGCAGACGTCTGCCCATTCTGGCGAAACTTTAAGCTTCCCTTGTTTGGGATTTACGGCAATTGGCTCCATATAATGACCTCCTTTAGTTGTTTCATACCCTTCCCAGTTAACTCGACCTGGCCCTTTTTACATAGTTTATCACCGAAAGTCAATCAACAAGGCCAAAAATTTTAGATATGCTCCAGCCTCTCTCCTGCGTTGCCTCCCCACCCTGTTCCTATCCTTATCTGACTTCCCATTCTTAAATCCCCCTACTCCCCATACAGAAAGGGAAATTTTAGATTTTTCCTCTTTTAAAATAAAGGGTGACTTAGAAATTTTCGATATATACCTATTCAGTCAGGCAAACAGGATGTTGCTGAAATGATATCATTCTGGTTTTTCAGCAGTACCAAACGGATTAGCTGCTTACCTTCTGGTAAATACTCGGCTCGATATATTTGTACAAATGAGTTATTCCTGCCAGGCTCTCTGCGCCACCTATTATAAAATATCCGTTCCACTTCAATGCCTTATACAGCCTATTAACAACGCGTTCTTTAACCTCGTTATCAAAATACATCAAAACATTCCTGCAAAAGATAACATTGAATCTTTCCTGAGGAGGCGGGTCATTTAAGAGATTAAATCGTTTAAATGTAACCATGTCCCGAAGATCTTTTTTTACCCGTATGTAGCCTTCCCATTTGCCAATCCCCCTATCAAAATATTTCTTGAGCAAATGAGATGGTATACTCTTGGCCTTTTCCACAGGATAAATTGCCTTCTTACCTATTTGCAGCACACGAGTTGAAATGTCTGTGGCCCGAATTGTTGGTTTGAACCCCTTTTCAAGACAGCCAATAGCTACAGAATAAGGTTCTTCACCACTGGAACATGCGGCACACCATATGGTCTGATGGTGAGGCTGCAGGCACTGGAAGTGCCGGCTCTCCCTGAAAAAATAGGTGTGGTTTGTAGATACTGCATCAAGAAATCTTAGCTTCTCACCTTCATCTTCCTTTATGAGCCTAAGATAGTCACTGACCAAATTAATCCCTGTCGCCCGCAGCCGCTTGGCAAGGCGGGATTCCAACAGTTGCTTCTTGTCCCCATTGAGATTGATTCCACATTCGTAATATACAACATCGCAAATTTGCCCAAATTCTTTCTGAGTAAGCATGGTTCGTGGTGCTTTAGAAAATAGTCAACCTTGGTAACTAGTAAAATCGTCAAATCCATGAATGGTTAAGTTTTCATCTTACTTTCACTTCCCCTCAACCAAGCTCTCAGAGATTGTGTAGCAATATCATTCCGAAGCTTAATCCGGGGAATACTGGCTCATGATTCCAGCTCGCCACTTCAAATTCAGCGAGGCTTTGTATCTATTATTCAAAAAACACTGTGTCACCCCCCACACCCTTCGCTTTAAGCAGGGCTTTTTCAGCTAGCGCTAGGAGTTCGTGTTTATCCTCTGCCTTATCAGGGAACATGGAAGAGCCAATGCTGGCTGTTATAGAGTGGTTATACCCTTCATAGGAAAAGGGGTAGTCCCTTATTTTTAGTAATAGTCTCATGGCAATGCCCGTAGCTATATCTCTATTGGTCTCAGGCAAAAGGATAAAGAATTCATCACCTCCATAGCGGAATACCGAGTCTACCTTTCGAATATTCCTGAGGAGTATTTCACCCATCTTTTTCAAGATATGATCACCAAACAGGTGACCAAATTCATGATTTATTGACTTGAAATTGTCTATGTCTATGACAAAGACGCAAAAAGGACGGGCATATCTCCTGGAACGAATGATTTCCTCGGAAAGTTTGCTTTGAAGATAACGATAGTTATAAAGCCCTGTGAGAGGGTCTTTTATAGCCACTTGCCTGAGCTGACTTACCAATAATTTATTTTTCCTTATCAATTCTCTTTTCTCCAACGCTCGCTCCACGCAAAAAAGAAGGAGATCCACTTCGCCAACAGGTTTAAGCATGTAGCCATGCGCGCCATTTCTGAGAAACTCTATAATTTGTGGCTCCTCTCCCTGTTCTGCTAGTATAATTATCTCAGGGGCAATGCTTGAGTTCTTAATCTGCCTTAGACATTCTATAGACATTTGTATTGCTATGTCTAGGTCAATAATAACCAAATCAGGTGAAAATTCCCTAAATTCCTTTAATCCTTCATTACCATTAGCCGCCTCTTTCACCTGATGCCCTGCTGATTTTAGACTGGCCGATAATACCGCTAGGGTTTCTTCCTGATCCTCTATTATTAAAACTTTATCGTTCATTACCTTCTCCTGTAACCATATCGCGACCTCTCAGCTGTCTCTGCGGAACGGTTGCAGCAAGAAATTATCGTCTATTAAGCTTGTCTAGTTCTCTTTTCAGTAGCTGGATGGCAAAAGGATTTGAGATCTTAGTAAGCGCCTTAGCAGCTTGCCCAGCATAAATCTCCTTTTCTTTCTCCAGGGCCTCGCCTGTAATGGATGGACTTGTCAAAAGGCGTATGTAATAAAGAGCTACTTCCATGTCCGTAGGCTTTTCTATAATGTTTTCTCTTTCTTCCCTCATCTATCGCCTCTTCATCTTATCAGAGCCCCTCACGTCTTTACCAAATCACCAGTTAAATCCTAAACCATCTCCAACACCAGCGAAGCAATCATCCTCAAGGGAGCCACCTTTTCAGTAGCGCCCAATTTGATAGCCTCTTTCGGCATGCCAAAGACGACGCAACTTTTCTCGTCCTGGGCAATTGTCCTGGCGCCGGAGTGTTTCATCATTAATAGTCCCTCAGCACCATCAACCCCCATTCCGGTCAACAAAACGCCCACCGCATTTCCTCCAGCGTATTCCGCAACTGATTTAAAAAGGACATCCACAGCTGGCCTCTGGTGGTGCACCATGGGCCCATCCTTTATCCTTACGTAATAGTGTGCTCCGCTTCTTCTGAGAACCATATGATAGTTACCTGGTGCAATAAGTGCTTTGCCGGGAATAATACGGTCTCCATCCTCAGCTTCTCTCACGGTAATCTGGCAAATACCATCCAGACGCTCGGCAAAGGACGCGGTAAATTTTGGAGGCATATGTTGAACCACCACTATTCCCGGGGTACTTGGGGGCATTTGAGTTAAGACTTCTTTAATGGCCTCTGTGCCGCCTGTAGAGGCACCTATGGCAATGATTTTATTGGTTGTCTTTTGCAGAGATTTTGATATAACCCGGCTTTCCGGTTGCGTGGGCGGCTGATTCATTACATCTCTTTTAGCTACCTTGACTTTAGCTATGGCACGGATCTTATTAGCCAACTGCACAGTCATGTCACCCACAGAAAAGGATCCCGAAGGTTTTGACATTACCTCCAAGGCCCCTAAAGAAAGGGCCTCCATCGCCAGCTTGCCGCCCTTTTCAGTAAGCGAACTCACCACAATTACAGGAAGGGGATAATGCTGCATCAGTTTCTGCAAAAAGGTGAGACCGTCCATCCGTGGCATTTCGATATCTAGTGTGACAACGTCCGGCTTGAGCCTTACAATCTTATCCCTTGCAATATAGGGATCAGGAGCCGTACCGATTACCCTTATACCCTTTTCCTTGGATAGCTCCTGGGAGAACACCTTTCTGACCAGAGCCGAATCGTCTACCACTAGCACTCGAATTTCATCGCGCATTTCTGTAAAACTCCTGCACCTAATAGCTACAGTATCCATTGCAAAAATCTAGGCTGGCTCTTCCTTATGAAAGCCGTCTTAGGCACTTGCACTGGATAATTCACAAATTCCTGCCATGTCCAAAATCAGCGCAACACGTCCATCGCCCAAAATGGTACCTCCAGCAACCCCCTTCACCTGGATGAGACTGCTCCCCAGGCTCTTTATCACCACCTCTTCTTTTCCCACTACCTCATCGACGAGTAAGCAAAATTGTGCCCCGTCATACTCCACTGCCACCACAAGACCATCCCATGGATCCTTGCAATCGCAACTTATGTCAAATACCTTCTCGAACCTGACCAGAGGGATCAGCTTATCTCTAACCTTGATTAACTCTCCCCTGCCGTGCACTGAAGTATACTTGCTCCTGTCAGGTTTGAGAGATTCCAGTATGGACAAGGTGGGCACTATGTATCTTTCCTCTCCTACCCGCACCACCATCCCTTCGATGATGGCTAGGGTCAAGGGAAGGTGTATTACAAAAGTCGAACCACGTCCTGGTCTACTTTCAATCTCCACTCTACCTCTCAGCTTCTCAATACTCCTTTTGACCACATCCATGCCAACGCCGCGGCCTGAGACCTCGGTGACCTTTTTGGCTGTGGAAAACCCTGGCTGGAATATTAAATTGTAGATCTCAGAGTCAGTTAACGAAGACTCAGCCTCAATCAAGTTTTTCTCCTTTGCCTTTTCAAGAATCCTTTCCTTGTCGAGGCCCCTGCCGTCATCTTCGATTTCGATTATAATATTACCACTTTGATGGTACGCACGAAGCTCAACCTTGCCCTCATGAGGCTTACCTACCGCCTTCCTCTCTTCTGGCGTCTCAATACCGTGATCAACTGCATTTCGAACCATATGCACCATTGGCTCATAAAGTTCATCAACCACATTTCGGTCTATTTCCGTATCTTCCCCTGACATGGTCAATTGGACCTGCTTGCCCGAACTTCTTGCAAGATCTCTTACCAGCCTGACCATCTTCTGAAATGTGCTCCTGATGGGTACCATCCTCATGGACATGGCCACCTTCTGAAGAGTAGAGGTAATCTGATTAAGCTGGCTCATGGTCTGGAAAAGTTTCTGGTCCGTAGAGGATACGATCGCCTCGTTCTGCCTCAGCATGGATTGAGCGATAACCAGCTCTCCTGTCATGTCAACAAGGGTGTCCAGCTTCTTTGTATCCACCTTCACATGGAGCTCAGTACCTCTGCCACCACCAAACTTTTTCTGTTCGCGAAGGGCGGAAGCTACTGCCTGGGCTTTGGCAGCGCCCTTTTCCACGAGTACCTCTCCCACCTTTTTTTCAGGGGCCCTCTTTTGTTCCTCTAAAGCCTTACTGACTTCCTCCTTACTCACCACCCCATCTTCCACCAAAATTTCTCCTAGGGGTTTGTTTCCTATCTGCTCGGATCTGGCATGGACTACCTCTATTTGCTTTACAATAGGGTCAATGTCGATATTACCCTCCAGGGATACTCCTGTCTCGATACCCTTTTGCACCGCTTCTATCAATTGTTTGAGGGTGTCCACTGATTCAAGGATCAAATCTGTAATGGTCTCATCTATCCTGATTTCGCCGCTTCTGGCCTTGTCCAGTAAGTTTTCACAGCAATGTGCAAGTTTGTTGATTTTCTGAAGACTCAGAAATCCCGAAACCCCCTTGATGGTATGAAAAGGCCTGAAAATAGAATTAATTATCTCAGAATCCTCCGGATTCTGTTCTAGATCTATCAAGGTGACCTCTATTGTGGACAGAGACTCCAGCGACTCGCTTACAAAATCCCGCAGAAGCTCGATGTCTTCCTTGGTCAACTCCCGCTGAGTGGTGTTGTGACCTTCCTCCTCGGGGCCCTCCTCTTCATCGGACTTTTCTAGTTTAAGGATATCGCAAGAAGCTCTACTGGTAGCACCCTCTGAGCCGTTAAGCCGCAAAATGATGAGCTTTATATCCTCCTCCCTTATTTCCTCCCCACGAGTCATTGATCTATATACAGCTTGAAGACAGCTAACCGCATCGCTAACTAACTTTACATCTTGTGCTTCACCGAGAATCATACGCTCCATATATCCTTGCAAAGCGACTATCATATCTTTGCACACTGGCTTGAGGATATCGCCACATTCAAATTGAAGCTCTGAAAGGGTATTGACGATCTTTCCCATGGTGGGAATATCTTCTGGCTCAAGGTCTACTGCCTCCAAGGCTAGCGCTTCCAGGTGTTTACGCATTTGTTCCATTCGTTCCATGCTCTCTCACCTTCCTTACGCCTCGAGTTTACCCCGCGCAATGTTTGCAAAACACGCCGTCCGAAGCCCGGTTTGTTCAACCAAAGATGGCCTCTAGTTTCTGCTTCAGAGTATCAGGGGTAAAAGGCTTCACAATATAATTAGTCACTCCTGCCTTGACCGCTTCGATTACATTGGCCTTCTGTCCTTCCGCTGTGACCATAATAAAGGGAAGCTCTTTGAACCGGTCGTCAGAGCGAAGAGCCTTCAG
>Ga0164310_10000308_pt1 | contig 25314 bp, 26 predicted proteins | sample GuaBasSedimGuay1_FD_121795 | JGI IMG/M metagenome (GOLD analysis project Ga0164310, IMG submission 121795) | Subseafloor sediment microbial communities from Guaymas Basin, Gulf of California, Mexico - Guay1, Core 4569-9, 0-3 cm | ecosystem: Environmental > Aquatic > Marine > Hydrothermal vents... | reverse complement strand
CCTAAACTCCTGTTTGGGAATGAGAAAAAATAGCAAATCCCTGCGAATTTTGTATTGGGCTTCTTGCTTTGCTGGACTTTTGTAATGGTTTATAGAAACAAAGGACAATGAATTATAAAACAAGTCGCAGTGTGTTTCAGCACTAATTCATTAGATATAACTAACTAGTTCCCATGCAGAAATGCATGGGAGCTTTTTAAATATTGTCTCCTTCATATGGCTTTTGAGTATTTGTTCCGTAGGAAGAACGTTTGATACTGCTTGAGTTATCTGTAGGATCGCGAGTTTATCAATTTTCGTTCTGACGAGGATAACAAATCAAAAGTCTAATATACGAGCAAATTTCTTTTTGCTTCTGTTTTTCTTTGGGTGACAAAGAAAAATGACGATAATTTTTTTATGTCCATGCAAATCTTTGAACTATTATTTTTGCTAATATGAAAAATTTGTGGTTTCCCACTTGACAGCAGATTCAATCATTGCAGATTCAGTCCAGATCAGTGCTAAACATAGTATTGTGGTGTAATTTATAATAAAATTTTGGAGGATAAATGAAAAAGAATTTTATGATCGGTTGCGGTGTGATCATCTTGATCCTGATAATTGCAGCTATTTCAATTTACAGTTGGGGAGTTCGCTCTTACAACAATATGGTAACCATGGACGAAAGTGTAAAAGAAAAGTGGAGTCAGGTAGAAAATGTTTACCAGCGTCGCAGTGATTTAATTCCTAACCTGGTCTCTACAGTAAAAGGTTACGCAGCTCATGAAAAGGACACTTTCGCAGCAGTTACCGAAGCTCGATCCAAGCTGGGTGGAGTTGTTGAGATTGGAGAAGAAGTCTTGAATGATCCTGCCTTGTTCGAAAAGTATCAGCAGGCTCAAGCAACTCTCAGTGGGGCTTTACAACGCCTTATGATGGTTCAGGAAAACTATCCTGAATTAAAAGCTAATCAGAATTTCCTGGCGCTGCAAGATCAACTGGAAGGAACTGAAAACAGAATTGCTGTAGAGCGTAAACGTTTCAATGAGACTGCAAAAATGTATAATGTTTACATCAAAAAGTTCCCGACTGCCTTCCTGGCAAATATGTTCGGTTTTAGTGAAAAGCCTTACTTCAAGGCAACCGAAGGTTCTGATGTGGCTCCTAAAGTGGAATTTTAATTGAGGACTAAATGGCAAAATTTAAACTGAAAGAAGCAGATAAAACCAAAATTTCCGAAGCAGTAAAAAAAGCCGAAAGTAAAACATCCGGTGAAATAGCAACTGCTTTTGTTAAGGAAAGCTATGATTATGCAATTTATGAGTTGATCTTTGCTGTGATCATCAGTTTTTTCTATTTCGTGATTATGATGTTCTTTACAAGTAACATTGAAAACTGGCTGCAAAGTAGATTCTGGGATTACACTCCCCATTATCTCGTAGCCTTTTATGGTTTCTCCACATTTTTAATTGGAACCATTTTCTATTTCCTGGCTAATATTTCTGTTATAGATCGAATTATTGTTCCTAAAAAGATATTAAAGCAAAAAGTACAGGAGCGAGCTTTAAGGCATTTTGTGGAATCAGGTGTTTATAACACACGAGATCGAACCGGAATTTTAATTTTTATTTCCTTAATGGAGCATCAGGTTATTTTACTGGCAGATAGCGGTATCGATGAAAAGATCGAACAGAAACAGTGGCAGCAGATGGTAGATCATATTATTGCAGGAATCAAGAGTGGAAAAATTGCAGATCATCTCTGTAAATCGATTACAGATTGTGGAATCCTTTTAGAGCAATATTTCCCCATAAAAGAAGATGACACTAATGAACTTGCCAACGAGATCGAGGAGCTGGAAAAATGAAAAAGACAATAATAATTTTCGCTCTTATCCTGCTCATATCTCAAGTTTTTGCTCTTAAAGTTCCCAAATTAAAAGGTCATGTTAACGATTACGCTAATGTGTTATCATCTTCCGAAGAAAACCATCTGGAAAACTACCTCAGTAATTTTGAAGCAACTTCTACAGTTCAGATTGCTCTTCTCACCATCAAATCTTTGCAGGGAGAAAATCTGGAAGATTATTCCATGCGGGTAGCCGATGCCTGGAAACTGGGAAATAAGGAAAAAGATAATGGTGTGTTACTGCTGATTTCAATGCAGGATAAAAAATTGCGCCTGGAAGTAGGCTATGGTTTGGAAAGCTCTCTTACCGATGCTAAAAGTGGTTATATTATTCGAAATTTCATTGTACCCGGTTTTAAATCTGGTAGTTATTTTAACGGTATTGTAGCAGGTATGGATGCTATTACAGGTGTGATCTCCGATCAATTGGTAATAACTGATGAACAGATAGCACAGTCACAGAGAAAGCAAGCCAGGAAATCTCCCCAGATCCCATTTGGATTAATTATGTTTATTCTTATGTTTGTTTTTGGCGGTTTAGGCCGCAGACGTCGCGGTGGGTTATTTACCGCTCTCTTCCTGGGCAGCATGTTAGGTGGAGGACGTCATCAAGGTGGTAGCAGCGGCTTTGGTGGTTTCGGTGGATTCTCCGGCGGTGGTGGAGGTTTTGGTGGAGGCGGTGCTTCTGGAGGGTGGTGATTTTCAACCGCGAAGAATGCTAAGACGCAAAAACAAACATTCGCAATGACTCGGTAAAGCCACCGGGATTTGTCGAAAATATTTAGTATATTGTCATTTCTACCTGCGACATCATCAGCTTTTCTCATGAAGAATTTTAAGCTCAGTTTAGTTCTCATTCGTTTCACGAGTGAGAACTTTTTTTTCAAAATCTAAACTTAATTCTCAATATTTTACCCGTAATCTTCTCTACTTCACATACTTTAAAATTGACATATCAAAGCTTTCTCACTTTTTTCGCAACAATGGGAAATATTGATACAAAAGATATAAATTCTGCTCCGCAAGCAGAAAAATTTGGTACATTTCTAGGCGTATATACTCCCAGCGTTCTCACTATTCTGGGCTTGGTAATGTATCTTCGTTTTGGTTGGGTAGTAGGAAACGTAGGTTTAGGATTCACTCTTCTCATCGTAGTTCTGGCAAGCTCTATCACTTTCATAACAGCACTCAGTGCATCCGCTATTTCTACCAATATGAGAGTGGGAGTGGGCGGAGAATATTTTATGATTTCCCGCAGTCTGGGATTGGAACTAGGTGGGGCAATCGGTATTCCTTTATATTTGTGTAGAACTCTCAGCATCACCTTCTATAGTTTCGGGCTGGCAGAAGCAATTGCCATGTTCTGGCCGGCATCATTGGGAATAATGCCTTCCTATATGATACAGCTGATCACAGCTGTTATCATTGTTATTATCACTATCATGTCAGGAAAAAGTGCCGGATTCGTTCTTAAACTTCAAGTTCCCATCATGATCGCTGTAGGTATATCGATTTTAGCTCTGGCAATTGGAGTTTTCAGCGGCAAATTTCATGCTCCAGAGATGACCGCAACCTTCCGTACTGCTCCACAGGGATTTTGGTATGTTTTCGCAGTTTTTTTCCCTGCAGTTACCGGTTTCACCGCCGGTATCGGTATGAGTGGTGATTTAAAAGATCCCCGTAAATCTATTCCAAGAGGAACTCTTTTTGCTGTTCTCACAGGTACAATAATATATTTATTTATTCCTGTTTTGCTGGCCATCACGACTAAGATGGATCCTGAAAGATTAGCTTCTGGTGGTGTGGAAACTTGGGGCAATATCGCCATTCTTGGATCTCTACTCGTTATTCCCGGAATTTTTGGTGCAATTCTTTCTTCTGCTTTTGGCAGTGTCTTGGGTGGTCCGCGTGTTCTCCAATCTTTAGCACAAGATCGTTTGGCTCCATCGTTTTTAGCAAAGCTTTCCAAAACAGGGCAACCGACTATTTCCACCTGGATAAGTGGCGCAATCGCTCTGGCAGCAGTTTTACTGGGAGATTTAAATACAGTCGCTGAATTTGTTACGATTCTCTTCCTGACACTTTATGTAATGCTGAATTTTAGTGCGGCTTTAGAGAACTTGACTGGAGATGCATCCTACAGACCAAAAATAAAAGTTCCGTGGTATATATCATTATTGGGCTCATTTGGCGCTTTTTTTGTGATGTTCCTGATCAATCATGTTGCCGGTATTGCAGGTGTAATCTTAGAATTCACTCTCTTCTGGATTTTACAACGTCGATCTATGAAAAAGGAATGGGGAGATGTAAGGGCTGGATTTTGGGGCACATTAGCTCGTTTTGCACTTCTAAAACTCAGGAAACATGAGAAAGATCCCCGTAACTGGAGACCTAATATTTTAGTATTTGCAGGTGACCTGACCAAACGTTTACCTCTGGTTCAAATAGCATATCTATTAAATCAGCGCCGCGGAATATTGACCGTTTGCAACATGGTAATTGGCAATTTATTGAACAATGATATCAACATCAAAGAAGAGACGGCAAAAATGGATGAAATCTTAGAACAAGAAGGGATCCTGGCATTTAATGAGGTTGATGTTGTTTCGCATTTTGAATCTGGAAGTATTAAAATTGTTCAGGCGAATGGTTTTGCAGGACTGCAGTCAAATACGATTATGTTTGGCTGGTCGGAAGATAAGGATCGTATGAGTTCTATTTTAAAAACAGTCAGGGCAATTTCAGGATTCCATAAAAGTTCATTACTGGTTAGAATTAACGAAACACCGGTTATTTCCGGCAGAAATAGAATGGATATCTGGTGGCGAGGGAAGCACAGCAATGGCGACCTGATGCTGTTGTTAGCCCATCTTCTTAGCTTAAATAGCGAATGGAAGAATTCTATTATCAATATTTATACCGTAATTCTGGTAGAAGAAGATCGAGAATTTATGCTGGAAAATCTGGAAGAAATGATCAGTGAAGTTCGCATTAAGGCTGAGCCAATAGTGATCATTAAACCGAAAGATAAATCTGTAACTGAGATCATTCATGAAAACAGTGCCAATGCAAACATTGTTTTTATGGGTTTAGATATTCCCCAGGATGGTAAAGAAAAAAATTACGTAGATAGATTGGAAGAACTTTCAGAAGGATTAAAAACAACTGTCTTTGTAAGGAACGGAGAAGAATTCGCCGGCGAGATGATATAGGGTTTTCAGCTGCTGCACAAACCATTCATTGAATCTATTTAAGAAGCAACATTTTACATGATACAATTGAATTTCCAAAGAAACCTAATTGATTGATGTATCATATTTTCTCTTCTACTCAGTATGCTTCAAATAATAAGCGATCACATTCAAAACGTTCACTTCACCGATCACATGTTTTTGTTTGTCCACCACTGGCATTTCGTTGGTTGTTTCCCGCATCATCAGGGTCACCATTTCCGAGATAAGTGAATCTTCATACACAAATACCGGTCTGGGATTCATGATCTCAACAGCATTCATAGCAGTGGTATATTCCATGAAAGATCCGATCTTAAACGTTTCTTTGTCCTGCATAAGGCTGAAAGTGGGAAACAAATACTGAATCACATTATTCATGCGGATCGAGCCAATTAGAACATTATTCTCATCAACAATATAGGCATGACGTGATCGTGTGTCCACGATAATTTTTTCCAGTGCCTTCCGGATACTGGTCTTGGGTGTTATGATGGCCGGATCGGCATCTATCAGTTTGCTGATATCTTTTACTTTGGCATTTGCCAGAAATTCTTCAGTCATATTTCCTCCTTATTCAATTTCGCCGGCTTTCTTAAGAGCGATCTTAGTTAAAATCGGACCGATTATTTCAAAGAATATACAAGTTGCTGTGATAGTTGTTATCACAATGGAACCAATCTCATCACCGCTGGTTTTACCACTTACTGTATCTATGATTGTTCCCATTCCCTTGATCTCCTGCTTCAGCATCAAGCTCAAACCAATGGCTACTCCTGCTTGTGACAGTATCCCCAATCCCAGGTAGTTTTTTATGTTTTTTTCTGCTTTTCCTACTGCTGCACCAAAGCGGGAACCGCCAATCAAACCAAAAGATCGACTGAAAATGTAAACTATTCCCAATACACCCAAAGAAGGAAGAGCATTAATATGCAGATTTGATCCAGCCAGTGTAAAGAAAAGAATGAACAATAAAGGCAGTAGAAGTGGAAGTTTATCCTGAATGGAAGAGATCAAACTGCGTGGCTGAGTATTAACAATTACCATACCAATTATCATATTGGTGAGAATGAGTGAAAGGTGTAGAAGCTGACACAATCCACAGGCCATTAGTACAAAGCCTATTGTGAGAATGAGTACATCATTGCTGTTTTTCAGTTTTCTGCCAAGAACAGCATATAGAACAGAAATCACAGATGCCACGACAAAGCTGACTAAGATTTCTTTGAGTGGAAAAAGAATGGTTTGCAATAAGCCGGCAGAAACTTCACCTGTTTGACGCAGTAGAATATCCTGCACGACAGCCAGAGAAAAACCAAAAATTATAATTCCGAGGCCATCATCAAATCCTACTACAGCATACAGAGCTTTAGTTAAATTACCCCGCGCTTTATATTCCTGGATCACAGCGACAGTTCCTGCAGGAGCACTGGCCGGAGCTATGGCAGCAAAAACCAGTGATATTGCTGAATTATGTGTTAGTAAATACAAACTGAAAAATACCAGAATGAAAGCTCCGAAAGATTCAAATAAAATGATATAGATAATACTCTTTCCCAGCTTTTTAAGAGTTTTTAAATTAAGTTCCAATCCAATACTGAGAGCAACAAAACCCAGAGCTATATCAGGTAAAAAACCAAGTTTTTCCTGCATTTCGTCCGTTAAAATATTAAAGCCTGATGGTCCCAGGATTACCCCCAGAATCATATAGCCGATAATAGTAGGAAGTTTAAGATATCGCATATTTCGACCAAAGTAGAAGCCTATGATCGTGATCAGACCAAATATCAATAAAATTGGAATATTATAGTTATGAAGATGTTCCATTGCAATAACCTAAATATTCAGTGATCCGTTCAAGTAATAAATATCCTGAACAAAATACAGCAAGCCTGGATCACCTTTGAATTTCTTTATAATCTGATTCAATTTTTTTGCAGCATCATTTACAAAAGCGTTTCGTATAATGGCAATGATCACCTTATTCTGCTGAGGTTGATCTTCATGCCAGAACATGGAAAAAAGCGGCATCTTGTAAAGATACTTACTGGCATTTTCGGCTTCGACAACATAAAAATTACAGTCTTCAATACTGGTAAAAATATCAAGAATCTCTTCAAAACTATCTTCATATTTCTTGTCGCTTTGTACTATCACCTGAAAGAGCTGGTAAACATTTTGTTTTTCCAATTCCTCTTTATCCAGAGTATGCCTTAAGAAAGTTTCCCTGATTGCACTGGGAGATTTTGCCAGCAGCAATTTGTTTATGTTATCCTGATTGCGCAGATAATTGGAAATAGTACTGAGAATTCGCAAGTGCTGACTTTTATGAGATGCCGGAGCAATGATATAAACGAAGATTTTTGTCTTTTGTTTATCCAGAGAATCAAATTCGACTCCTTCTGAAACAATTAGAATACCCAGCACAAAATCGGAAATACCTTCCAGGGCACAATGCGGAATAGCAATTTGATTACTAAAACCGGTAGAGCCAAGTTCTTCACGCTCCTGCAAAGACTTGTATATCTGCTTTTCGCTAAAATTTTGCAAAATAGGATTTTTCTTTGCTATATGGGCTATTATCTTAAGAACAGATTTCTTGTCAGGTACCGATTGTTTGATGTCTATACAATCTTTCAGCAGCATTTTTTCCATTGCCATAACTTCCTCCTCTCACTACCTTCAAAGTGTACCAATTTATCGTATGTTTTTTTAGTAAAGAACATTTTATGGAATTTATGTATTTCAATAAATATTGGCTGGAAATAATAAGTTCTATTTTTGAATCATCATCTTGCAGAAAACTCATCAAAACAGTTTCTTCCATAACAGCTTCTCTGTTATCTAAAAATTAAATTTCAAGATGAATTATTATTCATGGGAAGAACAGCCTGTAATCCTGTCATAAAAAAAATATTGCAAGAAGTGAGTGGGATGTAAATTCTTACATTTAGATAATTCAATGATTATCGAAGTGTCGGGTTAGGAGTGAAATACCCAGACTGAATAGGGAGAGCAATGATCTATCTGGATAATGCTGCAACGTCGTTTCCAAAAGCACCAGGTGTTCCGGAAGCCGTTTATGATTTTTTAAAGAATATCGGTGCTAATTCAGGAAGATCATCTCATAGCTTAGCTCGCAAAGCCAGTTCTATAGTTTTTGAAACTAGAGAAAAACTAGGTCAACTTTTTAACGTTCGAGATGAAACCCGCATTATCTTTACCAGTAACGCTACCGAAGCGTTGAATACTACAATTATGGGATTAGTAAAAGAAGGTGAATCGGTAATCACTTCTTCAATGGAGCACAACTCTGTAATTCGTCCGTTGCGCGTCTTGGAATCTGCAAATGATGTAAAATTGTGGAAAATTAAAAGCGATAAATTTGGAAATCCAGATCTGAAAGATTTTGATCAATTGCTGAAAAAAAAGCCAAACCATCTGATCTTCACAGCCTGCTCAAATGTTACCGGAACAATATTCCCTTTTGAAGAAATGGCAGAAAAGGCAAAAAAAATTGGCGCGAATGTAATTTTGGATGCTTCCCAGATAGCCGGTTTCATTCCTATTGATTTCGAAAAATCAGCTTTTGATGTAATCTGTTTTCCTGGTCACAAAAGCTTGCTGGGACCTACGGGAACTGGAGTCTTTATCCTCAAGGAAGGTGTCGATTTTACACCCTTAAAATTTGGTGGAACCGGCAGCCGGTCTCATTTAGAGCATCAACCTGAATTCCTGCCGGATAAATTTGAAAGTGGTACTTTAAATATTGCCGGAATAGCAGGTTTGAACAAAGCTCTTGAGTTTATCGAAGAAACTGGTATGGATAATATTCGCTTTCAAAAAGGTAACTTAACTAATCAATTAATTTATGGCTTGCAACAATTTCCTGACCTTGAAATATTTAGTCCGATTGATTCAAAAATACAGGCTGGGGTAATATCCATCGTCCCACATAACATGAAACTTTCACAATTTACCTATGAACTTGATAGAAAAGAGATCGCTGTACGAATGGGACTACAGTGTGCTCCACTGGCTCATCAAACCATTGGAACTTTCAATTATGGTGGTACAATTCGCATAACCCCCGGATGTTTCAATAGTAAAGAAGAGATCGAAATAACACTTGAATTAATAGCCGATATAATGAAAAAATAATTTATGGATCATGTAATAACATTTCATTCTACACATCATGCAATAAAGGCAGAAAAGAGATTAAAAACAGGAAACTTTAAGATTGAACTGATTCCCACACCTCGTGAAATTAGTTCGGAATGCGGATTTACTATATTAATAAAGAATAGTGAAAGTCAATCTTTAGCAATTTTCCTGGAAGAAGACAATCTTTTATTTGATCAGATTTATAAAATTAACGAAAATCATGGAGAAAAAAGATATGAAGAAATTGATTGATGCGCGTGGTTTAAGTTGTCCTCAACCGGTTGTTGAGACAATGCGTGCACTTAAAGAAGGCGGTTTTGAAGAATTGGAAATCATCGTCGATAATGAAGCAGCTAAAGAGAATGTATCTCGTTTTCTTAAAAAATCTGAAGTTAGTATATCTGAAATATTAGCTGATGGAAATATCTATCACATAATTTCAAAAATAAAAAAAGTTGTTAAATCCGAGGATTTTGATGCCAATGAATATCCCTGTCCTGTTCCGCAAAAAACTGGAAGAACCATTTTTATAGCCAAAGATGCCATCGGCAGCGGCAGTGAAGAACTGGGGCAGAAATTGATGAAAGCATTCCTTTTTTCCTTAACAGAGATAGATAATAAGCCAGTTCGGATCATTTTCATGAATAGCGGAGTAAAGCTGTGTATAACAGGAAATGATGCTGTAAATAATCTAAAATCTTTACAAGAAGCCGGAACTGATATCCTGGTGTGCGGAACCTGTCTGGATTACTTTGGAATATCAGATAAATTGGAAGTTGGTATTGTTTCTAATATGTACGATATTGCAGAGCATCTAATAGGCGATGAAAAAGTATTAAAGATCTAGCATCAGGAGAAGGTTATGGATCCAAGAATTGAAAAACATGCAGAAGTTCTGATAAACTATTCACTTAATTTACAAAAAGACGAAACTCTAATGATAAATGCAGATGTATCTTCACTACCACTGGCAAAAGCCTGTTATATTGCTGCACTTAACACTGGAGCTCATCCAAGGGTTCGAATTGGTTGGGGTGATCTTACAGAATCTCTTTTAAAAATTGGCAGCGATGAACAAATTAAATTCGTTCATGAAATAGATTTTGCAGCCATTAAAACTTACAATGCTTTCCTTACTTTGCTGGGAGGTGAGAACACCAGATCATTGGCTAATGTAGATCCTATTCGCATGAAAAAAATGGGGCAAGGCAGATCTGAACTGCAACAATTGTATTTTGAAAGAATGGCCAGTAAAGAAATCCGCTGGTGCGGTACCATGCATCCTACTCAAGCAAATGCCCAGGAAGCCAATATGTCTCTTTCCGAATTTGAAGATTTTGTTTATGGTGCCTGTAAATTAGATCTGGAAGATCCCGTGCAGGCCTGGCTGAAAGTAGAAGAAGAACAAGAGCGGGTTTGTAGGTTTTTAGATAAAAAGAAAACACTGCATATTATTTCCAAAGACACAGATATTAGATTTAAAACAGCAGATAGAAAATGGGTAAATTGCAGCGGCAAAGTTAACTTTCCGGATGGTGAAGTTTTTACCGGTCCAATCGAAGACAGTGTAGAAGGTCATATCCGTTTCAGCTTTCCAGCTATTTATCAAAATCGTGAAGTAAATGATGTGCGCCTTACCTTTGAAAAAGGGAAAGTAGTGAAAGCTTCAGCAGCTAAAGGAGAAGATTTTCTGCTGCAGATTCTGGATACAGATCCCGGTGCTCGATTTGTTGGTGAGATCGCTATCGGAACAAATTACGGCATGAAACATCTGGTTCGTCATATGCTTTTTGATGAAAAAATGGGTGGTACAGTTCATCTTGCCGTCGGTAGATCAATCCCGGAATCGCTTGGGAAAAATCAATCTGTTGTGCATTGGGATATGCTGTGCGACATGAAAACAGGTGGCCGCATTTATGCAGACGATGAATTGTTTTATGAAAATGGTAGTTTTTTAATCTAATTAAAAATTGATTACACGATTTATATAATTTGTTCTATGAACATTGGTAATTGTATTTCATATTGAGAATAATTTCTCATCAATTGGCTTGACACTCGATGCAATTGAGAATTATTTGCAACTCGTGAATGAATAGTTATCTTTTAAATAAAAAGATATGGAGTAAATAGATGTTCGGTTTTGGACGAGGCAGAAGAAATAAAGATTTTGGGCACCATCGCCAAAGGTGTGATCAACCTGGCCATGGTAAAGGTTGTGGATGTGGCCGTTACGGTATATCACGTTGCATAAATTTAGACGAAGCTGCTGTAGGTCAACGCTACCGTGTTATTGCAAATCCAGATAAAAAAACCATGGAAATGGGCATTTATCGCACTGGTGTTATCACGGTTCATAAAAATGAAGAGGGTAATCCTAACATCGTTGTAGGTGTGGGTGAATCTCGGTATATTATTCCTCGCGATCTGGCAAAAAAAATCGTAATTAAATAAGATGTTAATCGCTATTCTCTCACTTTTCAAAGAGAGAAAAACAATCTCCCTTTCCGATCTATCAATTCACTTCAAGACAGATGCAAATGCCATGCAGTCAATGCTGAATAAACTCATCGATAAAGACCTGATCGAACACATAAATTTCAATTGCGAAGGTTGTTCTTCTGGATGTAAAGGCTGCTCTTTTGTAAATGATAAAGATATTTACAAATTAAAACAACATCCAGTTTAACATATCTGTTAACATTCAAATTCGATTTTCTTGACGATAATTCAGCTTATTGATTTCTTCTCATCATGACAGATAAAAAAAAATGGAATCACTTAAAATCTGAGATCAAATTCTTGAAAGGAGTTGGAGAACATCGAGCTAAACTTCTGAACAAGCTGGGCATCTTTACAATAAACGATTTAATGGAATTCTTTCCAAGAGATTATATCAATCGTCAAGCCTCAACTAAGATCAGCAGTTTGCGTTATAATGAGAATTTTTCTTTTGTAGGTGTTATTGTTTCCATAGAAAAACGCAATCTTTCCAGAGGTAAAACTCAATTAAATGTTGTTGTTTCTGATGGTGATGACTACCTGTTTTTAACCTGGTTTCGTTTTGGAAACTGGTTCGTTAAACAGTTCGAAACAGGCAAGCAGATTTGGGTAAGTGGTTTTGTAACTGAATTCAAATCTAATCCGCAAATTATTCATCCGGAAATAGAAGTTTTAGGTGAAGACGAAAAACAGAGCTTCTGGCATTCCCGCAATGTACTACCGGTTTATAGCCTTACTGAAGGCATTAGTATGAATGTAATGCGGAACTTGATAATGAAAGCCTTTGAACTATACAGCAAAGAAATTGAAGAAACTTTACCTGAATACATTATTAAGAAATTTGGTTTTGAACCTCGTTATTCTTCCATTCAAAAAATGCATTTTACCCAGCATCCGCAGGAAGTTAGCAAGCTTAAAGTTCGCTATGCTTTTGAAGAACTTTTTTACACTCAACTTATGCTTGCTCGCAGCCGCAAGCATCACAATCAAAAGAAAAATGGACATAATTTTGTTCTAAAAAAGACTTATACTTCCATTTTAAAAGATTCGCTCTCTTTTGACCTTACTTCTGCTCAAAAAAGAGTAATCCGAGAAATCGTAACCGACATGAATTCCGAAAGGCAGATGAATCGGTTATTGCAAGGAGATGTGGGATCAGGAAAAACGATAGTTACTGTTTTTGCCATGCTATTGGCTTGTGAAAACGGTTATCAAGCAGTAATTATGGTTCCTACTGAAATTCTGGCAGAGCAGCATTATTACAGCATCAATGCCCTTTTACAAAATCAGCCTGATATAAAGATCGGTCTGTTGAAAGGTGGTGTAAGTAAGGCAAAAAAAGAGATGAAAGAGAAGATACGACAGGGTGATATCAATATAATTATTGGAACTCATGCTCTTATTCAAAAGGACGTAATCTTCCACAAAGCAGGGCTTATTGTAATTGACGAACAACATCGTTTTGGTGTGGAACAGCGGGCAGAGCTTTCTCGAAAAAACAAAAATCCTGATTTGCTGTATCTCTCGGCTACTCCTATTCCCCGTTCTCTAGCACTAACAGTTTATGGAGATCTGGAAGTTAGTATAATCGATGAAATGCCGCCAGGAAGAAAACCAATTAAAACTTTATGGCATAACTCTGAAAAAAGCAAAATAGTATATGAAAAAGTTCTGGAGCAATTGAAAACTGGAAGCCAAATTTACATTGTTTGTCCATTGATAGAAGAATCAGAAAAGATCGATCTGTTAGATGCAGAATCGCTCTTTCAAATGCTTTCCACAAAAGTATATTCGGATTACAATGTTGCTCTTTTACATGGTCGAATGAAAACCAAAGAAAAAGATGAGATCATGGAAAATTTCAAAGATGGAAAGATCGATGTGCTGGTTTCTACAACCGTGATCGAAGTGGGAATTGATGTTCCCAATGCTACGGTTATGATAATTCAACATGCGGAAAGATTTGGCCTTAGCCAGCTTCACCAGCTACGTGGCAGAGTTGGTAGAGGTGCAGAAAAATCGTATTGTTATCTTATTGTTTATCCTCCGATTAGCGCAGATGGCAGAGAGAGATTAAATATTATGGTCGAAACGAATGATGGTTTTAAGATTGCAGAAAAAGATCTGGAAATACGGGGCCCGGGCGATTTCTTTGGAACTGCTCAATCCGGCCTTCCAATAATGAAACACGCTAATTTAGTCCGCGATCAAGAGCTATTGCAGCAAGCTAGAATCTTAGCTCAGGAAATCATTGAACAAGATTTTTCATTGAAATCAGAGAAAAACCAGATTCTTGCTGAAACATATTTCGATACATTCCTGGAAAAAGAAAAATTGTTTGATTATTAAAGGATTACATAAACGGGAATAAGAGAGATTTATGCTGCTGGAGAAATTGAATATTTAGAAGGTTTTGAGATCAGAAAAGAAAGTATCCCAATTAAGGATTATTCTCTTTAATAATATCAAAATCATAATCAACGAACCCGATTTACAAGGGTTGAATTTTGACTCAACTAATTTTACACCAATTTTAGGACTTTATCCATCCTAATCCTTTGCCCACATAAGCCCACATAAAACTATTCGCTAAAACCACTTGACATTCAAAGCTCTCTTTAAAATAAGTTTAGACAAAATTTTGTGTTGTCTGGTCCCAGGAGGGTATATGTTTTTTGATGGTTTATCAAGCTGGCTTTCTAATGATATAGCAATAGATTTAGGTACTGCAAATACGCTCGTTTACAGGAAAGGAATCGGTATTGTTATTGATGAACCTTCGGTTGTTGCAATCTCTGTTGATAATAAAAAGATCATTGCGATTGGTAATGACGCCAAGGAAATGCTGGGTAAAAATCCAGAAGAAGTTAAGATAATAAAACCACTTAAAGATGGCGTAATTGCTGATTTTCAGGTAACTGAGCTTATGCTGAGAAATCTTATTCTAAGGGCCCAGAAGAAAAGATTATTAATCAAGCCGCGTGTTCTTGTATGTGTTCCTTCCGGTATTACAGAAGTGGAAAAGAGAGCGGTTCGTGACAGCGCACTTCACGCCGGCGCCAGAGAAGTGCACCTGGTTTCCGAGCCGATTGCAGCTGCTATTGGTGCAGACCTTCCTATCCACAAACCCCAGGGAAACCTGGTCATGGATATTGGCGGTGGAACTACAGAAATTGCTATCATCTCCCTTTCCCATATTGTTGTTCACACATCAATTAGAGTTGGTGGAGACAAAATGGATGAAGCTATCGTTAATTATCTTAGAAAAAGAAATAATATTTTCGTGGGAATTCAAACTGCCGAAAAAATAAAAAAAGAGATCGGTTCAGCTTATCCTCTGGAAAAAGAAGTGAAAATGGAAGTTCGTGGACGAGATATTATCACAGGTTATCCGATAACCGTGGAAGTTACATCCGAAGAAATTCGAGAAGCACTTTCTGAAACTGTAACCTCAATGATCGATGCAGTTAAACGCCTTTTTGAAAAAACAGCTCCTGAACTTGCTGCAGATATTGCTGAAAGAGGTGTAATACTGACTGGTGGCGGTGCAAATTTAAAAGGTTTAGATAAAAAAATTCAGGATACCGTTGATCTGCCGGTTCACGTGATGCCGGATTCTTTGATCTGTGTTCTAAAAGGTTGTGGGGCAGTATTAGATAACATGGAAGACTATAAAGACGTTCTAATCAAAAAAATCGAAGATTAGACAAAATGCTGAAGGTTAAAGATTAGCAAACGTGCGAAATAGTATTCTATTTATTCTCTATCTCCTATTTTCATTTGTTTTATTAGTAGGCGGTAATGATCATAGAATTAAAAAAGCATCTTTTTTATCACATACAATATATCTACCATTTATCAGTTCTGTAAATCAAATTGAGTCTTTATTTAAGATTAAAGAACTAAATATAGAATTAATGCGCATAAATACTCAAAAGACTAATGAAATAGTAAAACTAGAAAATCTTCTAAACAAAATTGAGAATACAAAAATCAAATATGAAACCGGTAATTTAGATTTTATTTTATGTGATATTATAGGATATACAGGACATTTTCAAGAACGAAATTTAGTTTTGAATAAGGGAAGTAAAGATAATATAATGCAGGACCAACCGGTAATTTCCAATAATGGTATTGTTGGAAAAATTGTTTCTGTATCTGTAAATACATCTGTTGTTTTGCCATTAAGTCATTCCGCTTTTCGGTTGGGTGTTATGTGTAAACGTAATCATCTGCAGGGAATTTTGGAATCCGATATTTACGGCAGATCATATATGAACCTCATAAAACTTGGTTCTGATATAGTTTTGGGAGATACCATTGTTACTTCCAATATATCAACTATTTTCCCTAAAGGCTATCCCGTAGGAGTTGTAAAAAAACTTACTGAAACTCCAGATCAAGTTTATATGAATGCTGCAATTACTACTTTTGTGGAACCAACTAGTTTAGATCAAGTCATTGTGCTTCAATATCAAAAGGATGAAAAAGATGAATGATAGAATAATTACCATTAAAGATCAGGAATATTTACGAATTCCTATAAAAACAGAAATATTAAAACCAACTGATGATATACTGGATATTATCAAGAACTTTGCTGGAAAATCATTACAGAAAAATGATATTATCACCATTAGTGAAAGTCCGTTGGCTATCACTCAAGGCAGAGCTATTCCGGTAAAAGATATCAAAATTGGATTTCTCGCAAATTTGCTTTGGAGATTTGTTTCTAATGTACAATATGGTATCGGCCTGAGAGCACCAACAAGTATGCAGTGCGCAATTGATGAAGTAGGAGCAGGAAGAATTTTATGGGCTGCATTAGTAGGAGGATTAGCTCGAATAATTGGACGTCGAGGTAAAGGTGATTTTTATCGGATTGCAGGTATGCAGGCCGCACTTATTGATGCAGCCACGACATCTCCTGTCCCTCCTTATGAAAGTTGTGTTATAAAAGGGCCAAAAGATCCGGAAAAAGTTGCTCAGAGAATTAAAGATGAGTTGGGTTATGAATGCTGTGTAATGGATATAAACGACATCGGTGGCTGTTGGATGATCGGTGGTAGTGATGGTATCGATAAAGAATTTATGGAAGTTGTAATGAAAGATAATCCTCAGGGTCAGGGTGCAGAACTAACTCCAATTTGCTTAGTTAGAAAAAATATTTAGCAGGATAGTTTAATGAAAATTCTACGATCAGTAATTCTGGGTATTATACTATTATATTTCCAGATCCTGATTGCACCAAAATTTTCAATGTTCGGGATTATACCAAATTTTTTACTCGCATATATAATATACACTACAATAAAAATAGGATTGAGATCCACACTAACGATTGCTTTCTTTCTGGGTTTAGCTTTTGATTTAATGACTCCATATTTACTTGGCTTAAATGCATTATCTTTTATTACTATTTCTTTAATTGTTGGTAATTTTCATGAAAATGTGAATAAGCGACGTTTTGCTGTTGTAACAATATCAATTATTTTCATTAATATTATATTCTATCTTATACAAGTGTCGTATTTTCTGTTTACACGCCAAGTTGAATCCGGTTTATTTCGATTGCTGATGTTTGCGATTATCTATAATAGTTTTTTTACAATAATAACAAATTATGTATTAATAATTATAAGTAAATTAAAACTTGTGATTGATGTATAATTTCACTTTTATTTATTAATCATGTTTAAACTCACGCTCACAAGAATCTTATATATTATAATTTTAGTCATTTTCCTCATTCTCTTTGTATCACTATTCAGATTACAGATCGTAGAAGGTGCAAAATATGAACAGATCGCCGCAAAAAATATTTTCCGCATAAAAACGATACCTCCTGTTCGAGGAGAGATCTTTGATTCACAGTTCCGACCAATCGCAAGGAACAAACCATCGTTCAATCTTTACCTGACTCCCGGCCTTATAGATGATAAAGAAGTAGTTTCCGAATTTGTCAGCAATAATTTTGATATCTCATCGAAAGAAATGAAGGAAATAATTTTTAATAATCGTTTTCGTTTACATCAAGAAATATTAATCGTCCAGAATGTAACTTTTGAAGAGATTGTAAAAGCATCTGAAAAAATGAATTATTATCCCTCTCTTTCATACAAGACAGAAGCAATCCGACAATACCAATACAACAATCATTTCACCGGTCATATTGGCAGGATCAATGAAGATGAATACAAAAAATTAAAAAAAGATGGCTATACAATTAATTCACTTTTAGGCAAGAGTGGTCTGGAAAGATATTATGAATCGATTTTACGCGGGAAAAATGGAAAAAAAGTGATCCAAGTTGACGCAAGCGGACAAAACTTAAACCTTTTTAAGGAAAATCTGGATGTACCTCCTGAGAATGGCGCGGATTTGATATTAACATTGAATAATGATCTTCAAAACTTTGTTAGTAATATCTTCCCGAAAAATGAAAAAGGTGCTGTTGTAGTAATGGATGCTGACAATGGAGGAATTCTAGCTTACGTAAGCAAGCCAGATTTTGATCCTAATATCTTCAGTACTAATATCAGTACAAACGAATGGAACCGGATATTAAAAAATCCCGATAAACCAATGATGGACAGGAATATACATGGAACATATCCGCCAGGATCTACTTTCAAACCTATTTTAGCAACTTTGGGATTGGAAACAAATACAATAGATTCAAAGACTAAATTAATCGCTTGTGACGGTGGATTGATGGTTGGTGATAGATACTTTAAATGCTGGTGGGAAAAAGGACATGGTCGATTAAATGTATCAGAAGCATTAAAAGTTTCCTGCGATGTTTTCTTTTATGATTTATCCCTTTTGTTTACCCTCGATCAAATTAATAAATATACAAAACAAAACATGCTAACTGTAAGAACAGAAATCGATATCCCCGGTGAGAGGAAAGGTTTTATTCCTACACATAAATGGTATATGGATAATTATGGAAAATATGTTCCAATAATTGGGCATAAAGTAAATCTTTCCATTGGTCAGGGCGAAGTATTAACAACACCATTACAGATCTGTGCTTATTATGCAGCTTTAGCAAAAAATGGACGATGGACACAGCCACATTTTTTATGCAAATCTATATCTGAGAAAGGAACTGAAGATTTTATTCCAGAAACGAAAACACTTCCTGTTTCTGCTGAAAACATGCAAATTATTAAACAGGCGTTATGGAATTCTGTAAATCAACGATATGGTACGGGAACAGCTGCCACAGTAGCAGGAGTTGATGTGGCCGGAAAAACAGGTTCTGCAGAAAATCATATGGGAAAAGTTACTCATTCATGGTTTGCAGGTTATGCATCAAATGCTGAATTCAATATATCTTACGTAGTTTTCGTTGAAAATGCTGGTCATGGAGGTTCAATATCTGCTCCTATTGCCGGCCAGATAATAGATTTCTATAACAGGTTAGATAAATGAGAAATTTTGATTGGCCAATTTTCATATTGCTGCTGTTTTTACTTTTTTATGGTGTAGTTGCCATTTATTCTGCTTCTGCTACCAAGATCGGCAATGATTTCGAAATAGAAAATTATTATATTAAGCAGATTATTTGGATCGTAATCTCTCTAGTTTTACTATATTTGTTACTTAAAATACCTTATACAATTCTTGAAGTTATGATATTGCCTTTCTATGCTATTACACTGATCTTGCTTATGATGGTTTTATTTATGCCGGAAGTTAATGGTTCCCATCGCTGGATTCCTCTTGCAATTATGAATATCCAGCCTTCAGAGTTGGCAAAGATTAATTTGATATTAGCATTGGCAAAATTAATTTCTGAAAAACACATTTCAGATTGGCAAATAATAAATCGCTCAATTCTTCTTTCATTAGCTCCAGTTATTCTTATTTTGTTAGAACCAGATCTGGGAACATCACTCTCATTAATAATAAGTTTATTTGCCATACTCGCTGTTTCGGACTTACCTTTTTTCTATATTATCCTAATAATCAGTCCAATTGTGAGTGTTATAACATCATTTTCCATTTTCAGTTTTATCTTCTTTTTACTGGTTTTGATCTACCTGTTGTACAAATCACGTCTCTCGAAAGTTATAATCGGTTTTGCTGTAACAATAAATACTTTTTTCTTCTTTATCACACCGGTTATCTGGAATAGTTTGAAAGAATATCAGCAAAATAGAATACTATCTTTCATAAATCCAATGCGAGATCCATTCGGAGCTGGTTATCAAATAATTCAATCAAAAATTGCAATTGGATCAGGTGGATTATTGGGAAAAGGATTTTTGATCGGTACTCAAAAAAATATGAATTTTCTGCCGGAACACCACACTGACTTCATCTTTTCAGTGATTGGTGAAGAATTTGGTTTTTTTGGTTGCACGATTCTTTTACTTCTTTATTTTTTGTTTTTGCTGAGAATAGCAAAGAAGATTGCTGGTTTAAAGCGTAAAGATTTCAAGTATGCAGCAGTGGGAATTCTGGCTTATATTACGTTCCAGATTTTCGTTAATATTGGGATGAATATTGGTATAGTTCCAACAACCGGTATACCACTGCCTTTCATAAGTTATGGTGGTTCTAATCTGCTGATAAATATTTTGGCAGTTGGTTTGATTTTGAAATTTATAAATGAGAAAAGTATTTTTGAATAAGGGGAGAAAATGCTGAGAGTTGTTATTGCTTTATCTGTTATTATTTCCGGTTGTGTTTTTGGCTCTATAATGCAGTTCTCTGAAATAGATATAAAAGATGCTGAGAATACTGTCTTTAACAGCAGTTTTGAAATAAAAAATTCTGAAGATTCTAAACTACCTGATGGGTGGATGGCGTTAGATGAATTGGAAAACACAGTAAGTTGGGATAATCAAAATTCAGCCAGTGGCGAAAGATCTTTGAAGATCGCCCATGCCAGAAAGAAAGTAAATATTATTTCAGATTCTTTCCCAATCGATCCTGAATCTGTGTACTTTACAAGATGTCTGATAAAATCTAATTATAAATCGAATCATGCCGTTACCATTAGATTTCTGGCTTTCGATTCAAAAGGTAAACAGCTAAATAAATTTACCGAGAAGTATTATCCTGATACTGACTGGACAACAATGAGATTGACAACAGGATTTTTTAAGACAGCTGCTCGGTTTGGCAGAATTGTTGTTTCATTCCCATCAAAACCTGATAAGGTTTTCTGGCTAGATGATCTGGAAAGCTATAGTGTTTATAGAATTCAAAAGTAAAATATTGATAAAATAAAATCGAAAGGCGGAGGAAGTATGGCAAAGGAAAAATATGTTTACGATCGAAAAAAATTCTGCGTACCGGTAACAAAAGCCGAACCGTTGAATTCAATCCAATTTATTATTGATGATTTCATTAATAAAAAAATCACGTTTTGTATCGATGGTGAAGATGAATCATGGGAAATCTGGCGTTATGTAGAAGACAATGATAGCGACAAAATCAAGAAAAATGGCACACCGGAAAATCCGAAGTATTTGTATGTGGAAGGAGTCGAAGTAACTGAATTTGAAAATGCTTAATTATTTTTTTATATTAAAAAAGCACCTCCAAATTTGAAGGTGCTTTTTTTTAATTCTATATATCAAGATTTAAAATTTTCTTTATTCTCTTCAATCCATTTTTCTGCAGCAAAGGCCGCTGTTGCTCCATCAGAACAAGCAGTAACAACCTGTCGTAAAACTTTATGAGTAACATCTCCAGCAGCATAAACACCCGGAAGCTCTGTATGCATAGAATCATCTGTAATTATAAATCCTTGAGGATCAAATTCCACACGAGATTCGACAAGATCACTACTGGGAATGATACCAACATAGATAAATACTCCATCAACTTCTAATTCACTTACATTATTTGTTTTCTTATTGAAGATCACCAGTTTTTCTACAAAATCTTTACCTTCAATTGCTTGTACTACAGTATCCAAAACAAATTCCATTTTTTCGTTTTTAAAAGCTCTATCCTGAACGATCTTCACAGCTCTCAGCTCATTACGTCGATGAATCACATAAACTTTTTTTGCAAATTTAGTAAGGAAAATAGCTTCCTCAACTGCAGAATCTCCCCCACCCACAACAGCTACAATTTTATTACGATAAAGAGCTCCATCGCAGGTAGCACAATAAGATACACCACGACCGGTAAATTTTTCTTCACCTGGAACAGCTAACTTTCTAGGATGAGCGCCTGTAGCCATAATTACAGATTGTACTTTGTATGTTCCGTTGGATGTTTCAATAATTTTACATAATCCTTCCAGACCAATTGCTTTTACTTCTTCCAGTTTAATATCTGTTCCAAATCTCTCGGCTTGCTGCTGCATTTTTTCAATAATATCAAATCCCGTTACGTTTTGCTCAAAACCAGGATAATTCTCCACTTCTGCTGTTACAACGATCTGTCCTCCGATCAATGCCTTTTCAAATAATACTGTTTTTAAGCCACCTCTTGCAGCATAAATGGCAGCACTTAAACCTGCCGGACCACCACCGATAATTGCTACATCATAATCATTGATTAATTCCATCTATCCTCCAGAATTTATTTTAAAATATATTTTACTTTTATTTAAATGCAAGTTTATTTGACAGCATCAAATTGTATTAGTGAAAATTTTTTAACCCTCTTTCAGAATGATGCTATTTACTAAATTTAAAACCCAGCGGTAATAGATCAGCAATGGTTGATTCTACCTGCTCATTTCTGGAGATCATTGTTATTTTTAAGTCATCACTAAATTCAGATAAAACTTGTCTGCAAGCACCACAGGGAGTGGGAAGTTTTTCTGAATCTACATAAATAATTATTTCAGCAAATTCCAATTCACCCTCTGAAACTGCTTTAAAAACAGCAGTTCGTTCAGCACAATTTGTAAGTCCATATGAAGAATTCTCTACATTGCATCCTGTGAATATTTTACCTGATTTCGTGAGAAGTGCTGCACCAACTTTGTATTTTGAATATGGAGCGTAAGCATTTTTAGAAACGTTAACAGCAGCTTTTTTTAATTTTTCGTTCATATCTTTAACCTCTACTTATTCAATCGGAAAAAATCGGAAAATGTTGTCCATATTTTAATAATGATATTTCTTTCCTTCCAATATTGTGAATGCTCTGTATAATTGCTCTGTAAGAATAAATCGAATCATCTGATGTGTAAAAGTGAATTTTGAAAAACTTAAGATCAGGTTTGCTTTGTTTAAAATTTTGGGAGAAAGTCCGTAAACACCACCAATAATGAAAGCTAAATTGCTTTTTCCTTTTTTCATTTCGATCAGTTTGGCGAAATCCTTAGATGAATATTGGGTTCCATTTTCATCCAGGGCAATAACAAAATCAAATTCCGCCAGCTGCTTTTCCAAGATGATCGCTTCTTTCTCTTTTACAATTTCGATAGAATTAGTTTTAGTCAGCTTCACATCCGGTAGAATCTTAAAATCAATTTGAGCATATCTTGTTAATCGTTTCAGATATTCCTGCAATCCTTCTTCAATAAATTTCTGCTTCGATTTTCCAAGAGCGAATATTTTAATTTTCATGATATTAACATAGCCTATTCTATATTTTCTATAAGAAAGTATCCCTTCTAAAAAACGAAAGGAATTGAGAATTTTAAATTATTTTTTAAACACTCATTACACCCAGAACCATGGATAGTTTTTTGGTTTCGGTAAAATCGGCCCGAGAAGAAATTAGTATTGGTACTTTAGCACCCATCACAACGTGAGCTACCCGATATCTGCAATAATATGTAAGAGCTTTTCCGAATATATTTCCGGCTTCGATGTTCGGTACGATCAAGATATCAGCTTTTCCTGCAATATGAGATTCAAATCCCTTGATTCTCGCTGCGACTTCACTTATCGCCAAATCAAAAGCCATAGGGCCATCAACAATACAGCCTTCAATTTGTCCTGCACGATACATTCTGGTAATTTCTGCTGCATCAATCGTACTTTGCATTTTCTTATTAACCACTTCTACTGCTGCTAATAAAGCAACTTTAGGTGTTTCACATTCCAAGCCATGAGCTACTTTTACAGAGTTTTTAAGGATAGAGACCTTATCTTCCAGACTTGGATAAAGATTAATTCCTCCATCGCTGAGTAGAATTAGCCTGTCGGGATGTTCGTAAACAAGAACATCACTAAGAATTTCTCCTGTTTGCAGTCCGTTTTCTTTATCTAGAACAGCTTTCATTAGTGTTGCTGTATCGCACTTACCTTTTGCCAGTATATCAGCTTTCCCGGCTCTTACAGCTTTTACTGCTTCCAGAGCTGCTAATTGCAAGTCTTTCCCAGTATCAATGATCTCAAAAGAATTTGTATATTTTGGAGCATTTTCATTGATGCAATCCAATATAAAGGCTTTATCTCCAATCAATAAGCTGTCTGCAATATTTTCTCGATGTGCTTCTACAGCTGCTTCCAGTGCTGAATAAGTATGTGCTGCTGCAATTGCTACAGTCTTATTCGGAAGTTTTTTTACTTTCTGCAAAAGAGTATCAAAGTTCTTGATCATCTCTTTCCTCCTGTACTCATGTTTTTATTTTAATGTGATACGTGCTTTCAACTTAGTTTATGGTCAAGCATTTTATTGCAGCTTTTACCTAATTGAATCGAATTATATAACCATCATATTAGATACATTATATTACAATTATCCAAACTTTGAAAGCTTTATAATTTAATTACTTAATTAAGTATATATGTTTAAATACCTTGACACTCAATAACAGTTTTTTTCTTTTGAAGTGATTAAATATATAAAGGAGAATAATGGCTGTTTCGAAAAGATGGCATATTGCTTTATCATCTACTGAAGCTTCACGACCAGTAAATTTAAGCATACCAAAAAGATTTGGATTATTTCTGCTTTCATTAGCTGTTATTTTTATGATAACTTTTTGTATTTCAATTGGATACATTGTTTACAATCACAGTAAAATTGCCAGAGCCAACGATATTCTTTTAGAAAATGATCTACTTCGAGATCGACTATATACGATTTCTACGGAAATGGACTCTATAATGCTAAAACTTCAGCTAATGGAAGACTGGGAAGACAAAATTAGATCTGATGAGAATTTCAAATCTATCAGCAAGGAAATTAGAGAATTGGGTGTTGGTGGTATACCGCAGGTTGATTCTACATTTCTTTTAATAAACAATGAACTAAATCTGGAATATAATCTTACCTTAAACAAATTTACTCACTTAAAAAGCAAAGTAGAATTTGATTACCAAACACATGGTAAATTATTAGATCAATGTGAATTAAAGGAACAACTCTACCTCAGTACTCCTTCCATTTACCCTGCTTATGGCAGAATTTCTGATCCTTACGGCTGGAGAAAACATCCTATCACTGGTAAACGCAGTTTCCATTATGGTTTGGATTTTGGTAATAAAACTGGTAGCCCAATTTATGCAACAGCCGACGGAATTGTTCAATCGGTAAAACGTCACAAATACCTCGGCAAATATTTAACTATTTCTCATAATTTCGG
>Ga0164310_10000305_pt1 | contig 25409 bp, 26 predicted proteins | sample GuaBasSedimGuay1_FD_121795 | JGI IMG/M metagenome (GOLD analysis project Ga0164310, IMG submission 121795) | Subseafloor sediment microbial communities from Guaymas Basin, Gulf of California, Mexico - Guay1, Core 4569-9, 0-3 cm | ecosystem: Environmental > Aquatic > Marine > Hydrothermal vents... | reverse complement strand
CGGAAGAGGCATGCCAACTAGTAGAGGCCGGCTTCGAATACGTCTGCACAACTCCGGAGAACCTAATGATATTTAGGAAGAGGAAATAGCGGGTGTCCGGGGTTCAGCTGTAGCGGGCGGGGTTAGAATAAAATACACGTTCAAACCCACGAAATTTATTTGAGGTCTATTTTTCGTGTATGTTTGACATAGTTATATTCATCTAACAGCTTCGCTAACGTATAATTATCAGCCATAGAACTTATAGCAGTGGAAGCGCTCTCTAAGTTTCCACCTTTTTCTTGAATGTAAGTTTGTAGAAAAAGATGGGCTCTTCTTTGCATTTCTGGGAGAAAATCAAAGGCATAGCATCTACCATCCCTTCCCTCACCAACTATGGCTTTCCTTATTTTATCGTCCCACATGACAAAAAGTTCTGGGTGTATGCAATGTAATATTTTACTCGTATCAGTAGACTCGTATCTTCGTCCTCTTGTACAAGTCGCTATTCTGTCAAATATCACAGCAATGGTGTTTTTGATGTGGCTCGTGAATTGCACATTAACTATTGTTAGGCCTTCTAGCTCCTTAATCATTTCGAATATATCTTCATAAGTTTTCATGAACTTCGATAACTCCCCTTTGAAATTTGGATCCCAGCTTTGTACAAAACCAAATAGAAGAAGCCCCTCACTCAACGGCACTTGAGATGATTTAAACCAGATATTAGGTTTCCTATTTTGCATATAAGCATCATAAAAACTCCAACGGCCTTCGATCTTGCGAAAAATTTTATGTGCCTTAAGGAGGTCAGAGTAGTGATAATGTTCCAATCTACATCCCAAAATTCCTGTAGCAAATTATTTTTAAATCATTTTCTAGACCTGCACGTTCTGTCTGGGACGTAACTTTTGGCATAAACTGTTGGAGAATAGAGAATCTGGAGAAATTTTACCTTTAATAGCTCACTATTTTTTGGATTCTCTGAGAATTACTTTCTTTTTCCTTCCTTCTCCATGGATGATATCTATTATTCTCTTGTTCTTCAAAGAGTTCAAGGTGTTGTAGAGTTTACTCCACCCAAAGCCGCTTTTTTCCTTCAACTTCGCGATTGTTAATTCTCCACCTTTCTCTATTATTTCCAATAGCTTTCTCTCTTTCTCCGTTAATCTCCAGGCATATTCTCCAAACTTTATGAAGTACGGTTTTGCATCATTATACTCATGGAAAAAGAGTAGTGCCACGCCAGTTGGAAGTCTATTCATTAGTTTTGCATACTCTGTCCCGTAGCTTTGGGCTATTCTCCTCAAATCTGGTTCATATCCGGTTCTGAAGTGAAACCTTAGATTCACAAAACCTCTAATCAAGCCTATGTCTGGAATTGTATGTGAGATTAATATGAAGCCTACTCCATACTTTCTGAGTTCCCTCATGCACTTCTCCAAGATCGAGTTTACTTTTGGGATTAGCCTATGGAATTCCTCAATAACTATCAGGACCCTCAGTCTCTGACTCAATTTTCTCGGTATTTTTCCATAAATGCTCTGTAGAAAGCTCGCAGCAGCTTCTCCCTTCTCATCCTCGCTTACATCCTCAAGATCAAAAATCTTAATTCCCTTTCCTATGTCATTAACATTCTGCATCTTTTCGATAATTTGCCCCTCAACTATGTTTTTCCAAGCTCCCGTAGGATCTATTACAATAATATTTGCCTTTTCCTTCAGTTTTTCAACGATTATTCTAGCAGCTGTCGTTTTTCCAGATCCTATCACCCCTGTTATCAGGGCATTCAGAACCAGCTTATCCTTTTCTAGATATGCTGGGATGTCGAGCTTTCTGAAATTCGAGCCCACAACACTACCTATCAGAATATCTCCGTGAGGAATTTTGTCTTTTGAAGGGACCGGGACTGGAATAAGCTCTTTCACCATGCCGAAATGCTGGTATACTCTATTAAGCAGATTTTTTATGGCTCTAGCAGGAGCTTGCGATGCTTGAATCATAGAACCTTCAATCTTGAAGCTTTCGCCCAGCCTTGGCACATATAGCTGCTCTGCAGTTTCGATGAGGGGCTGGATTTTGGGATGTTCTTCAGCATAGCTGAGCATGGCATTCGGATTGTCTAAGCCCGTAATCTCGCTTAAAACGGATATCGCCGGATAGGGGAGATCTTCGAGAAGTAAATGATGTTTCTGAGCGGCCCTCGGCTTTATGGCCTTTGCCTCAGTTTCAAGATCCATTAGGATGAATTTGATCGCTTCCGGCAGATCATCCTTCCTAACTACATAGGTCGTCGACTTCACCGAGAGTATGAACGCTATGGCAACTCCCTTCTCGTACCATCCTTTGATTATAGAACTCTCTGATTCGTATTCTTTCTTTAGATCCTTGTATCTCCTTTCGAGTTCCTTGAGCTTCTGCTTCCTCTCCTTCATAAACCGACTTATATCCCTCCTTTCAAACGGATTATAAGCATAAATCAATCCTATCTGCAGGTGTCTTAGTCTCTTCCTTTCCTCATCCATTTCCCTGCTCGTCTTCTCCAGTTCGTATACTGTTGCTTTTCTTCGATAGGGAACCATGTTCGGTGTTATCCTGTTAATGAAAACCACCTGAAGCCTGAATTCCTTCACGGTGTTTTTCAAATAATCGTAAAAGGCTCCAATATCCTCTATGTCAGACTTAAAATCTTCAACATCAGCAACGAAAAAGTGCTTGCTCCCCTTAACCGCATAAAAATTCTCATCAAGAATTATGACCTCAACAATTGATCTGCTCTCGGAATGCCAGAAAAGGAAGGAGCATAGGCTATCGAGACTAAAGCTTCCAAAGGGAATTAGACCAAGCCTACCTGTAATCTCAAGCAGATCCTTGGGCGGATCAATATAATTTGAGATACTTTCAACGGTTTTTCTTTCAAACTTCCTTGGATTCCCGAAAACCTTGCTAATAAAGGATTCATTTCTCTCCCTCTCGAGCCTTTCGAGATATTTTACATCATCCAACTCCTTTAAATTCCAGTAGACCGATTTAGGAACAATGACATAACCATACTTGCTCAAAACTGATCTGAGAATAGGAAGGGTGGAGTAATTAATCTCGATTGTTTCTATCAGATCCTTGACTGCAGCTTCTCCTCTCGATCTAATCTCTCTGATAAACAGATTTTGAAGCTGCGGATTAAGAAAATCTCGATAGGACTGTTCCTGCAACAGGGATTTCAAAATAAGTTTCTTTTCAGCCACTTCCTCTTCTTTTAAAACATGAAAGCCTGAAGCCCTAATTTTATCAATAATTCTCCCAACAAGCTTCTCATCAAGGTTTATTGCTCCCAGTAAAGCTGTAACCTCTTTTGAACTAGATTTCCTCAGCTTCCTAATAAACATCCTTGAAAAGAGCTTTTGGATCATAGAAATTTACTAACTTAGCTTCCTTATTTATCTGATAGTGCCATCTGGAGTGTTTTAGATCTGATAGTCTCTTACCAAAATTATTTAATCCAAGCGAGTCCTAATTAAGAAGATAAAAAATGCCGGAAGAACCTTTTGATCGCCTCGCTAGGGTCTACATCGAACGAGAACTATTAATAAATAAGATTTCTGATGGAAAAAAGTTTCTTTAAGCGAAGCTCAAAAGAAAGTAGAAGAATTGATTAAAGATGAACACTTGCTGAAATTGCTGAGAATGCTTGATAGATTCTTCTTGATAAAAGGAAAAAGAAAAGATTCCATTAGAATAGTTCGAACGTATAGGTATAGGCTCAATCAATTTGTGGATCGTACGATAGGGCACAAACATTATGCGCTGCTGCTCACGTCATCTAAGGCTGACTTAGAGGAAAGATTAGCGAAAGATGTAAGAGAACTTTTAGGAAACAAGGATCTATTTCCGTTGCTTGAAGCCCAAGTGAAGATTCTTCTTAGATGGTTCAGAAGGGGTGAATGATGGGTAAATATTACTTTGATACATGCACTGTAATTGACGGTATTGATAATTCTTCTCGATACCATAGAAATGTCTTTCAGGCCATAACCCAAATTCCTGGTTTGAGCGTTTTTTCGGAGTATATGGAAAATGAGTTAAAAAGCGTTTTGAGACATGCAGAGAAATTCAGAGAGAGACAAGATTTCTTATTGAGAGAGTATACGAGGCTAAAGATTAGATTAAAAGCGAGTTTTATCTCTAACGATTCCAGAATACAGAATCTGCATATTTGGTGCAAAAGATTAAGAGTAGCGCCATTGAAATTTCAAGATATGGTACATGTGGGTATATGCGGTTTGGAAAACATTCCAAATATAATATCGGACGATTGGCATATTTACGGCCAAAGTAGGAGACATGGTAGACCTTTTATTGATGTAATCAAAGATAGGCTTTCAGCCATTCAAAGATTTTCTAATCCGGAACATGCCTTCACAACTAGGTCGGGTTCTCTTAAGATGGAAGTTTAGAATGACGTCGACAGAAAGCGAATTGAACCCTAATTGAAGCTGACGACTTGAACATTTTAGGTTCACATTTTTCCTAGTAATTTTTCAGCTTTAGCTCTTCTATATGCTGAGGCGAGAAGGCAAATAAGCATGAATATCTCGATCGGTCTTTGCAGTAATGCGATTAAAATAAAGAATGTTATTAGTGGTTTTGAGGGATAGCTTGTTATCCAATCTCCAAGATCTGCAAGTAATTTGAAAACAGCCATTGATGCTGCAGAAATGAAACCGAATACTACGTGGAACATTCTCCTCACCTAGCGAGGAGCAAATATTCTAAACTATACTTTCATTTGCCTTCTTCGCTTCAAAATTCCAACTAGTTTTGAGATCCTCTCCTTAATTTTATCTCCTTTGTTTTCCTTTTCTTCAGTAGTTATCGTGAAAATCTTAGTTTCTGTCTTTATTGTTGTTATCCCTCCCCTTAGATAATTCTTTGTCTCAACAATCTCCTTACTCCAGATCCTAATCATAATAATCACCGAAATTTTCGAGAAATTGGTTGAATAAATCCGTTAGAGTGTTATCTTGAGTGATTTCAGAAAAGTACTGTAGGTTATTTATGTAACGGAATTTTCGGCATAATAAACGCGCTATGAATTAAAAGCCAGACTAAAAGTCGGTCAACATGGAGCAGAAATCATTGCTTGCGTGGGAAGTTCGTATAATTAAGCGTGGAAAGTGTTGTAGAGCTATAATTATCCCAAAGCCGATATGGCTGGCTTATAATCTAGAGATAGGAGACATTGTTAGAATTGATCTTAAAACTGATCATACCCTTGTGATCGATCTTAAGAATGTTAAGAGAAGGAATCCATTAGCCAATGTAGATCTCGATAAAATTTTTCAAGGAGATAAAAATGCGAGGAGAAGGAGAAAATAAGACATCAGATGAGGTTATGAAGTATCTTCCACAGTGGCAGCAATGGTTATGGAAAATTTTGAGAGAAGTTAAGAACCGAAGAGAAAGATCGTCTGAGGAATTTTCTAATGGAAGTTAAAAGAATAGCTGTTTGGAGTGATATCCTTAGTGCACCCATTTTTAAATGAAGGGACTTCAACATTTTGATATGGAGACGGCGGGGGCATTGAACATTTTGTTGGAAACCCAAACATTTATAAATAAAGCTTGATTTAGCTTTTTCATGGATGATTTTGGCAGTATTTACAAAAGCGGAATGAATTATGAATCTGCTTTGAAAAGAATTCTAAATTGCAAAGATATTTGTCAATCGAATAAGAAGAAGATTAAAGAATTTTCTGAGTATTTACTTGCTGAGGGTTTGACAAAAACCAGAGTGGAATTTTATCTTAGGCGTTTGTACAAAATTGCTAAGTTCTTCGGTAAAAAGAAGTTTGAAAGGGCGAGAAAAGAGGATATCATTAAATTTCTCTCTAAAATAGAAAAGAAAAACTATTCTGAGTGGACGAAGCACGGTTTTAAGGTTACATTGAAGAAATTTTTCAGATGGCTTCGAGGAACTGAGGAATATCCGGAAGAGGTTAAGTGGATAAAGACCACGGTTAAAAATAGTAAGAAAAAGTTACCTGACGAACTTTTGACGGAAGAGGAAGTGAGAAAAGTAGCTGAAGCTGCAACTCATCCGAGAGATAGGGCTTTTGTCTTAGTTCTTTACGAAAGTGGCTGTAGAATTGGCGAACTACTCTCTTTAAGATTAAGAAATGTTCAGTTCGATAAATATGGTGCAGTTTTGCTTGTAAATGGAAAAACAGGGAAGAGAAGAGTGAGGATAATAGCATCAGCTTCGGATTTAACGGCTTGGATAAATAATCATCCGTTAAAAGATAATCCTGATGCACCGCTATGGGTACAGAAGAAGAAAGGAAAAAACGGGTTTGAGCCATTGCATTATGAGGCAGCCAGATTACTTCTAAAAAGACTTTTTGAAAAAGCTGGAGTTAAGAAGAGATTTAACCCTCACATTTTTAGGCATAGTAGAGCAACACATCTAGCAAAATTTCTTACCGAGGCTCAAATGAAAGAGTATTTTGGATGGGTTCAGGATTCAAGAATGGCAGCAATATACGTTCATCTCTCAGGAAGGGACGTGGATTCAGCATTACTAAAATTACATGGCTTTGAAACCGAGGAAAAGAAAGAGGAGAAATTTAAGGCCAAAATATGCCCAAGATGCAAAGAGAAGAATTCACCATTAGCAAAGTTCTGCAGCAAATGCGGACTTGCATTGGATATTAAGCTTGCGATAGAACTTGATAAAAGGAGGGCGCAGCTTGATAGGCTTATGGATTTACTAGTGAGCGATCCTGAAGTGCAGAAAGTGATAATGAAGAAGCTTATACGTAATATTTCGAAAATGTCAACTGTAACTTAATATTATCGTGGTGTACGTAGCATTCTTGCTTATGTGCACAATCAAAAGGTTTTCCGTCTATAACCCTAACTTCTCGATCAAGGATTTTTTCTCTTTGGGCCTCAGTCTTTCTACGCATCCATATCCCGCTAATAGTCCGCCTATACTAGCAAAGATCGTACCAATAAGCGAAGCTGCTATTAATTTCTTTTCAAATGCGATTGACGGATTTGATGCCACGGGGATATAGTTCAGGAGAGGGATCAATGTTACTGGTCTTATGATCGCGATGGCTGATATGAAGTAACCTATCGCAAGGATGATAATGCCGAACGCAGCCAGCAATTTTCGTCTTCCAACTTCGTATCTCTTAATTTTCCTATAAGTTTCCTCTAACTTTTTGTATTTTGCAAGCTGGTTTCTGAGTTTGCTTAGCTCATTTTGCATCTTTATGATTTGGGCCTGTGTGTACATATCAACTCCAGGAATGTGCTCCCGTACCATTGTAGACACCCCCAAAGTAAGAAAAGGTCAAAATTTATAAATTTTAAGAAATAGACGGGTTACAAGTTATTTTGCTTACAACTGAATCCATTTTCTCATGTTTCCTCCTTAGGCGGTAAAAAAAATTTGGTCGTAGCAATTAGGCCAGCGGATATTTTAATACTAACTGGAGTATATTCGAGTTTCTCTTCTGCCACCATCGTTCCTAAGACAATGGCTAAAAAGTCTCTGTCAAACGGACTTAGACCTATCTCCCTTGCGATTTCATAAAAAAGTAAGCCTTCTTTCTTTTTCTTCAAAACAGAGAGTATTTTATTTGATATCTCAGAAACGGTCTGTTCTTCTTCGTCACTTAGTGAAAGCAGTCCTAAAAGTCTTTTCAAATTCATTTTAATCCACCAAGAATTCAGCTTCAAAGATTCTAAAAATTTTCCACACGATTTTCCATTGTTCTGGAGGAAGTTGAACAACCTTTAATCCTATTTCCTTCGCCTTAGAGATATCTATACACATTCCGTGATGTTGAAATTTTTGCGTTAGCGCTTTAGCGATTTTAGAGGCTAACTCTTTCCTATTTTTGTCATTTTTTAGCATCCTTCGCAGCAAAAGTTCTTCAACGCAAGTGCATACATGCCGAATAAGCCTGTCATAATCTCCGATTTCTAGGACAGGAATTCTTTTAGCCAATTCCTCCAGCAACGGCCCTTTTTCTAAAGTTTTTAAGAAATCAATTGTCTTTGTGATGGATAAAATTGAAACCCAGCGCTTGGTCGTGGGGTCCTCGATTTGCGGATCGATCGGCCCAAGTTCTGATGGTAAATCCATAGCTATAGTATTCCCGGAACACGCTAGAAGAGTGGCCGCACTTTTGGCATACCTTGGAATGATGATAGTTAGGTTACCTTTACACACTCCTTGAAGTATTAGTCCCAAGTGATAAGCTGCATCAACATCTCCACCGCCTGAGTGCAGAATTACGTCCACATCTTCTTTTAACAAACCCTGTTCTTCAATCGACTTTATTTGATCATAAACTTCTGAAACTAAGTAGTGCGTGATGGAGCGGGTTTCATCCATAAGAAGGGGAATTACAGTCGAGTTCCTCTGCTTGCTTAATTTTTCACACAATTCTTCCATTTGTGATATAGATTCGCTTTTCATCATTGACCACTGGCGAATACGTTAAGCTCAGATTATTCCAGAGAAACTAACAAATTAAAAATTTTATGAAACAGGTTTAGCCAAGAGTAACTGATGAAAAACTTGTCTTGCTGTCTTGTGAGTTTTTATTAGATGTAATTTTATTCAGTAGCTGAGTGTACTTCTCTGTCTTTTATGAGTAACTCCTCAAGCCTTGGATAGTCTCTCAGGAAGAGCAGAGGATTGCTTCTGTATCTCCTAATGGTCTCTGCAGCCTTTTCTCTTAAATACCAGAAGTCTTCTGATTCATCGTATGCTATTTCAAATCTATCTTGATCCTTATACCATTCATAGAACTCTGTCGAAGGTAGTTCTCTGACTTTGTTCGGTATGAAAATTACGATTTCCTTGTTTCCTCTTCTTATCTTCTTTAGCTTGCCTACATTTGCGAATCTTCCGCAATGCCTCATTTTTAGGCCCGCACTCCTGAGAATTTCATAGTCCTCGTCGTAGTGACAGTAAACGTTTCCTATCCCATTCTTCAGAAGCCACTCTGCAATGTAGCTGTTATCCAGCAGAGAGCATGCTGCATTATGGCACTCGACAGCATTGTAGTTATTGATGAAAATCGCTAGGTCCTCGTATTTCACATCAAGATCATCAAAGAAAACCTCATTAACTTTATCTATAACCTTCTGGTTCTCTTCCTTCCTCCAGAAAATTTTCAAATTGATGAACGGATAACCACTCACTAGGTCATTCCTATCCCATAGATTGAGATTCCAACCATACTCCAAGCATGCATAGTGCTTATATTCATCAACGATTTCCAAAATCTTTTCAAGAGTTTTTGCGTTCATTTCGAATTAAGTGGATCGGTATCTATTCTTGACTTTTACGCATATTTCAAGCCAAATGTGCCAATCAACAAGTGTGTAGAAAATTATTAATTTTCTCTTCTACTGATTTATCACTGCAATGTTAGAGGAAATTATCAAGAGGGCGGGTAGAGACTCATTCTATAAAGTTCTACTTAAAATTCATTCAGCAGGAAGTGTTTCAGAAGTTAATTTTTCGAACGAGGAGATAGATAAAATTCTTCTTCCGCTTTCTCAATTAGGCATTATATCGGCTGAAGACATATATGCAAGAAAAGATCATAGACATTTCATGGTTTTTAGACTTCTAAAGCCTATTCAGGAGATATTTGTTGATTATAATACTTTTGTACAGAAGAAGGCGGAGTTTCTTAGCAGGAAATACTCCGTTTGTTTTTTCTCTTTTCTCTTAAAATATTTATTAATAGAAAAGAAAATGCATAATAAATTCATATATTTTTATTCCGATTATGATGCTAAGGAAATAAACGAAAAACTGCCCGAAACTTTTTCGGTTTTACAGGATTTCGAGAAAAATTGTATGAAACATTTTTGCGGCTTTAGGATATATGGGCATTCAACTTCCTATGTTTATTCTAATCGTGAATTTTACTTACTTCCAGAGTTGGTTGTGAAGTTGAGAAATATGATTCCTGCAGAAACAGGCGTAAAATTACTTAAAAGGTTCAAGGTTCTTGAATTAATTAACAACACCTTTTCGAAACCTCCAACAGATAAGGATTGGTTCGTTAAATTCTTGAAGCAAGTAGATGAGGAAGGCTTAGCAAGTATTTGGGAAGTTGTAGCAAATGAAATGACCAAAAGCGGGATCTTGATTAATGGAAGAGTAGTCGTAAGTAGGAAAGGGTTAATTGATTTCATTCGTAGGGAATTACACACCATAGATCAAAAATTATCAGAAAAAACAAAGAGTGAAGAGTTAGCCAAAATATTAATCGAGAAGTTAGAGAAAATAGGGAGAAGACTCCCTCAAAAAGAGCGGCGCAATTTACTGCGTAAGTGTTTGAGTGAAGATGATTTTGAAAATTTCATTTCCTCTCTTTACAACATTACTCATGATGCACTTAGAATAAAGGATGCCTACATAGATAAAATTAGGTGTTATTTCCATCATCTCCGTGATAATGAGCAACAGAAACATTTTGAAGAGGTTTACGCGAGATTTTGCGAAGAAACAATTTTCCATTATCCACCCTCAGGAGATGATTGGGAAATTCTTAGAGAGAAATTACTAGAAAGAGCTTTTAAAAAGATAAGCGAAACACGGCGGATGTGAACTCCGAGATCTTGTATAAATTTATAGGAAACTTTAACTGTCTAACCGGAACTTAGAGCATCCTTTGATAAGTTTCAGGTAAAGTTAAAAAAGCAAAATTTAAAGTCGATACTTTTTGTTTTCTCTGAAATCGGTATAATAAAATATTTCATTTGCTAATGACTATTATTCTAACAGAAGCTATCGCACTAGAATCCATGTAGGGGAATTTTTATGGATAAGAAAATTGCAGGTCTAGAGGAACACTTGGAAGCCATCTTCAAGTCAGATAACCAACTATGGAGAAGCTATAAAGATCATTTGATATCAACTCATTCTTATATAAAATGGATGAAACCTGAGTCCATGAATGTTATATTGGGAGATTGCTACATCCGATTTAGGCTTAGCGATGATGAAAATTTGGGGTTCAACAAATTATATCACATATTTGAAATAGGAGATGTCATACCAACGGCGAGATGGCGCAGGATAATCAGGTCACGTTCAGGTTTTAGTCCTGTTTTGCTTCAGAAAAGAGCTTGCTTTCTACCAGCTTTTAGCTGCACTTTAGATCGTATTCTTACGTTCGTTTATTGGGGCGAGAAACAATTTGTCTTTCAACCAGACTATTTGCAAAAATTAAGATTACGGAATTTACTTATTAGAGCCGGTAATCCTTCATCTATACTCATATCTGCAGCGAACCTCGCATGGCCAAAAAGTATAGGGGCCGTCTACACGACTCAAATTTCAACATTAGCATATATCAAGAATTACATTTTTAATGCACTCCCTGCGCCAGATTCAAGAGCTCGCTTTTTCGGATGGAATGAATCTCCTTTTCTAATAATAGGAGATAGATCCGTTGAAATTTTTGTAATCAGCAAAACTATCGGCTCCATAAGCCCGCGAAAGATAAAAAGCATTGGAAATGAATGGTATGTTGGTACTGCTTATTTAATTGATAATCGTCTTGCCACTTTTAGAATAAGATGCTTTTTTGATTCACAGACATTACTAATGTTTAAAAAATATAATGTAATGCCAGTTTTAGCTGTCAAGAACGTGAGAGTATTTGATAAAGAAAGTGGGAAAAGACCTACTTTCAAAGTAACTATATATCCAATAGATGTTACCTACCTATTTGAAAACTCAGCGATTCCGGGCGTATTTCTTACTGCGCTTTCTCTTGTACTGAGATATTTATATTCCACGTCGAAAGATCCACTCGTCGTGGCAAACGACCTGGAAAAATGCCATTCTTTATTATTGAATTTACTACGGGAATCCGTATTTAGAAATTTCAAAGCCAGCAGTATAAGCTCCAAATTAGTCCAGGATCTTAATGGTCTTAAGGTAATGATTTCAGCTCTTGGAACATATCTGGTTAAGCATAATTCGATTGTATACAAGCACCCTTCCATTTTTGAAAGTGTAATTTCCTCTTTCGGAGACTCAGGAGAATTATTTGAGAGGAAAAAGATTACCGTAAATTCTTTAATTGATATCGCCCTTAAGATATTCAAAATGGGTAAAGAAATGCTCCAATTCGCTAGCTTAATACAACTGAAAGATGAAATCGAGACTAAGCTGGGCTTACATGTCTCTGATTACGGGAAAATTGAAAATTTCGTGAGGTCAATCATTTTGCTAAAACAAGAAATAATTCCATTTTCAAAGTTCCTAAATTGGCCACGAATATCTTAAACTTATTAATGGGGATTTGAAATGGAGGCTGGTAGCGAAAAAATATCTTCAATTTACCAAAAGCTAATTGATTTAGAAATTACAAAACTGGAAAAATGCGATTTCAACTTTTCCGATGAGAAATCATTTTTGACTTCTCACGACATAAAGACAATAGCTAGTAATGCTGTTTCAGAGTTAATCATTAATGGTCTATTAATTCCCTATGAAAACGGTCGGTATAGGACTGCTCATTTAGATTTAATTTTCCGAATGGTGCATATTAGAAACCTTGAACATCAACGTCCAATTCCTTTAGAGTTTAAGGTTGTTAGGAAGAAAGAATTAGTACCTGATTTTGGAAAGCATCAGATAGGAAACATACTTCAATACCTAATCGTAGGTCAGTATGCAGAACAAGTAAGAGAGGCATTGATGAGAGCATTAGAAAAGGGCGGTTACAAGGGACTTTCAAGTTATCAACTTCCAATAGTAAAAGAGTTAATTTCCGGAAACTCCAAAAATATAGCTCTAGTAGCTCCTACAGCGTCCGGAAAAAGCTTAGCCTTCTTTTTACCAGTATTAACAAAAGCTATTCAAAGAGCGATTTTAAGAATGGATGGCGTCTCTTCCATACTGATTTATCCACGTAAAGCCTTAGAAAGGGACCAAATCCAAAGTTTTCTAAAGATGGTTGATGCAGCAAACGAGTATCTGCTATCCCGTGGCCTAAAGCCAGTTACGTTAGGCATGGACGATGGGGACGCTCTGAGGAGAGGTTCTAAAGAGCTTTTTGACGGAGCTTCATTTCGTAAACTTAAATGCATAAGGGACGGATGTTCGGGTGAACTTGTGTATCGTCAAGTTGAAGGAAAATTCCTTATCACATGTAACCATTGTGGTAAAACCTATCCTTATATATGCCCAACAAAGGATGATGTGTGGGAGAAAAAACCGTTAATTCTGATTACAAATGTATGGACCGTATACCGAAGATTAATGTCCTCAAGAAGCATAGGGATATTCAAGGATCTCGACATGGTTGTTGTAGACGAGGCGCATGTTTATACTCATTTTCTTGGTGGGCATGTTCACTTTATTCTAAAAATGCTTAGAAACGTTGCGATTTCTATGGAGCGGGAACCGCCAAAATTCGTATTTTCTTCCGCAACCATCCCAAATCCAACAGAGTTTATTTGTGCTCTTGCAGGCATAGATAAAGGCGAACTTTTTTACATTGATTATGAAGAAACTCTGAAAAAAGCGATTAGAAATGGGAAGGAAAGAACACTACTTTATCTTTACCTGCTACCTCACCCAGGATCCGACATAGAAACACTGACTGAAGCGATAATATTAGCTGTTAACCTTTGGTGTCATAAATATCGGATGAAGGCAATTGTCTTCATTGATAGCATATCAGAAATCAATACCATGATGGATTATCTGAAAACAACCATTCTGGGTAGAAGAGAAGGAAGAGAAGTTACCGATCACATCTTTAGGACACAAAGAGAGATTACTAACGACTATTGTTGGATATCACTTGCTCCAAGTGGATTGACTGAAAGCTTTACGGATTTCCGCGATTTTGTTCTAAATCAGTTCAAAGAATCAATAGGTATGCATTATGGCGGGCTCTCTTTAGACAAGAGAGCAAATATTGAAAGCGAATTTGCTAAAGGAGAGAAGAGATTGCTGCTTTCTACATCGACTTTAGAGTTAGGGATTGACCTATCGGATGTAGCTATTATCATTCAACATAAGTTACCAATATCACCTGAGGGTGTAGTGCAAAGGGTAGGTAGGTCTGGTAGGGATCCAAGTTGTTATCGCGTTGCCTTGGGTATAATAATATTGCCAACACTACCATTAAGTACGTTGTATATGTTTGACGACAGATTGAGGAAAACTCTAGAGGACGTGGGATTCCTGCCCCCCTTGCGAGTAGGTAAAGCGAGTAGAAATATAGCACTTCAACACACGCTTTCATTACTTTTGTTCAAACGAGCCCTTGAAGGTAAAACAACATACATAGATACAGATGTAGAAGGTATATCAAGAAAAAATGATATTCTAATATGCTTGAAGGATATCAGAAAAGAGCTTGATGAGCTTGTCCTGTTTAACAGTAAGATTGGATTTATGGATGAGAGCATTATTAAACAGACAGTAGACATGCTCACAAGCCTTATAGATTCGTTTTTGAAAGGATATGAAAGTGTTGTACCCACGGTTGCTTATCAAGAACAATTGGAAGAGATACAGAGACTGTGTGCTTCCTTTGACTCGGAGCTTAAAAAACTGGACGAGTTAGACAAAATGTTCTACGAGATAGAGGGAATATTTAGTTCTATCAAAATTTTTCCAGGTGAAATTCTTTCGAAAATTGCTTCTTGGAAGAAGACCATTAACGAGATTTCGATAAAGCTACGTGCCCTTCGTGATGTAATAAGAGTGGCTATCGCAAGTAAAGATACAAGACCTATCATAGATTGGGAGAAGAAGAATCTGAAAATAATAGAATCCTATAATATCCCATCTACAGATGATATTAGTGAAATTATAAAACAACTATTTGGTGTAGTTGGCGATTTTCGACAATTTAGAAAAAAGTATGGCATAGATCTTAATAGAATTGTCAAAATATTAGCAACGATAGGTGAAAGATTCGGGAGTGAAGAAAAGGGCTTTATTAGATTTGTCAGTCAATTACGGGCGGAACTAGAGAAATTCAGAAGCATAGATTTTGTTGCTTTAAGCGCTTATCAGTCCATGAGAACTGCATTGGATGAGATAAAAGCCATGGGGTATAGACCTCTTGATATTTTCCAGTTATTAAATAGATTATTCGAAGGAAAAGTTCACCTTTCATTACTTCTAGAAACTCCGTCTCCCGATCTTGAATTAGTTGGGGTTGAGGAAGTATGAGTAAAAAGACCCATTTAAAGCAAGAGAGAAGACCAATTTCTAGACAAGGAATTCACGCGCTATATACATTTACTCCCTTTAAACTACTCAGAGCTCAGCCTGACCAATTCTATTCACTCTTGCTGGTGCCCATCTCGTATTTAAGGCCTTCACGTGACATCGTTTGGAGATCAAGAAGCTGCAAGAAGATTTTTTACATTTCATTGACGGAAAATATTTCGAAGAAGGTAGTCCAACCTCACCAGTTATATCCACAAGTCCTGACAAGAGAATCCGACTTTTCCGTTGAATACAGAATGGAAAGCGAAATAATCGAAAGGCGAAAAAGGTGGATTTATCCACCAACCTACGCTGAATTTAGCTGGAACTCACTAAATTCAGGGTACTACTGCGTCATGGGATGGACTCTCATATCCTCAAGTCCAACGTGTCCTCAAGAAAAGTATTGTCCCTTCCTCAAAGGGTCACCTTGTAAGTATTATGCAGGTCCTACTTCCTATGCCAGTCTATATAATGTGTTTCCTAGAATTCAAAAGAAATATGAAGACCCCGTTAGTGCTTATGCATATGAACCTATTTTTGCCATAAGATACAGGAACAGTCCTTTAGCAATAATTAGATTTACTGAGCAGGGTAATTTTGTTGCTTTCATAGATAGGGTCGTATTCGCTCCAAAACTTCCATGGATTCTTCTTCAACCGAATGTATTCCTTAAAGAAGGCCTAGGTTTCGAGATTAACAATGTTCATGCAATTGAGTTCGATTTCTCACCGGAGAATTTGAGAGAATTTATTATTGATCATCTTAAGAAACATAAACGAGTAACCAAATGGTTAGTTCTAAAATACAATTTATTTATGGGGAGGGCAAGAGATAATAGGATTAAGGAAAAAAGAGGCTTTAGGGCATTCAGGGAACTAGATAACATAACTTATCAAGTTATGGAAAATGAAGTAAGACCAGAGACGCGTAAATTAATAGAAGAAACGCTATCAGGAAGCATTGACGACAACATCATCGATTTCGCTTCTTTTGTATTTCTGCATACCTTTGCTCATGTTATGAAGAACATATTCGTTGCAAGATATGGATGTAAAAGCGAAGATATCAATTATTACATTGAACACCCAAAATTGCAAACAATTGGGGCTCCATCAGAAAGGGTTAGGTTGATTATTTTAGAAACTGCAATGGGCGGCTACGGATATCTTAAAAACTTTATAGAGGAAATTAAACAGGCGCACAATACAGAATTATTTGAATATTTAATCTCTACCGCAATTAAGAGTTTTGAAAGCTGCTGTGAAAGTAAATCGATGGATAGCTTAAAGCGTCTACCAACTGAGCTACGTAAATTTGAGGAGAGAAACAAGGAGTTTGTCGACCTTATATTAAGAGCTTATCACATGGTATTTCCTGATTCGGGCCTCTACCCACATGTTAACTCAATAAGAAGAGCATTAGTCAGAATTTTCCCTGTCATACCGAACGAATCGAGATCCCTATTGGATGACATGCTAGCAAAAGGCCCTCATTGTTGGGACGGATGTCAACTTTGTGTTATGTTAGAAAGAGAATGTAACTTCTTGCCATTTGACCAACCATTCCTTGTTTCGCGAGGTCTCATCAAAGCATGCATGTCAACAATGAAGGAATCATTAAGGAATGCTTCACTTTTTTTCCCGCTTAAAAAGGGATTAATTAAAGAATTTCAGGAATTCTGTAATTTGGCTCGGGATAAAATTTACATAGCAAGTCCGTGGATTTCTCCAGAAATTGTAGATCAATTATATTTTCTATTCAAAAACAGGGGTGTAATCATCAGGATTCTAACAAAGATTGATCCAAATAACGAGATTCAAGTCGAAACTATTAAAAAATTGAGAGAAATTACATCTAAGCATGCGCCAGCTTTTGAGGCTCGAATAATGAAGGAGCTGCATGGTAAGGGCATGTTAATCGATGGGATAATGGCACTTCATGGATCTTTCAATTTTACATTATCGGGGCTCAATTCAAATGTGGAGAATGTCACAATTGACTATGATATCGGCAGCTCGAGGAGTTTTGAAGAACAATTCGAAAAGCATTGGAAACAAGCAATACCAATTATTTCTATACATAAACAAGATGAAAATAAATGAAAAACGAATTATTGATTAGATATTGGGGAAGAAAACCGCCTAATCTAGTAAGGAATTACATTGAAAAATATAGCAGGAAAGGCGAGCTGATTCTAGATCCTTTCGGAGGAAGCGGAAGCATAGTCAAAACTGCGATCTACTTAAGGAGAAGAGCCATATATTCAGACATAAATCCATTTGCCAAACTGATCGCTGAAGCATCGCTGATAGGATGCGACTGCAACGAGTTGGTGCGGGCATTAAAAAAGTTAGATATGTCGGAAGTTGTTTTCATAACTGAGAATGGTTTACGTAAACGACTGCAAACAGAGAAATTTTTCTCAATTAAATGCAAATGTGGTAGGCCTAATGTAGTTGAGAAAATAATCTTTAGCAGAAAATATCGAGCAATTAAGAAAACGAAACCCAGTAACTTAAAGAACATATCTTCTAAAGTATTTAACTTCATTTCCCGTAACAAAAGGGGAGTAACTTATGAGCAACTGATATCATATTTCCGCAGATATCAACATCAAGTTGTGTCTAACGCGGTAACTAGACTTATCAAAATTGGAGCCATCCAGGAAGATATCATGCCTTTAAGAGTTTCTTTTAACGGGCGATGCCAATGTGGAATAAAGCAAATTGTAAATCCTCAAAAGCTAAAGTGGATAATTGATGAGAAACCTTTACCAGCATATTGGTTCCCTGCCTACCGTTTGGAATACCCAAACGGTAGAAGTTTTTACAAAAAAAGGGACGTAGAACGTGTAGACGAATTTTTCACTGATAGAAATTTAGTTTTCCTGTCTCAATTATGGGATATGATCAGCAAGTTCGATGGTAATGAAAGAGTTAAGAACTACTTATATCTCATTTTCTTCATGACTGTTGTTAAAAGTAGTAAAATGTGTAGAGAATCTGGCGGAACATGGCCAGTAAATAGTTATTGGATTCCCAGACGTTTTGTCGTATGGAACCCCTATATAACCTTCAAAAGGTCAGTAGCTCAAGCTTTGGAAGCAATATCTCAAATCAGACGTAACGTTAAAAAGGGAAATGTAGAACAAGTTCTTCAAAAGCAAGCAGATGTATGTTTTCTATCTCATGACGCAACTAATCTAAATTTGCCTGAGAATTCGATTGACTATATCGTGACCGACCCTCCTCACTTTGACGAAGTTCAATTTCTTGAACTAAGTTTCTTCTATACTGCTTGGTTAAGAAGCAGACTTCCGTTTGAAAGAGAAATGGTAGTCAATCCTGCACAAAATAAAGGAATTGATTTCTATCTGAATATGGTAGAGAAATTTTCATCCGAAATGCATCGTATATTAAAACCCAATCGGTATATGACTACCATTTTACATGAAGAGAACCCAAGTCTGCTAGAGAAATGCACCGATATAATAGAATCAGCGGGTTTTAAGTTATATGAATTTGAAGAAAACTCGAATTTCAATTTTTATACATTCCGTAAGACCAATAAAACGAAAACGAGGGTATATACTGGAAATCACATATTTTCACTCAGTCGGTTCTTAGCTTGCATTAGGAACTTATTCTTTTGGAAGAATCTTAAAAAGGGCAATGACATATTTTAAATTAACATTCAGAATTTTCTTTTTCTTCATTCTGGCTGATGATCTTGGTTCCCTAAACTCAAAGAGTAACTATGCCTTAACTGATTTTAAATCTCCTCGTTCTCGTAATTCTGTTGCATACTTCTTTTCCCTCCATCCTCCTTCTCTTTACCTCTATAAGGCGTAAGACTCTTCGTAACTCTCCGATATACCCTCCTATCCTTTGCTTTATCCAAATCAAACTCAATAATGACTTTAACCATGGATAATGAAGAGAGAAGATATAATTTAAAGATTAACGCAAATATTGTGCCAATTGTGCGATTTAGAACTAAAGAACTCAATGATGGAAGTATGGTTACTCAGTTTCAATTGGAGCATAGATTCTTCTTCCTTTCTCTAAGATGTCTAATATTTTTGGCCAATTTATATTAAGTCCTTTTCCCTCAACAAATTTTGGCTCTAGGAGTATGCCGCTAAAATATCTCTGATACGCATAAGGAAGTCTGGGAAAATCTATCCTAAAGTCATCCTTTGAGATATAGAAGTTCTCCTCCTGCAATTTTTGATGAACTAGTGAAATCCAATCTTCCCAGGATTGTAACATTTTTTGAGGAGCACTAGACTGAATTAGATAAATTTTCCTTAATAGCAGGTAATGCCCACCATATTTAAGTAAAAGATAAGTGACAATATCTCGGAACTCTTCACTTTCTCTTCCAAATCTAACAGCTTGATGTAACGTATATCTTCCCAACGATGTTAAGCGTCCGCTTTTATCCCAAAGTCCAAGTTGGCTAAACAAAAGGTAATAATTCAGAAGAAATGAGGACTTGCGTTCAGCTTTCTTAAATCGCTTCGACAATACTTTTTTCCACAGTTTTTCTAAAATCTTGTCCCTCAAGTCTTCACCAGGTTTTGACTTTCTTGATTCCATATCTGCAATTTTAAGAAAGTCGAATACTTCTTCTGGTTTTGTCTCACGCCAGTACGCGTATGACCTTGTTACTCCTCTCGTTGCATCAACTAGGCTCTCTGCTTCCTTCTCTAGTACTAACGAATCCTTTCTTATTTTTACATCTTCGATTTTTTCAGGGTTATAGGAAATCAGCCCGATATTTAACTTGGATTTTTTAATGACGTCATAAATGAATGAGCTGGCCTCAAAGCCCTCGATGCTCCATTCTGGAACAATGAGATAGGATCTAACAAATGTTGTATGATAAGTTACCGCTTGGCCTATTCCAAGTATGTACTCATGCTTTTGCACATATGGGGTCTTGAATTCGAAAGCAGTTGGGTAAGAGCGTTTCTCCTTTTCCATGACTTGTTGGTAGACTTTCTTGTGAGCTTGGGCCCTTCTTTTGCTTATCTCAACTGGGAGAAAGATGAAGTCTGGTTTAGGGAAGTCCGAAGAGACGGGAGAAATGAAAACATTCCCAAAATGGTCGCGGTACTCTCTGAGAAGAACTTGTGCAATATAATTAGCCATCTCATCATGATGTAGGGTCATAGGCTCTCCCCTAATATTTTGGAGTAAAGCTCCCTTACTCTCTTCTTGAACCCTTCCCTAAGCTCGTTATTCCTTTTGCTTTCTTTCCTAAAAATTAAGCAGTATTGGTGATGCCTATTGCCCACCCATTCGTGATAAATGCCTAGAGGGAGTAGAGCTTTATCATCTTGAAGCCACAATTTCTCATCCTTTGGACACCACTTTTCACTTAGCGCAATTAGCGTATCGAATGCTAACGGGTACAACTTACCATTAGCAAAGATATTATTGGTAATTACTACGAGATAGCCACCTTCCTTAGTCACCTCGTAAACTTTATCGAAAATCTTTTTCTCCTCAAGTACGAATTTTTCATAATCATCAATGTTTCCGATGTCCCTCTCATCCTCAGAATATTCCGTCGGTAATCCCATTTCCTTTCTCTTCTTTTGCCTCAGCCACGCCCTCTTTAATTGGTTCCAGTACGGCGGAGACGTTATCACAAAATCCACTAACGGAAAATCATTTTCAACCCAAATTTTGTCAATTTCTCTCGAATCACCTATAACAACAATCTGCTTAGTATCCTCCCCTCCAGTATAAATCTCTAGTTTTTTCTGAGCCCTTGCCTCATCTAATCTTTTCTTGGCAATATTTGCCCAATACTCAGACAATTCGATCCCTATAGCATTCCTCCCAGTCTCGAAGGCAGCAATTAGAGTGCTTCCGCTTCCTAGAAAAGGATCCAAAACCCATTGACCCCTCTTTGTGAAGAAGAGAATAAATTCCTTTATCATAGTTTCTGGGAAAGAGGCAGGATGCAATATCTTATCCGGCTCTCTTGGCGGGGGATTATGTATGAACCAAGATCTATTTCCAACTTTCCGCGTATCCGGCCTATTATAACTAGTGACTTTATTCCCAGCCAGATCATAAACCGCCCATGACTTAGTAAACTTGATCCACTCAGTACCAGAAAGCTCATTTAACTCGTTTTTCCTCTCTTTTTTAGCCATTTTTCCTCAACTCTGTTCCTCCATATTATCCGCCTATACTTTGATTATCCATTACCGAGCTCTATCCCAGATTAAGGAAGACACCAAATTTTAAATAAGTTGTTATAGGCCGCGCCTTCTACTACATTTTTATTGTATTATGCAGCTATTTCGAATTTTCTCCTTCTGGCAATTTCACTTTCAATCTTAATTAGTCCAAGCTCAATCAACCTACAAAGATATTTCCGAACAGTCCTGGCGGCAATGGGCTTAATTCCAAGCTTCCTTGCTTTTTCCTCATATTTTCTATAGATCTCTGAGCTTTCAATTCCCGGATTTTCTTCAATTATTTCATAAAGGATGTTTTGATCTCTATTTAGTTTCGATAGTAAATAGGATTGCCTTTGCTTTCTGAAGGATTCCCATGCTTTTTCAACATTTTCTTCACTAATTCTTCTTCTCCCCTCTAGCTCAGCATTTTCGGCTGATTTCCTCAGCATTTGAATTGCAATTCTTGCATCTCCTTGGGCTAGCTCCGCAATTTTCTCTATAAGCTCTAGATTAATGGCTCCCTTAACTAATCCAATCTCTGCTCTTGGCTTAAGAATTTCAACTATATCCTTCACTTTATATCTAGGAAAGTATAGAGGCTCGAAAACAAATCTCGACCTAACTCTTTTGTCTAAGGAAGAGATCCAAAGATTTGTGTTTGAAATTGCAAAAATCCCGGTTTTGCCTATATCTGAGAAGGAGTAAATCAGCGTATTCTTTTCATCAAGCATATCAACCTCGTCCAATATCAAAATGAAAGAATTTTCTCCAACCTTCTTTTTAATAATGTCAATTATGACCTTCGTATTTATCCTTGGAGACGGAAAACCTCCGATCTGGACGGCTATGCTTGAAAGGATGTTATAAATCGATTTCTCAGCCCAACAATTTACGTAAGCCATTGGTTTGTCGCAACTTTTTCTAAATTCCTCCATCACATACCTGACCAGACACGTCTTTCCTGTCCCAGGAGGCCCATAAATAAGGAGATTTTCGGGCCACCTATTGCTAAAGGCTGGAAGCATGGCTTTCTTAATTCTCTCAAGCTGCTCCTCTCTACTCGGAAGCCTAGGCGGAACGTAGTCCTCCTCAAAAACATACGGATTCTTAATTAGAGTCGTATAGCTAACCTTAAAAGCCATAATTGGCATAGATTCATGCCAATTTTTAAAGATTTTGAAAGTAGATTGCCGATTATTCCAAAAATATTTAAAAATCCCATTGAGTAAGCAACTAAATGGAAAATAAGGTTTCTAAGAAGAAAAAGGAAGCTGAGAAGTGTTTAGACGACTTCCTAGATAGCGAGATTATGGAATCTGTTTTCCCGGAAATTTCTACCTTTAAAACTGTCGTTAAAGAGAAAGCGAAAGAGACGATTGAACAATACTTACGGGTGGAGAAATCTAGCAGATTGACTCCTCCTACAATTGCAGGAGCTTCAATTTACCTGGCTATCTCAAATCTATACAACCAAGGTAAATTACCAAAGAAGATTGCACAAGCTGATGCTGCAAATCTATCAGGGCGATCTGAACGAACAATTAGATTAGCTGCTAAAAGAATTAAAGAAAGGAAGAGATATGAGGAATACACGAGATTAGAGAAGAAGGTGTTAGAGCTACTTAGACAGGGGAAGATAAGTGATGTAAAAGCAGGAGCGATATTTGAGATTCTTGAAAGTGCGTATAAGCTTGATGAACCATTGCCAGACCCTGAAAATTTAGCGCAAAAGAAGGAGGAAGAATTGATTAAAATTACCCATAAGTATTGGCGTATCATATATTGGGAGAAGAAAATCGAGAAGATAAGGCCGCCAATTTTCTAAGCCATTTGGGTCTGAGCCATTCGCATCTAGTTGCATGCTTTACGGAGTTTCCATCAAGGACTTCTGAATCAATAAGACAATTTCCATTATCGAAGAATGGGCAAGTTATTTCGCCTGTGAATATCTTATATTTCAAAGAAGTAATGCATTGGGCTATAACAAGAGATCTACCATATTCATAGTCAGCTGGCCTTCGCGCTTGCCTAGCTCTGATAGCTTTGATATTATTATTTTGCCTAAATACGTAAAATTCAGGAGGCCATGCAGGAGGTGCTTCTTTAATCAAACCTTCTGTTAAAAACTCGTAGTTGTCTAGATTCAATCCCACACTTGCTAGTTCGACCTGGCTGCATAAATCTCTAAAAAATTTCACCCACAAGCTGAGAGCATCCACATGCGTCGTTAGGAAAAACTCTGGGAAAACTAAGCATAGCCAATGGGACATTTTGCAAAGGCAGTGTGTGAACTCTACGAACTCTACATCGCGGGAGTTAACTTTCCGTTTGCAATTTCGTTTAATGCGGTTTAGATAGTTTTCTGAACATTGGAGTAAATAATCGCCATACTTATATGTTAACTCGTTAATTTGGATCTTTTGTTCAAGGTACCAGTTATAATCATCAAGCCGACAATAGGCTTTTATATCAGGTAAACCAGTTTGTACTTCAATAGTAATTACTTTTCTAGGTTTTGGAGAGTTACTAAATTCATTTAATAAATTTTTAAGCTGAGAATCAAAGGCTTTGAGAGACTTATCTAAAAGCTGATAGATCTGACCGCTGAACGGTTCTAGATCCTCAATATTAATCCTTGGGTTTAGCAATCTATGTACGATTTCTCTTAAAGCTTCGCTTCCATGTTTTAGGTAAACATCGTTTAAGAATTCATAAATCTTGAGTTGATCTAATGGAGCTTTCTTTTTCCATGATTTCTCCCATTTTGCACTTTCCATGTCTACGTTTTGTAGTGCAATTTTTGAATCTAATATAGCGTAAGGTTCAGAAACAGATGATATTCTGTTTACGAGTTTAGATATTAGATCTAAGCATTGCCATGTATAATTAAGGAGCTGACCATTATTTTTGCGGCTATTCCCCTCTAATAAATGTTTAATTAACCAAAAATTCGTTTCAAGATTTAAATACTGTATTAAAGGATAGAATATGGATTCTTTAATTAGTTCACTCTCTACATACTCATGGCGCAATCCAATAAGGAAGGCTGCTACTGAGCTCTTTTTAGACGTTGGCAACTCTATTGCAATAGTGTCAGACACCCCATACCAAGTAGGCGGAGGCGATATAAGGCTAGATTGGAAAATTAGAGGTCTAAGTTTATGGAATAAATCTGTTCCTCTCATCTTTCACTTCAATCTCTAAATCGTTCAAAATTTCTTTAATCTCATTTAAACTCAGAGATGAACTAAGAATAAACTGTTTCAGTCGGTCCCTCTCAAATTCCCTTTCAAATTTAGTATAATCCACACTGAGCTGGACAATGAGCTTTAATATTTGTTGCCCCTTCAAAGAAAGTTTATACCTTCTTTTTCTTACCTCTTCGATTAGGCCTAAGTTTCTAAATGCGTCTATCGTTCTCTGAAATCCTGTCCTTGTCATCCCTATCTTTGAAGCCACCTCCGGGAGACTTGTTTCCTCTGCGAAGAGTTCCAACGCATGTAGTCTCTGAGCTGATGAGAGAGCTCTAAACAACTCTCCTAGCGCTTCTTTGTTCTTTATATCTACAGGCATGAAACCATTCCACCCATTATTCATTTAGAGTAAAACTGGCATAAAATTTTTATGCTGATAATTTGTCGACAAATCTCAACGATAATATGCTATCGGATCGGGTATAATATGCGCTTCGTATACGAAAATACTCGGTCAAAAGGGCGTCTTAGAAAAGGAAATGATTTCGATAAGCGCTTTTCTCGCGAGTTACCAAGGTCTTTAAACTTGATCTTGGATGAAACCCATGTTCCTGAATTGTTTCCAGTTTTGCTGGGTGGAAAATCTTTATTGACTACGGAGAATGGCGAAGTTAAGCGTGTGATTAGACATGTTTTCTGTTATCATTGCGGCGCTCCCTTAACACCAGATGTTGCAATACTTTGTTGT
>Ga0164310_10000303_pt1 | contig 25539 bp, 21 predicted proteins | sample GuaBasSedimGuay1_FD_121795 | JGI IMG/M metagenome (GOLD analysis project Ga0164310, IMG submission 121795) | Subseafloor sediment microbial communities from Guaymas Basin, Gulf of California, Mexico - Guay1, Core 4569-9, 0-3 cm | ecosystem: Environmental > Aquatic > Marine > Hydrothermal vents... | reverse complement strand
TTTCTAAACATTAGATTAGATAGGTCCCTAATTATAAAACAATTTATATCCTGGGCTACGGAAGATTAGGCAAACATTTTTGGTCGATACACTCACAAACTCCACGAGTGGTAAGGCCACAACCAAGGAAAAAGTCACCACCTCTTTGGCTATCGCACCCAGTGCTACAATTCACATCAGTACAATCCGGATAGTATTCCTCTGAAACACAAGTCTCTGCATTACAACACTTTGCCGGCCTACAGTCGGAGTCTACTTCGCACTCGATAACATTCAAATCAGGATCGTCCTTGTCCTGCAACAAACTCAACAACACAATCGCCGCGAGCAAAAAGACAGCAACAATTATAAAGATCGACGCCTGCCCTCCTTTGTTTCCCATCCGAACCTAAATAAACGAACCTATTTAATTTTAACCTCACAACTTCGTTTAATCTGGAAATTAATTAATCCGAAGTAATGACAAAAATATTGCCTTGAAGTGTAATAGTGTTTATATAACGCTCGGCATAAACTGTGAGTATGTATTACTCAAAAGAGGATTCACTTAGGGATTACATCGACGTGGCCCCACTAGGAAATTACAAAAGCATAATCACAGGATCACATGTGATACTAATAGATGAAAGGGGGTTTGATAACAAACGATTATGAGATCAATATTAACAATTTTTGTATTGAGTCTTCTCGTAATCTCCGCAGTACCGGCTGTCTTAGCTGACAGTGTTGGAGGTGAAGTTAACCCTGACATTGGAACAGAAGACTTCGAGCCTCTTGTTTGGCTTTGTGGCGAAAGAGTTGTTCTTGACGGCGCAGAGGAACCAGGAAGAGTTTCTGACGATGGCGATTGGATGATGGAAAGATTGAACAACTACGCTTTCGAAGGAGAACAAATCCACTGGTTAACTCTAGTCATGGATAAAAACGGAATTGATAAGATCCTAGATGTTTACGGATCAATCGGTTCTTCACAAGGCGGTGGCGATATCGAAGTTAACTGTCAGAGAATTGGCTGGCAAGGTGACGATGCATTCGATGCATGTAATGCAAGAATCCTTGAGGAGCAAGTAGAATGGGACCATACTTTGATGGACTTCTACTCATGTACTCTAACAGTTGAAACAGCAGATAGTATGTATGGTGAATACTGGATAACAGTTGAAGCTGAAGACTATGATGGTTTGATGGGATATATGGATGAGTATGAATACTGGTTCTTGAACCCAATTATTGCTTTAAGCATTGATGGGGCTCTAGAGTTCGAAGATGTTCGACCAGGCGCATCAGCTTATTCAAGCACCCTACTTGTTGGAAACGATGCAGATGCTGGTTCAGGTGTCATGCTTGACATGTTCATTTCTGGAACAGACTTCTACGATTCCTCGAGCAGCGGCGCAATGTGCCCAGATACAAACCAGTTGCAGCTATGGGGACCAGGCCCAGACGGCCAGTTCCACACAGAAGATGATACTGGATTCTTCTACTTTGCAACACATGGAGCCTACTCCTCATTCGACGACGCCGAATTCGACGTAGTTGATGGAGACAGGGACTGTAACACTGATGGTGAGAGTTACTGTAACATAGAGTACGGAATTGGATTTAACGACCCAGATCCATTCTATGATAACACAGAGATTCTACAGGCAATGCCACAAGGACCTTACTGGGTAGCAAACACGCTTTCACCTGGTTCTGAAATGGCATTGACATTCAGACTGGACTTGCCAGAGCCATGTAACGGAGATTTCGACACTGGAAGTATTTACTTCTGGGGAGAAGCTATCTAAAGACTCAAAATTTATTTTTATTTTTCCTTTTACTTTATTTTTTTGAAAGGGCACAGAACGCGGGAAGTACGTAAAAAAGAAGAAGATTAAACGAAGTCACATTCATAATCACAAAATGAAAGGTAAAAAAACAGCACTGGCGTTTGTACTTGCAATAGTTCTAGCGTTTGCTCCACTGGCGGCAGCAGACTACTATGAATTATGGTGTCTCGGAGACGGAGAAGTCGCAGATTTCTCAGCACTATGCAACCCCCTAATGGATCCCCTAACCGGGCCTTCAATTGTCTGTGTTCACTTTCTAGATTCAGGTTCAATTTGCCCATCATCTCTAAACATCTGTAACAGCTTAGGTCTCGGTTGCTCGAGCGGCGAAGGCAATACCACCATTGACTCAACCCCACCAACTCTCGAAGTATTCTCACCGGCAGAAGGCGAGCTCTACACAGAGAGAACCGTCTATATAGATATTGATGTTGATGAATCAGTTAGTCTTCACTATAAAGATAATTCAGTAGCTCCAAGATGGAAATCGCTCTGCTCAAGCTGCTCAAGCTACACGGGCGAAAGGAACTTTGATGAGGGCTTCAATGACATCACATTCAGAGCAGTTGACGGGTCCGGAAACGAGGCATTCCAAACAGTTACATTCAATGTGGACAGCCGCGATCCAGATTTAGGATCTATAGAACCTTCGAGCGGCTTCGCCTCAGGAGAATTCACCGTAGAGTTCGAGGAGTCAACGCCAGACGATTTAATAATTAACTATGGAAACTTTGATCTCGGCTTCCGAGATCACTTTATCGATATCGGAACAGAATGCACGGAAGACGATGACGAATACGAGTGCGCAACCCAGATAGATTTATCAGATTACGACGGACAACAAATTACCTACTTTGTTAGCCTAACAGACCTCGCAAGCAACATCGACCAGACAGCAGAAAAAACACTACAAGTCGACTATTCAGATCCGGTAATTAATTCAATTGACCATGTCGTGGATGGCAAGCGCGTCACTTTCACACTTTCAATAACAGAATCTTACTTTGATGAAGTCACTTACATTGATTATTCAGACGATAGGCCAAGAGAAAAAAGGCTATGTAACAGCCTGGTCGGGGAGATTTGCGAAAAGACCGTATCATTCAACAAGGATGGCGATCACGATGTCACAATAACTGTAAAGGATGAGGCCGGAAATACCGCAACAGCCGCCCTACAATTCTTCACAGATTCAAAAGATCCAAGGATAAGAGATACCGAACCTTCAAGAGGCTTCGCTTCTGGTTTGTTTGAAATAGAATTCGAAGAACAAAACCCAGAGACATTAGTCTTAAACTACGGCAATGATGGCACAGGGATGAGGGCCCATAGCTTTGATCTCTTACAATGTTCAGTCGATGAAGATGAATATTATTGCTCAGAACAATTAGATCTCTCAGACTTTGACGGCGAAGAGATTGAGTACTCTTTTGTTCTAACAGACAGGGTTGGTCAGACCGACGAAGACGGCGAGGACGATTTAGCCGTGGACATATCATATCCAATAATAAATGAAATAGATTATTACATAGACGGCAAGAACGTTTACTTCACAATCGATGTAACAGAGCCGTACCTGGACGAAATAACCTACATTGATTACGCAGACGATAGGCCAAGAGAAAGAAGATTGTGCAGCAGATTAACCGATGGCGCATGTGAAAAGAGAGTATCTTTCAAAGATGGGGACCACGATGTCACAATAACCGTAAAAGACGAGGCAGGCCACTCAACTGCTCAGCCAATACAATTCTTCACAGATTCGAAAGACCCCAAAATCAAAGATATAGAACCCTCAAGAGACTTCGCTTCAGGCCTGTTTGAGATAGAATTCGAAGAACAAAACCCAGAGCATGTAGAAATTGAATATGGTAACTTTGACATGGGATTCATAGACTACGAGTTAGACATTTCAGAGGACTGCACACAAACTGATGACGATGAATATGTTTGCTCAAGAGTATTCGACCTTTCAGCTTACGATGGCTATGAGATAGAGTATTCATTCCTTGTAACCGACAGAGTCGGTCAGACAGACGAGGACAGCGAGGACGACCTACCAGTTGACACAACATTTCCAGTAATCGAGTCCATCGATTATGAATTAGACGACTCAAGAGCAGAAATATTTCTAGAAGCAACAGAGCTAAACCTAGACAAAATAACTTATCTCAACAATGATGACTCCAGGCCAAGAGAGAAAACATTCTGTTCAAGACTGACTGACGGGGAATGCGTAAAGAGAATAAGTCTAAACGAAGGGCCAAATAATCTAGAGTTCTACGTTCTGGACGAAGCAGGAAACTCAATAGTAGAAAGTCTATTTATCTTTCTAGAATTGTAAACACTCTCTATATTTCAACATCGATTTGTATTTCCACATCAATGAAGTCTCAGATAAATGAGTTGAAATCACAAGTTCTCCACTCTGGCTAGCTTGTTTCATTACGTCACATAAATCGCTAGAAATTTGTGACAGGTAACTCAATGGAATCGAAATAGTCACATCTGGAGATGATGGTTTTCCCTGTTTGATTGAAGATCTAGATAAAGTGTAATAATTACCTCCAACTTCAAGGGAAATAATTGCTTTCTTAGGCAAATCCTTAACCATCCCGCTAGACTCAAACTGAGAAAGATCAACGAAACTCAACTCCTGAAATTTACTTTCACCTTGATTATCTATTTTAACTTTTGCTCTTTGTTCAACCCCCACGCTTTCGCCCGTAACGCTCTCTGCAACGTCCCCTTGCACAATAAATCCTCGTGCAATCGTCAACACAGCAACAAGAACAAGAAAGGCTGTAAAGAATAGCATAACTTTTGCCATCGGCTTATGACTTTTAACCTTGCCATAGGTTTTTATTTTCGAAGCGGGCTCGATTTTCATTTTTCAACTAGAAATCAACAGTTTAAAAATCTATAGAAATCCCCAAGTTTTTACCTGGCAACCATTCGCGCTCGCAATCCCTTCAAATCTCTCAGCACCATAGAACTTAACAAAATTTTCTTTAGCAATGCCCAACACCTTACAAAACGGCGACTCCTCAACAACCATCGAAATCTCCTGCATTTCCTGAGCCGGCGTACAAGCACCCGCACAATCGTTATACTTATTATTCACCTCAATAGTCTTATCTTTAACAGCCTGCCTTCCACCCCACTTACACTCAGTGTATTCATCCCTACAAACCGCGTAATCGTTCTTGTTAGTCTCATGGATACAATCTAAAAAATTCGGCTTGCACTCTATCAACTCATTTCTTAGGTTTTGTACCTCACTCAAATCCTGGTTCTTCTGCTCGGCACACGCACTCTCACAAGGAGAAACAGCGGATACAGTCATAACTAAAGAAATGATTAAAACCAAGCCAAGTATCAATCTTTTCATACCAGTTGCTTCAAACCTCTCTATTTAAAGATATATTGACCAGAACAAGCACGTTTATTATTCTTCCGGTCAAGTTTTGTAACTACTCCGAGGCAATGCTCAAAGCTTATATAATTCTCTGATGTCATACAACCCAATGCACACGCATTTCTCATTATCAAAAGACATGAAAGGAGGTAAAAAGAGGTGAATATGAAAAAGTTTTTTATCTTTATGTTGGTTCTTAGTGTTTTCGCGATAACAACGTTAGGAGTCCCAGTAGTTTTGGCAGATGATCAAAACGCCTCAGGAGATGTCGAGGATTTTTACTCATTTGTTGTTACGCCATCGAGCTTGGATTTCGGAGGCATTCCTTACGGCATAGCCGTTGATCACATGGGGCCAGTTGTAACGCTTGACGCAACAGCTAGTGTTATCGAAGACCCAATTGATTTAACGATTTCTGTTACGGTAGCAGAAACGGTCGGATTTTATGAGACACTCATGCAGTACGAAACTTCTACGGATGTTTGGGAGGGTTTCCCGGGATTAGAATTAACAGTCCCCGCAAACGAGACATCGGACTTTCCGACTAAGATTTTTGGGGACACAGCATCGTTCGGGCCAGGATCAAAGACCGCAACCCTAACATACACTCTATCAGGGCCAACACCCTAAAATGAAATCTTTATTTTTTCTTTTACTTTTTTTATTTATGTTCCCCCTAGTCTGTGCTTTAGGATTTTCTCCAGCCAATTTAGTTTATATTGTCGGACAAAATCAGGAGTTATGTCAGCACATCCAAATTGAATCAAGCTCAGAGATAATCACAGTAGAAGATGCTTGGGCAGAAAATCCAGACATAGAATGGAAAGTTGATTTATTTGAGCATTCAGCATTAGACCATGGGTTAACAATCTCTTATCCAACTGAACTTTCCCTAGAAGAAAGGGATATTGAGGTTTGTATTTCGGGCGCAGAATTAGGAGAATATCACGGAGCAACCATTATCCGAGAACAGCAAGAGGGAGACTCAATATCTCGGGCAGTAGTTTGGCTGAAAGTAGTAGTTGAAGAATATGTTCCAGAGCCCCCACCACAACAAGAACAAAACCCTGGCGATGACAGTCCAGGAAGCAGTGGCTCGGGCAGAAGAGACACGACTCCAGAGATTGAAGAACCAGTCCAAGAGGAACCAGAAACTCCAGAGCCAGAAGTTGAACTACTCGCAGCAGAAATAGAACCCTCCCCGGAAGTTTCCACAGAGGCAGAAACAGATAACACCGTCGAGGAAACGCCGTTGTTTACAGTATTCAGAATCATACCAGTCGTCTTCATAGTTTTTTTAGTAATCGCAAGTCTTTACGTTAGAAAAAAGAGGCGCAGTTTCCTTAAACCGGACGACCCGGCGTTTTATTAGTTTTGAGTAGTAAGTCATATTTATATAAATCCAGGTTATGGATTCTTCATGAAAAAAGGGTTAACAACTTCGCTCTTAGTGTTCGCTTTAATTTTATCCTTCTCAGTCCCAGCACTCGCAGACCAAAATGTCACAGGCAACGTCACAGAAAACGAGACAAACCAAATCCTAATCAACGAATTTGTTGTAGACCCTCAAACAAACTGGAATGGCGTTGGAGGAATAGGAACTCAAGACGAATGGTTCGAACTCTACAACCCTCAACCAATACATATCGACTTAACGAACTGGACTCTTCTCTTAATCGACTCAGGAACATCAACAGAAATTTTAGACGGGATAATCCCAGCCCTAGGTTACTTACTAATACTAGACCCTGAAGGGAGCCAAAGCAACGATGGCCGCCTAGAGCTATATGATGCAGACTCACAATTAGTTGATGTAGTCACCTACGGAGATTACGACGATGGAGATATCTCAGACAACGCACCAGACGGCAATTCCCAAGACCTAACAGATGAATGCCTAGCAAGAGTCCCCAACGGTGTAGACACAGATGTAGATGCAGACGACTTCATGAAAACCCTTTGCACTCAAGGATTCGAGAACAATTTCACACTGATCCCTATCAACATAACAAACATACCACCTCAACCTTCTTGCATATTAGAATCAGACAACATAATCCTATCAGCAGATATAACCGGAAGCATTGAGGAAGTCCACATACTATTGGACGGAGATGATATCCCACTCCCAGGTAACTACGAAGGAACATACACCTACGTCATAAATTCTTCAGAGCTAGATGGCTCAACAAATATTTCTTGGCAATTCTACGCAGACGACATAGCTGCACAAAGGTTCTACGGAGACTCTGAAGAGCTACACGTAAATTCAGTAACCTCCTTAGAAATAGACCCAGAAGACCCAGATGGATTAAACGGATGGTACATCGCTGAACCAGTCTTCATTTTAGAAAATCCAGACGCAATAGGAATCCAGTACGAATGGGACTCAATGGGCAGCCAAGCCTACACAGGACCGTTCGGTTTCGAACACGCACCAATTGGCTCCAACAGGACAGGCGGAATCCTAAACGTAAAGTACTGGTCAGAAGTATGTAATGAACCACTCCAAGAGTTCATTGGAAAATTTGATTTCAAAAACCCAGACATAGAAGATTTAACACCCCTTCCAAGTTCAACAACTTTCAACAACCCCTCAACAATAGTCAGTGCTTATTTAGATGAGGTTTACCAGAGCAATTCCGGAATCAACCTGTCAGCAGTCACAATGACAATCGACGGCTCTCCAGTGCCTGCAATAGTTGAACAAGTAGGGGCTATAGATGCCCTCGTCTCTCACTCAGCGAACCTAAGCGACGGCACTCACGAAGTAGAAGTATTCGCACAAGACCACGCAGGCCGAACGTCACAAACAGCCTGGAGCTTCGAGCTTGTACCCTTCTCATCATTCTTATTAACCATCAACCTACCAACTCCAGGAATTTACACAGCAAAAAGAATAGATTTCAACTTAACAACATCAAGAGAATCAGAAGAAATAGAATACATAAACTACAACGATAGAAACCCAAGATACAAAAGACTCTGTAGAGATTGCGACGGCTACGGCCACGATAGAGTAAGGCACAAGTCACTTAATGAGGGGCCAAACAACCTAACAATAAGGGCAACAGACCACTTCGGAGGAACAGATGAAAGAAGCGTATCTCTAACGATAGATTCAAAGGACCCAAGGATAACAAAAACAGAACCAACCCGCGGTTTCGCCTCAGGATTCTTTGATGTAGAATTTGACGAGGACAGCCCAGTTTCTTTGATCATACATTACGGAAACTTCGACACAGGATTCAGGGAGCATACAATAAACCTAGAAACGGAGTGTGCATTGGAAAGAAAATATGAATGCTCGACTTTCATCGACCTAACAGATTATGATGGACAAGAAATGGAATATTATGTATCTCTAGAGGACATCGCAGGAAACCTAGATGAAAGCAGGATCAGATACCTACTCGTAGACGGATCCTTGCCCATAATCAGCTTATTCGGTATTGATATCGCAGGAAAGAAAGTAACATTCACATTAAACATAACAGAACCATTCCTTGATGAAGTTGTTTACATCGATAACCTCGACAAAAACCCAAGGGAAAGAAGATTGTGCTCAAAACTAGTAGAGGGGACCTGTGAGAAAAAAGTATCCTTCAATCGGGACGGCGACCACAATGTAACTGTAATTGTTAGAGACGAAGCTGGGAATGAGGCCTACGCATTTGCAACGTTCTTCACAGATTCAAAAGATCCAAAAATAAAGAGCACAGAACCACGAAGAGGTTTTGCCTCAGGATTGTTCGAAGTGACATTTGAAGAAGCAAATCCAAAAAGCCTGTTCTTAAATTATGGTAACGGTTCAGATACGAGATCTGCAGAAGTAGACCTAGACTCCTGCGTACAAGACAGAAGAAACACAGAATGCTCAGGGTTAGTCAATCTCTCAGACTTTGAAGAACAGGAAGTAACTTACTGGTTCAATATAACTGACGTTGTTGACAATTTTGACGAATCCAATTTAAGGACGCTAAAAGTAGACACTCTTCCCCCTAGAATAAACGAATTCAACTACTCAATAGACGGGCGAGACGTTTATTTTATAGTAAACGTTTCAGAAACAAACTTCGACGTAGTGGAGTACAAGGACAGAGATGACTCAAATCCGAAATACAAAACGCTCTGCACAAGGTTGGACGAAGGCCTATGTGAAAAGACCAAAAGATTCAGAGTTGGCGAGCACACACTGGACCTCCGCGCCCTAGACGAAGCAGGCAACGAAGCAATGATCATAGAAGGTTTGGAGTTCATAGCAGCTTAAATCTCCCATAATCATTAGAATTTCATCAAACAGGAGTGGTAACCAACCTTTAAATAAAAAAATCGCCTTTATCAAATATGAAAAAGAGGTTTAGTTCTAGAAATAAAGTTTTGTTCTTCTCTATTCTGCTCTCCGTGCTAATGATTAGCTCTGCCCTTGCAGCAGACGTTGCCTACGTTTACAAAAAAGGATTCACAATAGACGATAAGGTCTTAGAAGTTTTTTCAGATCTCTCACTGAGCGTTGACCTAATACCTGAAGATGAACTGCCAAACGATTTCTCTTCTTATGGGTTGATTTATGTAGGTGATGAAAAGCTCGCAGACAATGGCCAAATCCCAATAGGCGAGCGCGCAAGTATTGTTTCCAGTTATTTTCATGGAGGTACTTGGGGCCTAACAGATGCTGAGGGGGTCAGCCAATTAGGAGCAACATCTCCCCTAACAGTGATAAAAGGAGACCAATCAATACAAGTATATAATAGGGCGTTCAAACGAGGCACAATAGCAATCCCTTATTACTTCTTAGACGAGAACAACAAAGCAGAATCGCTTGTACAAATAGCGTCCACAAGAGAAACTTCCTCAGGAGATAGATTTGGAGACGTTATTTCTTATGCTCTGCCTGGCGCGATTTTAGCAAACGGCCAGATGGTACAAGACGAAACATGCTTTTTTGGGATAATCGAATCAAGATACTGGACTCCTGAAGCAAGAGAGTTGTTCACAGAATGCGTCAAGTTCACTTTATCTGACTGCCAAAGCACAAGTGACTGCCCAGATCCGTTCTTCTTAGGAGAACCATTCTGTTTAGGAGATGATATCTTCCAGGAAGAGGTAGCTTACATGTGCACAAAAGATGGTTATGCTGGAAGATGCACAACCTATGACTACGACGTTCTACTTGAGCAATGTCCATTCGCATGCACAGAAGGAATATGCATCGCTTGCGACGAGAATCCCGACTGCGATGATGGAATATATGAAACAGAAGACCTTTGCTTTAACCCCGGAACAACAGACGCAGTTTGCGAAAACTTACCAATCGCCTGCTTTGGCGGCACGGATTGTGGGATTGATGGATTCATAGGAGACTTATTCTGCACAGATGACATAACAATTGCACAGCTGTTCGAGACATTCACTTGCCACAATCCCGGAACTGGGGGGAGCTACTGCACGTCAGACACAACAGAAGAACAAATTGACACCTGTACAGACATCTGCATCGACGGATTCTGCGAATTCTTTGAATGTCGAACCGATGTCGATTGCGATGACACAGACTCCGGAACAGAAGATATTTGCATGATGCCCGGAACAATAGACTCTTATTGCATGAATTACCCAATCATTTGTTTTGCAGACACAGATTGCGGCTTAGACGGCCTAATAGACGATCCATTCTGCTCAACAGATACAATCATCTCACAACTCTTCGAGGCATTCACATGTCACGAGCCAGGCACGGGAGCAAGTTATTGTACATCTGAAACAACAGAGGAAGAAATAGAGACCTGCACAGACATCTGCATCGACGGATTCTGCGAGGACATTATTTGCTATTCTGACTTAGACTGTGACGATTTAAATCCTGACACAGAAGATGCATGCCATAACCCTGGAACAGTTGATTCGTTCTGCACAAGTGAACCAATTGCTTGTTTCATGGATTCAGATTGTGGAACCGACGGGTTTCCGGGAGATCCTTTCTGTTCTGGCCTAGACGTCCTGCAAACATTCGAAACATTCATCTGCTACGAATCAGGCACGGCCCAAAGCTTCTGTGACTCAACTCTAGAAGATTTACTAATAGAGCAGTGCTTAGAGTTATGTGTCGACGGCCAATGCGAGATTCAATATCCTTAAAATTCTCAGGAGAATTCATTAGTTTCGAGTGGTAAGATGAGTTTATATAAAACATGGCTGTAGGAATTAGATGATGGAAAAAGGGGCACTTTGGGTTTTCTCAGTTGTATTAATATTAACCGGAGCCTTTATTGCCTCCGCAACATCCGACGTCGCCTATATTTACCGAAGAGAGTTCAAAATAGATGATAATATTCTAGAGGTATTCAACGAGTCTGGTTTAACAGTTGATTTGATAGACGAACAAGACCTGCCAGTTCCATTTAGTGAATACAGATTAATCTTCGTTGGAGATGAGAACTTCAGAAGAGAGAATCAAATTCCTATAAACTCTTATCCATCCATAGTCGCAAACTACTATCACTCTCCATTCTGGGGCCTAACAGATGCAGAGGGAGTGAGCCAACTCGCCTCAGATCACGCCCTAAGTGTCGTAAAAGACAGTCGGATGATCCAAGTTCATACCCAGGCGAGAAAATGGCTTGGAGGCCCAGCATTACCTTACTACTACTTAGATGAAATAAATAAGGCCCCCGGATTAGACACTGTGGCCACTACCGAAACAACCGCCTCAGGCCCAGCATTTGGAGACGTAATCTCGTACGCGGAAGCAGGAGCACAATTACACGGCGGAGTGACCCAATATTCAAGACTATGTTTTTACGGAATAATTGAATCAGATTTCTGGACCAGCGCCGCAAGGGATATGTTTGAAGACTGCATCGGTTTCGTTGCAGCAGAGTGTGAGGTAGACGAGGACTGCGCCGACCCAGAATATGGAGACTCATTCTGCCAAGACGGAGACGTTTACCAAGTCGTAACCTCCTACACCTGCAATGACGAGGTTCTAGCAGAGTGCGTACCAAATGAAGAAATAGTTTTAGTTGAGGAATGCCCATTTGATTGCTTTGCCGGAGAATGCATCGGAGAATGCGAAGTGGACTCTGACTGTGGCACAGACGGACCAGTTGGAGATCTGTTCTGTTCAGAAAAGAATGTAACCCAACTATATGAGATATTCACATGTAATGATGCAGGCACACCCCAAGCATTTTGCTCCTCAGACACAATAGACCAAACAGTTGAAACTTGCGAAGATCTTTGCTTAAGCGGTCAGTGTGAAGAAGTAGAATGCTTTGATGATTCAGAGTGCGATGATGTAAACGCAAGCACAGAAGATGTCTGCCACGAACCGGGCACACCAGAAAGCTTCTGCACAAACGAGCCAATAGTTTGCTTTGACGATGTAGATTGCGGCACAGACGGCCTTACAGGTTCACCTTTTTGCGTAGGTCTCGAATTAACACAAGTCTTTGAATCATTCACATGCCATAACTCTGGAACAGCCGCAAGCTATTGTAGTTCTGGAGACGAGGATCAAGTGATTGAACAATGTACAGATGCGTGCGTCATAGACCATTGCGAAGATATAACTTGTTATTTAGATTCAGAATGCGACGACCTAAACCCATTAACACTCGATGAATGCATAAATCCAGGAACAGTTTTAAGTGAGTGTAGAAACACCCTCCTAAACTGCGCATCGGACGATGACTGTGGTTTCACAGGATTCACCGGCGAAGAGTTCTGTTCTGATAGAGATGTTATGAAGTCATTCCACAATTCAACCTGCCTAGATCCAGGAACCTTAGAAAGCGCTTGTTTAGTAACTGATGAAGATAGAATAATTGAAGAATGCTCTGAGTTATGTATAGACGGACAGTGCTCAGAGGCAACATGCTCACTAGATGAAGATTGCGAAGACTTCAATCCATTAACATTCGATGAATGTATTAATCCAGGCACGATAATAAGCGAATGCAGATACACTCCAATAAACTGCGCATCGGATAACGATTGTGGTTTCACAGGATACGTAGGAGAGGAGTTCTGCTCAGCAGATGATATCTATAAGAACTATCAGACAGCAGAATGCATAAACCCTGGAGAAACACTCTCTTACTGCGATTTGGACGTAACATCTCAGTTTATTGATGCATGCGACTTCGCCTGTCTAGAAGGGGCTTGCATAAGGTGCGATGAAAACCCAGACTGTGACGACTCAAACCCTGACACAGTCGACCTTTGTCACAATCCTGGAACAATTGACTCATTCTGCACAAATGATCCAGAACAAACAGGAAACATCACCTGTTCAGCTGACACAGATTGCGGAACGGACACACCTTTAAGTTCTTTGTTCTGCTCAGATGTAACAGTTAGTCAATTAATTCAGACATGGTCTTGTAATAATCCGGGAACAACTCTAAGCTTCTGCTCATCTGATTCAGGAATAGAACCAATAGAGGTTTGCCCAGAATACTGTCTTGACGGAGAATGCGTTGACATAGAGTGTTTCACCCACGACGACTGCGACGATGCAGATCCAACAACCTTAGACATCTGCAACGACCCAGGCACACCAGAAAGCTTCTGCACAAACAATCCTATTAGTATAGTATGTTCATCCGATTCAGACTGCGGCACAGACGGCTTCATAGGCAGTCCGTTCTGCTTTGATAAGAATGTAACCCAATTATTCCAGGAGTTTGATTGTCAAAACCCAGGAACAGTCGAAAGCTTCTGCTCCACGACTGTCTCGCAGCTAGTGACTGAGACATGTGATTATATGTGCGTCGCGGGAGAATGCGTACCAGAACAAGGAGAATGCACGCCAGGAGAAATAAGATTCTGCGGAACAGATGTTGGAGAGTGTCGAGCCGGGATAAATGTTTGCTTTGTTGGTGCAGTTTGGAGTACAGAGTGTTTTGGAGAAATAATTCCAGAGACAGAAATCTGTGACGGCTTAGATAATGATTGCGACGGCTTAATTGATGAAGGAGATGTATGCGGACCTGGTTGCACCGATGAGTGTGTAAGTGGAGAAAGAGAATGCGTTGGAAGCGCACCAAGAGTTTGTGGCAACTCTGATCCTGATCCATGTACCGAATGGACAGCATTACCACCTTGCCCTCCGGGAGATGAGTGTATAGATGGATACTGCGAAACTTCCTGCACATCTGAATGCTCACCAGGAGAAAGAATATGTTCCGGAAATGGCTATCAAGTCTGTGACGACTTTAGCGGCGATGGATGTTACGAGTGGAGCTCAACAACTCCTTGTTCATTTGGCGAAGTCTGCCTGGCAGGATCCTGTGAAACAACATGTTCCGATCAGTGTACCGACGGTGAGCAACAGTGCTCAGGCAACGGTTACCAAGTATGTCATGACTTCAGCGGAGACGGCTGCACAGAGTGGAGCTCAATGACACCTTGTTCATTTGGCGAGGTCTGCATCTCTGGCTCATGCCAAACATCCTGCTCGGATCAGTGTATCGACGGAGAAAGAAGATGTTCAGGCAACGGTTACCAAGTATGTCATGACTTCAGCGGAGACGGCTGCACAGAGTGGAGTTTAACTACCTCATGTTCCTTCGGAGAAGTTTGTATAGGCGGTCAATGTCTGTAAAATTCACCCTGAGTGAGTAAATACAAATTTGTTGTGAACAAGCACACAAATCTTTATAACCAGAGGATATTAAAAACTAAAATGAAAGGAAAATTAATCGCAACAACGGCTGCTAGTATTGTAGTAGGCCTTACAAGTTCTAACTGCGGGGTAGGCTCAGACTCTTCCGGATTGCCCGTATTTAACCCAGATTTTGGGAGAACGTACAGCCTTTACGAAGGAGACATACAAGGAGATCCAGATCAAGCCCTTACAACTTCGTTCACGGTTCCATTTCCATGTGATAACATTGGAGTAAATGTTCGCGCGATTGAACAAGAAGGAAGGTCTCCTCCATTTGATGCTACTTTTATGGGTTCAACAGATCCGAGCGGAGAAACAACAGAAGTTGTTGTGAATCTAACAGACAACGACAACCCTTACCACGAAGGGTCAACGTGGAATTTAGAAATAGATGGCATTTCAAGACACCCGCACGTTAGGGACGTTAAACACGTAGTTCATATAGATTACCATTCAGGAAACTCCGGAGGTGTCGTACAGGGCCAATTAGATGTTCTAAGAGATAGAATCGGAGAACTGGAGGGCTTAATTACACCCCCCGGACCAGGTCCAGCACCAGGCCCAACACCTGACAATGGCGTTTGTGAAGCTGGAGAGGACTGGAGAACAGAGTATGCTTGTCCGATACCTACAGATGTATTTAGTGATCCTAGCCATGTGAAGATGGAATTATATATAGACGGTCAACTAGTACAAGCCCCCATTACAATGCCACAAGGTTCATTTGTAGGGGGAGAGGCAAGATTAACAACATCTAGCGAGTTAGAAGCGGCCTTCGTCGATAGAGGAATTACAGTGCCTGATGCAGTTGTAAAAGACCAAGGGTATAACGAAGATAGCCCAACATACGACCCAGCAAATCCAAACTGCTTCTACGTAGCTAATGTAACCACAACAGCTGCTAACCCAGCTCTAACAACTCCTACTAGCAAGGTAAGATCAACTTATTTTGACCTTGTTCAATCAGGAGCCCCATGCCCTCAAACAACAGAGGTCTTAGGAGCTTGGCACGACTTCTCTTCCCAGCTAGGCACAGGCTATATAGCAGCGGCCAGCGAAGACGCAACAGCCCTATAATTTCTTTAAGTTAGTTTGTTACTGATTTACTTGTCTAATTTAATTTGTTTCAGGTTTGTCCCTCTAAGCCAATTTGTTACCCAGTCTAGTAACTACAGAATATTGTCTTGTAAAATATACTTTTAATAATACAACACTTTAAAAGTGTCATTCTAGCATGTATAAGTGTTATCATTACAGAATTACACAATGACACCAACAAAAGCAATCCAAGTCACGATAGTTGCGTTAGCACTCATAGCACTCGCAATAGTTCTAATGTTTCTAATAGCCTACAATTCCGTCGATCAAGAGATAACAACTGACGAAGCAGAGACCTCTGAAAACTTCTTAGACGACCTAACAAGCGCATCCTATGTTTATTCAACAGACCCAGATTGCCCTTACGATTACGGGCCAGACATGGATGAAGACAACATAATCGACTTCTGCGACAACTGCCCAGAACATTATAACCCAGAGCAAGATGATTCTGATCACGACGACCTTGGCGACACTTGCGATTACTCATCTCAAAACGACGAAGCAGACGAGGACAATGATGATGACGAAGAGGTTGAATGCGAATCAGACTCAGACTGCGGAACAGATGGTTACATCGGAGACCTATTCTGTACAGATGATGACGTCACACAAGAATACATCTCTTACACATGCACCAATCCGGGAGACGAAGACAGCGATTGTACTGACGAAACAACAACAGAAATAGTTGAAACTTGCGACGACATATGTGATGATGGCGAGTGCGTAACAAACCTTGCAGATCTCGCGCTAGTTGATTTACTCGGCACAGACGATAGAATACTAATTAAAGATACAAGCGAAGAAATTATCGGAAGTGAACTTATGTGCAACACAGACTACACAGTCACAGTTAAGGTTGAGAACTTAGGTCAAGCTGCCGGGAATTCACAAGTTCGCGGAACTCTGGTAGGAGATCAGGGTCAAGGTCACTCTTTTGGAGACGATAATCCCGCCGAAGTCATGCCTGGAGATTCACTAATAAGATCATTTAACATCTCACTTAACTTAAGCGAAGGAGACTACATCTTAAACATGGCGACGCTGCCCATATCTGATGCTGACTACATGAACAATGTAGCTTTAAGGAACATCTCAATAATTTGCCAGCAAGAGATCGCTTGTCACATAGACTTAGACTGCGGCACAGACAATTTCGTAGGAGGCCCGTTCTGTTCTGCGTTAGATGTTTTGCAAGTATTTGAATCATACACCTGTCACGAACCAGGCACAGACGAAAGCTATTGTAGTTCGCAAGAAGAAGATCAATTGATGCAAGAATGTCCCGACGCATGTGTAGACGGTCAATGCGTAGGAATTACGTGTTATTCAGATTCAGACTGCGATGACCAAAACCCAGACACACAAGATACCTGCTACAACCTCGGAACAATTGATGCGTTCTGCGCCCATGACCCAATAGCATGCTTCTTTGATTCAGACTGCGGAATTGATGGTTTTCTAGGAGACCCGTTCTGCGTACTAGATACGATCTATCAATACTTCGAGGAGTTCATGTGCATCAACCCAGGATTCGCTGACTCAATGTGCGATTCAAGCCCCGAACAACAAGAGATATTAGATTGCGATTACGCGTGTTCAGACGGCTCTTGCGTAAGGTGTGATGAAAACTCAGACTGTAACGATCAAAATCCAAACACCGAGGACATTTGCATGTTCCAAGACACGGCTATGAGCTATTGTGAGAACAATCCAGTCTGTACATCTGAATGCTCACAAGGTGAACAACAGTGCTCAGGCAACGGCTACCAGGTTTGCGACGATTTTAACGGCGACGGGTGTTACGAATGGAGTTCCACAACACCTTGCTCATTCGGCGAAGTCTGTATCTCAGGAGTTTGTGAAACATCCTGCTCGGATCAATGTATCGACGGAGAAAGAAGATGTTCAGGAAACGGTTATCAAGTCTGCGACGACTTTAGCGGAGACGGTTGTTACGAGTGGAGCTTTACAACACCCTGCTCCTTCGGAGAAGTTTGCATCTTTGGAGAGTGCATCTAGCTGTTATCTAAAGCAGTAACTACAGACTTTTATCCTACAACACATCTTTCCTAGAACAAGATTGTTTTTAAACAATATCTCAGCTTATTTTATTACTTTGAATTAATAAAAATGAAAAAAAGAATCTTAACAGTGTGTTTGATTGTGTCTTTACTAGCGTTCAGTTTGGCCAATGCTTCCGCCATCACTGGAAGGCTTGGAAATTCAAGGATGGTTTTACACCCAGATGTTGGCGAGGAAGTTGAAAGATACCTATTAATTCAAAATATTAACGACGTCCTTTTAACAATAACATTAATACCATCCGGAGATTTAAGGGATGAGGTTCAGCTAGAAGAGACTTCACTTATTCTTCAACCAGGAGATGAAAAAAAGGTTTATTTCACAATCAAAGCTAATGAAGTAGGCACTACCGAGACTAAAATAAATGTCGCATTTTCTCCAGAATCTGGCGGGGCCGGAGTAGGCCTGACAGCAACAATAATAGTCGTAGCATCCGAAGAAGGTTCAGGTGAAGATCCAGGAAACGAAGGTGGTTCAGAGGTTGAAGGAGATGACGACAACCCCGGATTTAACTTTAATCCTTCACAAAACGCAGGCAATAATGGAGAGTCAGAAACAACAGTATCCCCATTTAATTCTTTGTTGATTTCAACGATCGTTTTAATTGTGATATTCATAGTATTGTTAGTTTATGCGAAGAAATCTAAAACAAAAAAGAGGGCAAGGAGGCCCAGTGCATAAAAGAACAACAAGCATTTTTATCTTTGTATTTTCCATTTTAGCGATAACAAGCGCAACCGCAGCAACAGACATTGCATACATACTAGAGGACAGCACACCTCTAAGCGATAACGTTCTCAACGAGATTAACAGTCTCGGCCTAACATATGACGTTATAAGAGACAGCGAGATACTTGGAACAGATTTTTCAGATTACTCCGTATTACTAGTTACAGAGGAAATTAATAATCAACACTTTTTACCATTTGACGAAAAACACTCTTTGTTCCTAGATAGAGATACGGCAGTAGAAGTTTGGCCAGAGTCACAGACAAGTTTTACGACTAATGCAAAGTTCGTAGAGGTCGTTGATTCTACACACGATGTATTCAACGGCGTAGACATCCCAGTTGGCGGGATAATCTCACTATACGGCGGCTCAGGCTTCGAAATGCATTATCTAAGAGTAAAACCAGTCTATGTAGACTCACTAGCAATAAGGACCACAGCAAACAGACCAGTAATCGCAGTTTCAACAAGACAAATTGGGGCCTATCTTGTCAGAAATATTTTCTTAGGGGCCGCCAACACAAACGAATGGAATAGCAACTCAAAGTTAATCTTCAAGAATTCTCTAATATTTTTGCTAGCAGACGTTGACCAGGATGAAGACGGATGGTTGTTTGAAGATGATTGTGACGACCAAGATCCAGACGCCTATCCTGGAGCTCCAGAAGTCCCATATGACATGATAGACCAGGACTGTAACGGATACGACTTATTAGATGTAGACAACGATGGCTACTGTGCTGAAGGATACTTTATCCAAAGTCCTCTATTCCAATGCGCGCTAGACCAAAGTTTAACTGGTGCAGACTGTGACGACAACGACGACTTAATCAATCCAGACAATCCAGATCTAACACTAAATTGCATCAACGATGCACCAACAATAACCAGCGCACCAACATCTCTAACAGCCTCAGAAGGAGACTTAGTTGAGTTTGATGTTTTTGCAGACGATCCTGAGAATGATAACTTAATCTTTGATATAGATCACACAGATTTTGTGATAAACGGAAACCATTACAGCTGGCAAACAGATTATTATGATTCAGGCATTCACTTGTTTGAAATAACCGTTTCAGATTCAGAGTTCTCAGTAACTCAAAATATAGAAATAGAAATATTTGACTCAAACATGCCCCCCGTATCTATCCAAATCCCTCCGCAAAGCTGGCCAGAGGATTCATCGCACTTAATTGACGTAAGCGCATACTTTTACGATGATGATTCAAGCGATTTAGAGTATGGGATCGATGAAATCTCAGACGAGTCTGTAATCGAAGCAGTTTTTGAAACAGATGAAACAGTAAGGATCACTCCGGCAGGTGATTATTCCGGGCAAGAGTGGATAGTCTTCTACGCAGATGACGGCGAGGACAGAACGCTATCAAACCAAGTCCTTCTAAACATAACAAACGTAAACGACCCAGTAACATTCGAAACTACAATCCCTGACCAAGAAATGAATGAAGACATTCCTCTTGAGGACGAGTTCAACCTTTACAACCATTTCAATGACATTGATTCAGACTTAGTCTTTGAAGCATTTGGTAATGTGGATGTCGAAATCACAGTCGAAGATGGATGGGTGAGTTTTTACCCCTCTGAAGATTTCTTCGGAACAGAACAAATTTATTTTACAGCAACAGATGAAGACGCAACAGCGACATCCAATATTTTTACACTAACTGTCATTGAGCAGGGCGAACCGCCAGAATTCCTACCTTTAACTTGCGAAACAACAATCGAAGAGGATATCTCCCACACTTGCACACTGGAAGCAACAGACTTTGAAGGAGATGATCTAGCATTCTCAGTTGATTCAATGAGTGATCTAATTTGTGAAGTAACAGATAACGTTTTAACTTATGTATCTGAAAACGACTATAATGGTCCCGCATCTTGTATTTTAGCAGTTTCAGATATTCATGGAAGAGACACGATTACATTAGAAGTGGATGTAACACCAGTAAACGATGCACCAAAAGTAATCTCATACACCCCAGCAGAGGAAATAGTAAGAGTAATCGAGGGCAGAGACCAAATATTCTCAATTATAGCAAACGATGTTGATTCCGATTTCACAACTGAATGGTTCTTAGGCACAGACTCAATCTTAACGAGCGATGCTCCAAACTCAGAGGTAACATTCTTCTCAAACACTGCCGGAAACTACATTATCAAGGCACTTGTCTCAGATTATCAGTACGAAACAGAAAAGCTATGGAATGTAATCGTAGGTCCTATCTCTGACTTCACATGTTCAGAAGTTGGAGGTTACGTTTGCGCAGAAGACAGAACCTGTTCAGGCGCATTCCTGGGAGTTAAAGACTCAGACGTCTGCTGTCCAACAGAGTGCATTCCTAAATTCGAAGACGCAGACTCTTGCGAGGTCTTTAACCAGGACTTTACACTAGAAATAACGGAAATAAATGATAATGAAGATATTGAGCTAGGAGACACAATAAGAGTCGAAATAGATATCACAAACAACCTGCCCGAAGATCAAGACAGCGTTGACATCGAGATCCACCTTTACAATCTGGACAGCGACAATTCAGAATTTGAAATTGACACGGACGCAGAAGTCAGAGAAGGCAGGACAAGAACCATCAGACTTGATTTAGAGGTTTCCGAAGATCTCGACTTAGATGATTCATACGCAATCTTCGCCAAGGCGTCAGACGAGGAGTGTGCACAGGATTATTCTCTAATTGAAATAAAGCGCCCGGACGAGAATGTGGCCATAACAAAGTTTGACATGCCAACAAGTGCGACATGTGGAGAAACAATAATCGCGGAGATTAGAGCAGAAAATCTCGGCTCTGAGGACCAGGATGTTAAGATGTTTATAGAAAGCAGAGACCTAGACCTTGACAGAGAAACAAGCTTCTTTGAACTAGAAGAATATGACGGGGAAGACAAGGAAACAAAGGAGTTCACAATTCCAATCCCAGAAGACATAGAGCCAGGAACTTACGAAGTTGAAGCAATGATTACATACAACTCAGAAAGGGTCACAGAGACAAGGGAAATCGAAATAGATTGTAGGGCAGAGCAGGTTAGGCAATCCACACTGCAACCAAGCGCACTAGATGAAAGAATAGAGCTAAACAACATCGAGCAAAATCAGCTTCTCGGCGGCTCAAGCAAAAAATCAAGCACTATTGTGCCAATCGCAATGTTGATGATGTTTAACATCATACTAATTGCATCAGTAGGATTGCTATATATTGTTAAGAAGAAAAAAGGATAATTTTACTAATGTAAAGCGCAACCTGTTTTTTCAGATAAAAACTCAAAAGGCCTATTTCCTCCAGCACTTTCTCCATCCGCAAATACCCATGTCGGATAACCAGTTATGCCTGCAGCCTGACATGCTGAAGGGTCTCCACCCTCTCCTTGTGCATCGCACTCAGTATAATCAACATACTGAAAACTATCCCCAAAAGCCTTCTTCTGGTTCTTGCAATGTCCGCACCAATAAGCACCATACATCTTAGCTCCAGAGTCTGTCAAACACTGCGCGAACTCGTCAAACTCACCACCGGTGCTAACATCATCAGCGCCCGTGAAAAAATAAACTCCTACGGCAATAGCGACAGCGACAACAATCAAGATATAATGGTTATTGCACCTCTTTGACTTCTTCATTGTAAACACTATAATCAAACTTATTTAAAAGTGTCCATTAACATAGTTAACCAAATATCTCTCTAAAATTCCCCTCAATCCTCTTCTCCACTTCCCCCAAGCTTAACTTCTTAATCTCCACAATCTTCTCATAACTCGCCAAAACATTCGCTGGCTCGTTATTTTCTTTCTTATCCGGATGCAAAAACGGCGAATCTGTCTCGCACAGTAAGTTCTCGATAGGTACACGTTCAATAACCTTCTGAAAATGTTCACTATTCTTAACGTTCGTAGGGATAGTCATCTTCCACTCGTTCTCAACAATCCTCTGAACAAGCTTAAAGTTCCCAGAAAAACAGTGCATCGCAACCCTCTTCATCTTGTTTTTCTCTAACATCTCAATAACCTCCGTCTCAGCTTTCCTAGAGTGCACAATTAAAGGCTTATCTAGCTCAATAGCAAGGTCAATAATTTTCTGGAAGTTCTTCTCCTGCACGGCTTTCTTATCAAGGCCCTTAAAGTCCATTCCAACTTCACCAATTGCAATAATCTCATCAGAATTCTCTTTGATAAACCCTAGTTCTTCATCAATCTCCTTAGCCGACATCTTCAAGGCGTCAGTCGGATAAAGCCCAAGCGCAGCCCTAACTTCCGGATATTTTCCAGCAAGCTCCAACATCTTCCTATTTGACTCAGGTTTCACACCATTACAAACGATAATCTCAACCTTTGCCTTCTTAGCCCTCCTGATAATCGCTTCTATCTCTTTGTCTTTGTAGAAATCCAAATGGCAGTGTGTGTCTATAAACATCTTAATCTCCAAACAACCCATTTAGTTCAGCATAATCAATCTGAGAAAAACTATCAATAACTAAATCTGCAAGGCCGTCAAAGTCCTCTTTTGCATGATATCTTGTTAGGAAAGCAATAGACTTCATGCCAGCGCCATTGGCTGCCTGGATCCCATTCAATGCGTCCTCAAAAACAACACACTCCTCTGGTTTTACATTAAGTTCCTTTGCCGTTCTAAGGAATATCTCCGGATCTGGTTTGTGCTTTTCAACATCTTCAGATGTAACCAACGCATCTAGCTTGTCCCTCACTTCAACCAAATCCAAAAGAGCCTTAGCCCGATCAGTGGTGCTTGAAGTAGCAACGGCCAACTTAACATCATTTTTCTTAAGCTCACTAATCAAATTTTGAACGTGCTCATCTGGCTTAATCTCCTCTTTCGCGAGCTCTAGCTGGATGGCAAACGCTTTCTTCGAAAAATCCAACGGATCTATTTCCTCCTTTATGCCAAAATCGCTCCGCCAAATCTGTATCTGGTCCCTCAAGGACATCCCCACAGTCTTCTTGCGATAGGCCTTATCCAGAGAAACGCCGTATTTACTTAATAATTTATTAAACGCAGCAGTATTATACCCAGTAGTATCAACTAAGACGCCGTCCATGTCAAATATAACTGCTTTCATCATGCACCAGGCAAGAAAATAGATGTTTTAAGGGTTTACTTTCAAGTCCAAACCTAAAACGCTTAAACTTAAATAGGGTTCCGGAGTGAAATTTTTATGAAGCCAATTATAATCGCAGAAGATTACGCAAGCACAAGAAGAGCGTTAGTTCGTGCTCTAGCTAAGAGGTATGATACGCAAGTAGACGGAGTAGAAAACGGAAGACAACTAGTTGAAAGAGTTAGAGACGGAGACCACAGCTTTGTCTTGACAGATAGAGATATGCCCATCATGGGCGGATTGGAAGCGACAAGAGAAATAAGGAAAACCCACCCAGACATTCCAATAGTTATGATGAGTGGGTTAGGGAGTGAAGAAGAAGCTCTAGCGGCCGGTGCCAATGCATTCGTGAAAAAATCATTTTCCTTACAAGAACTGTACGCAGCTACAGATAGATTTGCTGTTATTGGATAAATCCAGCCCAAAGAGAATACTTTTATACACCTCCAACCTAATATATACATGCGTTACAAACATACGCAGATAGGTTATCTGATAATCTGTGTAACAATAGTTCTGGCCTTGTTCTTCGCATTCATAAAGACATTAGCAGGCTTCAATCCCCACATCTTTACCATAATGGCCCTAATCCTGCTCTTCCTTCTCTCCTTCTCAACACTCAACGTGGCAATTGACAAAACCCATCTACGAATAAGGTTCGGCTGGGGTATATTCAGAAAGAGCTTTCTGCTCAGTGAGATCGCTTCGACAAAAGCCGTAAAGAATCACTGGTATTTCGGCTGGGGAATCCGGCTCTGGCTCTGGCCCCGCCCCACATGGATATTCAACGTCTCCGGCTTTGATGCCGTTGAATTAACAATGAAGAACGGCAAGATATTCAGGATTGGCACTGATGAACCAAGAAAATTGGAGAAGGCATTGGGGAAGAAGATTAGTTAATGCCCTTCACAACACTCACTTATTCAACTCAAAAGCAATCCTAACTTCTTTATCCACGCCAGGATAATTCATCCCAAACGGCGCCGTGTTCAAAATGAAATCCGCACTTATCTCATCGCCAATTATCACAACAGGAAAACTAACTTCCCTCTGAACTCCATGAAAATCTAAAATCCCCGTCAAAATATCGTCATCCAATTCAGTAGAAACGAAACCAATCTCGGGATAAGTCTCAGCATCAAAGAAATCCCTGCCCTTCAAATGCCCATTCAATCTTCCAATCCCAGTGTTCACACTTTCCGCCTTGATCACGCCCCCAAAACCAACAAGCATCCCCTTATCAAAATACAACTCCCCCTCAAATTCATCAAACGTCCCAACATGACTCTTCCCAGGGCCATAACCCTCAAACTCAAAATGGCTCCTGTCCGGATAAATAGCAAACCTCTCAACGTCTCTCAAATCCGCACTCTCCACGTTCCAAATAGAATTCCCAGTAATCCCAGCCCTAACCGCATCCCTCGGCGGCTCAGCAAAGCCAAAAAACACAAACCCAATAGCCAGGACCAAAACAATTCCAATACTAAGCATAAATTTATCCATCATGCCATTTCGCACACAACGAAACTATTTAATTTTAATTATAAACAAGGTTAACAA
>Ga0164310_10000301_pt1 | contig 25636 bp, 22 predicted proteins | sample GuaBasSedimGuay1_FD_121795 | JGI IMG/M metagenome (GOLD analysis project Ga0164310, IMG submission 121795) | Subseafloor sediment microbial communities from Guaymas Basin, Gulf of California, Mexico - Guay1, Core 4569-9, 0-3 cm | ecosystem: Environmental > Aquatic > Marine > Hydrothermal vents... | reverse complement strand
CCTCCTGGAACTACACCCCCTCCTGGGACGACGCCTCCCTCGACGCCTTCAGGAGCCTTCGACTTCGCCGTTGCCATTAACCCATCTTCAGCTACTGTGAGTACTGGAGGTAGCGTTTCGTTCATTTTAACTCTGGATCTTGTATCAGGGTCGCCGTCGCCTGTTCTTCTGAGTGTTGCTGGTCTACCGTCAGATTTTACGTGGAGTCTGAACCCGCCATCTGTGACTCCTCCTGCAACTTCAACCCTCATAGTGAGTGTTGGTGATCAGCCTGGGACGTACAGTTTTGTGGTTGTCGCGGTTGGGGATGGCACCACTAAAACGGTGGAGGCCACGCTAACAGTTACTGGGGGGAGGAAGTGTCTGGTTGCAACAGCCACATATGGTGGCGAGCTGGCGGACGAGGTTCAATTCTTGAGAGAGTTTAGGGATAAGACTGTGATGAGCAGCTTCCTGGGGAGAAGCTTTATGAGAGCATTTAACAAGTTCTACTATACCTGGAGCCCCACGATAGCCGACGAGATTGAGGAAAACCAGCTGCTAAAACATTACGTGATGGCTTCACTGTACCCATTAATCTATACGCTTAAAGCATGCTATGAGATTTTCCAACCCGTACTAAGCCTACAAGTTGAAGCTGCAATCTTATCGGTTGGTTTAGCATCCTCTATCGTTCTGGGCATGATCTATCTAGCGCCAACTCTCTTCCTTGTCGAGTTAGTATTCAAGCTTAAGATCGGTGCTAAAGTTTTCAAGCTCATACTTCTATGTTTCAGCCTTAGCCTAAGCATGGCTATAGCCTCGTATTTCATAGCATCTATCTCTATGGCGATGATATCAACATTTACACTTGTAATGTTATCAGCTATTCTTGGTGGAGCCTCGGTGACGGCATTGGTAGAATACGCCACTAGAAAATTCCCGTTGTAGAAAGAGAGCCCTGGCATAAGCGGGGTTTTAGGGGCCTTCGGTTTCTTGAGGACGGGGTATCAATGGTAGAAGTCGTTCCAAAAGTTTGGTGGTAAGTGTCTTTTTAATGTAGTCTATGTTTAGCATCATTATAGTGCTAAGCCTTCAAGTCTGTCTGGGAGACACCCTACTGTGCATGAATTTCAGCTATCTGGGTAAATGTGCTTTCCACATATAATTATCTTCCTCTCACATTTTGGATAGTTTTGTCATCAGAACACGCTGTCTACATGCAGCCAAGGTGGTCGGTAAAATTTTTCAAGCTTGCAAGTTTGGCGTCCCAGCTTCGCCTTCGGTAAACTAAGTAAGCTTTACAGTGTCGGAGTGGTGATGCCATCTGAGACTTCAGCCGTTTATAGGTAACAGTTCTACCTGTGCACTCATTACAGTATATGCTTAACTTAGGGGATGATACATACTATTTAGGTGCGTTGTATCTAATATCAAACCAACATATTATTATACTATGTTCTGGTAATAATGATGATGCAAATGGGTAGAACTCACCTTGCAATTTCGTTTTTATTGTTGGTGATTGGAGTTTTTAATACTGTTACTGTCGGCTGTAGGCTTCCGGAGGAGTCAGCGACGATATTGATAACTGAGGATACTTATATAGAAGAGGTGAATGCCTATAAGAATTTTGGAGCCTCGGATGGTCTGCTTGTAGGAAACTGGGAGGAGGCCGGACTATCTAGGGCCTTATTATTCTTCGATCTTTCGGAGATACCGCCGAAATCAACTGTTGAGTCCGCTACCTTATTGTTAACTGTGAAGGATGTGTATGGGTTTCCGGATCTCTACCTTCACAGGATTATCGGTGGAAAATTCGATGAGAATTGCGCTAACTGGGTTAGAAGGACGTGCACGCAGGGCTGGGATAATGAGGGTGGAGACTACGAAAAGGAATATATTGATTTAAAGTATGGAGGTCTATGGGATAGATGTACAAAGGTGAACTTTGACATTACAGGTTTCGTTCAAAAGGTTGTTAACGGCGAAGTGGAGAATTACGGTGTAATACTACTTATAAAAGAGCAGACTGCTAGAGTCTGGTTCTACTCTAGCGAGTCCTCCCCCACATGCCCTGACGCCAAGCCTAGAGTGGAAATCACATATACCCCTCCATCCATGTCGGTAATGGTTTCAAAACCAGGGCAAGGTGAAACTCTTAGACCTGGAAGGCTGTACACAGTGAAATGGAGTACAAAGGCTGGCGGCCATACAGTAGGTAGTGGAATGGCCAAAATATACTACTCAACCGACGGGGGCTTGACATGGAACTATATCGACTGTGTAGAGAATACTGGAAGCTATAACTGGCACGTGCCATCCATAACCTCTGAGAACTGTAGGATAAAGGTTGAGTGGCTTCCAAAATGCGACTCAGCCGAAGTGTGGGCTGAGGCGTCGTCTGAGACGTTCAGGATAGTCCCTCAAACACCAGACTTCAGCATAGAAGTGAATCCGGCGAGCGCAACGGTTCAGCCTGGTGGAGAATCGACATTTACCCTCAGGGTTCAGAGGCAGGCTGGCTTCACCGCAGATATAAGCGTGGAGCTAACCGGGCTGCCTGAGGATGCTTCATACACGGTTTCCAAGGTGGCTGAGGATACGTATCAGCTGATAATAATAGCAGGCCAGGTTGAAGGGTCATACCCGGTCACGGTTAGGGCGACAGGGGGCGGGAAGACCCATATAGCAACTATAACCCTTGTTGTAAGCCAGGCCCCACCTACGACCTCACCACCAGTAACACCGACGGAAACACCTCAGCCCGCCTTTTCGTTTGACATCACGGTTCAACCTGCCCAGGCGAGCATCCATGCTGGTGAAGAATCTGACTTCACCATTACAGTCGCCCTAACAGGCGGAACTCCGGAAACTGTAACCCTCACCCTATCAGGGCTACCACCCGACTACGTATGGACCTTCAACCCTCAGACACTGACTCCAACATCTACGGCAACCCTTCACATCAAGGCTGGTGAGACGACGGGGACGTTCACCCTGATAGTCACGGGAACAGGAGGCGGAGTCTCCAAGAGCGCCTATGCAATCCTGAAGGTTGAAGAAAAGGCGAGATGCATAATAGCAACGGCCGCCTACGGCTCCGAACAGGCTGTTGAGGTTCAAACGCTTAGGAGGTATAGGGATGAAATAGCCATGGACACAGTCCTTGGTGCCGGCTTCATAGAAACATTCAACAAGGTATACTACAGCTTCAGCCCATCCCTTGCAGGGTGGATATCGAAACACGACACGGCGAGAGCCGCGACGAGGGCGCTGATAAGGCCGCTGCTATTCATCCTGAGGATAGCCTGCCTGGTAGCCTCCCCACTACAAGCCGTCAGTAACGAAGCTATGGTCCTAGCATCAGGAGTCGTTGCAAGCATTCTTGTAGGGATGGTATATCTTTCACTCCCAGCCTACCTCATACATAGACTACACAGACTAAAAATAGACAGATATTTCAAAGAGGCAGCGGCTATATCCGCTGTTATCATAACCTTCCAGGCGGTGACAGCTGCAGCCGGGAGCATCGTAATAGCCCAGGTTACAACTCCCATACTGGTATTATACTTTATAGTCCTTGGAGCCTCAATAGGCGTGGAATTCGTGAAATTGGCTCGTCGTTGCCTAGGAGGGTTCTATAGAACAACGTTTAGTCGGTCTACAGCGGCGCGTTAGGCAGACATTAGAACTCCCGCCGGAAATCGTGCTGGCGCTCAGCCCTACATCCGATTATTCTCCACCTGATCCACCAACATAGTGAGGCTAGGGCGGAAAACGTTAGTATTGCAGATATAGCTGAAAATCCACGATTGACCCCCAATACTCCAACCATGATAGGGCCTAAAGCCTGCCCCACATCTTTCATGCTTTCCAGCATTCCTATTGCAGCCCCGCTGTACAAGCTTAGCTCAGCTGCTAAGGGTTTAGTTGAAGCTGTTGTCAGGGATATGCCAGCTGCGAACAGCCCTACTGAGGAAAGAACTACTGATAGCGATGATCCAGAGCGTACTATTGCCAGCGACGCCGCGGACAGGGCTAGCCCCGCAATCATGGGCTTAGCCCTCCCAATCTTGTCACTTATGTAGCCGGCAGCCGGCTTCTAGTAACCCACCTCAAGAGACCACGTGGGGATCAGCCTATGTGAGACTAATAAAATTACCGCACCCTCCCCAGATGGCATTCCGATAGTCGTTCCATCATGCTGATTATGTGGATGGATTTACGCTTCGACAGGCTTGAGACCTTTGTCCAGGCATTATAGTTTGAGGAGAAACAGTGGTATGTCTTCCTTTCCTAGAAGTGTGACGTTTCGCGGGTATCTTCTATGCGGCTTTCCGGCTTTAACCTCCACCCTTAGGTTTCCGGCTAGGCAGTCAATTTCAAACCTGTTTCTGGTGTAATATATTTCCTTGAACCTTCTGTAAAGATGCTCTTGGACTACTCCCTCGTAAATGGCGCTTTCCAGGGTTTCAGTACCAGTCCAGTAGGAGAGGGCGTGGTAGATAAAAGGGTCTCTGAAGAATATTTTCTTCTCCTTTCTGAAGCTGATTCTCCCGTCAGATTTCCAGTAGGCTATTTTAAGAATATACATGTTTTCCAGCCTTTCAATGTAGCTTCTAACAGTTTTATGGTCAATCCCCACATCTGAGGCTATTGACTGGTATGAGAGTGGCGATGGAATTTTCGACAGGATTGAGGACACGATTTGGAAGGTAATCCTTTCGCTTAGGCCGGCTTTAGCTATTTCACTTTGAAATGCTATTATAAATTCGTGGAGGAATGATTTCTCATGGTTTAACGATCCTGGGAACCCGCCTGTATCCAGGTACTCTTCGAAGCATCTCCTCACATTCTCAGCCTTAGGCTTAAGCTTTAACGCTGAGAAGACCTCCGGGAAGGATAAGGGTAGAACGTCTATAGATACCCCGCCGCCCATCCTTCCGGGGAAAAGCTCAGCATGCTTCTTCACCTTCAAGCTTACGGAGCCCGAGACAGTTACGACGCTTCCATCTAGAAGGCCGAGGTCTATAAAGCCTTTCAGCGGCTTCCACCAGTTTTCAAGGCTTGTAGCCTCATCAATAAATATGTATTCGAACCCCTCCTCGCACAGGAAGCCTAGAAGCCTCTGAAAGAACTCAAGCTCAGGTATCAGGTCCACATCGACATAGACGATCTTCCGCGGATCCACACCCTTCTCCAAAAGCTTGGATATGATTATCTTCATACCTGTTGTCTTCCCAACCCTTCTGGGCCCAACAACGAAGTTCAGACTGAAAGGCTTCATCGTCAGCCTGTAAATCCAGCTTGGAATCCACCTAAGCCCCATACTGGCCCATCTCTCTAGGTGGGGGTCCCCCTCCCCGAACCAGTGCGGATTCTGCTTCTCAAGATATCCGAGCATTATGGGAAATAAAATCCCAAACAATATTTAAAGATTCGGGAGTAAAAATCCAGATATGCCGTGATGCCGAGCCATACTATTATTGACAGCCAGGGAGCCTTATGATTTCAACGATGTCCACGGCTTTTGCCCCGGCCTGTGTTAAAGCCCACTTGCATGTGGGGCAGGCTGTCACTATGACCTCAGCCTCCTCCACCAGTTCACGGACACGCTCCTCAGCTATTTCCCGCGAAAGCTTCGGGTCGACTCTCGGAAGCACCCCCCCGTAGCCGCAGCAGAAGGTGTTTACACCATTCCTCATCGGCAGCCTGACCTCCACGCCTTTAATCCTCTCAAGTATGGTTTTTAAGGCTTCAGGCATGCCCAGGCCACGTGCCAGCCTGCAGAGATCGTGAATAACCGCTTTCATTCCTTCTCTCGTTTCGGCCTGTTCTAGGTTTTCCAGGAGGAATTCTGCAGCACACTCTACCTTATGCTTGATTTTTACGCCGAGTTTCGGGTATACCATGCGGTATGCATATGCACATGAAGGGCATGATGTAACTATAAGCTTCGCATCTTGATTGTTCAGCCATTTAGCATTTTCAACAGCCATCTTCCTTGCGAGCTGTATTTCACCGGACTCATACGCTATGAGCCCGCAACATGCCTCTCTTTCCAGGGTGAATGCTTTATAGCCCAGCCTTTCTATAACCTTGACTGTTTTATCAGCCAGTTCAGGATAGTACTCTCTAATCATGCAGCCCCTGAGATAGAGAACATCCCCCTTGCCGCTTTGCATACTATCATTAGGGGCTTCCCCGAAGACATACCTGTACCTTTCGAGGTTATTCATTACTTCTCTAAGACCTCTTGGCAGAAGCCTCATGGATGAAGACTGCTCTCTAATACCTAGTGTTAGTTCTGAGACTGAGAACTGGAATGGACACCAACCCATGCAGGAGTCGCAGGACAGGCAATAGTACAGGGGCTCCACGTTCTCAGCGTTAAACTCCAGAAACCCCCCCTTTATGAATAGGGCTATCCTCGCCTTCCCTGCGGGGCTTGTTGTCTCCCTCCCCTCCACTATGGAGACTGGACATGCAAACCTACACATGTTAGGGCATAAAGCACACTTTGCGAGGTCATCTACTCCCTTAAGCTTTCCTTCTAAGAGTTTCCCAATGGCAGACAGCCCGGTCTTGACACCTGACTTCTTTAGCTCATCAAATATCCAGCTATCTTTTCTATGCAAAGTTTACACACCTATTTTCCCAATTCCAGTTTGACGTTAACATTTTACCACTTTAATGTTTAGCTTCTCCGCTATGCTTGCCTGCGTGTTGTCTGATGTGACTAGGGGGACCCCTCGCGTTTTAGCGAGTGCTATGTATAAGGCGTCGTAGACTGTGATAGCGTTGTTTATTGCTATATTGAATGCTTCGTCCATGACTTCCTGCTGGTTGACGATTATTATCACCTTTTCAGCCAGCTTCTTCAAAGCTTTATACTTCATTTCTGCATCTGTAGGAGTTATGTATCCTCTTTGATATGCCTTCCATATGCTGTTAGCTGTTTCCTTTACTACATGGTCAACGCTAATCCCTTCTCTCAAATGTTGGGGCAATTTTCTCCATCCAGGCTCTTTCAGTATGTACTTTGAAAGGGTTGATGCATCAATTACTTTCACGGTCCTCCCTCACAGATCTTGCTGAGAATCCTCTGGGTACACCCCTTGTCTTATTTATAATCGTCGTAACCTCTTTAAGGGTTTCCTCAGCCTCTATCTCCCTGATTCTCTTAACAATGTATTCTCTGATCTCTCTGCTCCAGTTGACCTTGCCTTTAAGCCTCTTCATTTTCTCCTTAACTTCCACTGGAACCTTTAAGGTAACAACGCTCATAATACCTATAGGTTATACCAAACCGTAATATATAAGCCTAAGCCATGCGTATCCGGAACCCACAATAAAGCCTGAACTTACAGGCCGAGGTTTCCAGGATTCATAAGGTGTTTCTCGTCTATTGCCCTTTTTATCTTTGAAAGGACTTTCATGGAGCTTCCTGCCTCTTTTGCGAACCACTTGATCCTATGCCTTCCTACTCCGTGGTGGTGGCTTATGGTTCCCCCTACTTTCAGGGTTGTTTCTAGTATTGCGTTCCATGCTTCTGTGTAGAAGTCGTATGGGGTTTTGCCTTTTGGTGGGAGGCCTCCGAACGTGAAGTAGAAGCAGACTCCTTGTGGGTAGAAGTGTGATGCGTGTGCGGAGACGGTTATGATTCCCTCGACGCTTCTTACCGTATCTATAACCTTGTTGTAGAGTTCTAATGCCCTTGACCATTTGACAGCGACCTCTACGGTGTCGAATACGAAGCCTACTGTGCCGTATTCCGACGCCTCTTTAACTATGAATCTTGTTTTAAGCCAGTGCTCGACGGGCTTAGCTCCCAGGGGCTTGGAGCCTGCCCTCTCGAACTCCTCTTTAACCGCTGCGGCTGTGGCCTCTGCTATGCGGCTTTCACCCTCAACGATTAAGACGGTGACTATTTTCCCCCATGCACTTTCAACCCAGTAGAAGTATCTTTTCGTTTCAACCTCGTCATAGATTCTAATCATGGCCGGCTTCACCCCCCTCCTTAGCAGCGTTTGGACTGCGCTTAAAGCGTCGCCCATGCTATCTGATAGGTAGGACATAAGGATCCTGCTCTCGGGTAATGGGTGAATCTTAAGCCATGCTCCTGTTATGAATCCAAGTGTTCCCTCGCTTCCAATGAAGATTCTTCTAATGTCCGGTCCTGTTGCCGTTCGCGGATAGGGCTCAAGCCTGACTATCTCTCCGGGCGGGACGACAACTACAAGCCCGAGGACTAGATCTTCGACGCCGCCATACCCAGTTGAGAACTGCCCCGTAGCCTTTGTCGCAATCCATCCTCCAACGGTTGATGTATAGATAGACTGAGGGATATGGCCCAGGCTATAGCCCTTCCTATTAAGGCTCATCTCCAGCAGGTTTCCGTTCACGCCGGCCTCAGCATACACCATCAAGTCTTCCTCGTATAAGCTGAAATTCCTCATTCTCTTTAGATCGACGACTATGCCCCCCTTTTCAGCTATTGCCCCTCCTAGAACCCCGCTGCCCCCACCATACGGGTACAGGGGGACTTTCTCTTCATAGGCTATTCTAACTATTTCTCTAACGTCGTCTGTGGACTCCGGCCATACCACAGCTCCGGGCAAGGCCGGTAGAACACCTCTAAGCATCCAGTGTAGAGATATGGGCCAGTAGTCATGGCTGTAGGAGACAAGGTCTGCAAGCTTCGTGGAGACTTTATCGTCCCCGATCTTTCTAGCTATCTTCTCTACGGCTCTTTCAACCTTGGGAGGTTTTTCAGCCTTAAAATACTCGCTAAATTTCATCCCATATCTGGATAGCTCAGCTCACTATACAAATATAAAATAAGCTGGCGTAAACTGTTGCTTAATCTTCACGCCTATAAACCTGCCTTCCAGCCTTTAAAGGCTTTATAACTGCTAGCGCGTGATGATTTGATAGGTGAAATTTTATTATAGTTAGATATGAGGATGAACTTAATGGGTGGGACTCGTTCCAGTCGGATGACAGGTGTAGGTATCACCACCTTGCTAATGGTACCTATGCTTAGCAGCATTTCCTACTTTCAAGGGTTAAAGGCCTATCTTTCATGGCTGTACAAGCTTATATGGGATCTCGGGGAGTGGGGAGCCCCAGGAGGCTCTCCAATAATGCTTTTAACCGTGCTGGCGTTTGCATCCCCCATAATAGGGATGCTGGTTGGTAGGAGGATATCCGCTGTTAAAACCGTTTCGATAATCTCACTATGTATTTCCGCCTGCACATTTATAGTGTGTTTCAACCTGCCTCCATGGGCTGAAATGATGGTGTCTTCACTTATTGTTGGGCTGTACGGAGTTCTGCTTCCATACATGGTGGAACTCTTCTCCGGGCTGGAGGATGGGCCGCATATTTTAGCCGTAGGCTTCATACTAGCCATATCCTACGAACTCTCCCTTTATATCTTTGGAGTAACCTATGGTCCACCGTTTAATCCCAGCCTACTCCCAGTACAGCTTGTCGTATCAGCCGTCTCGGCGTATGTGGCCGTAAGGATTTGGAGCATTCCCTACAGTCCCGAGGAGAACTCTGGGGTTGAAGTGTCCACCTTAAAGTATGTCCTGGCATTTTCAAGCCTCTGGCTCCTGCTATTCCTCCAGTTCACCGTCTTCAGCAGCCCTAGCTTTCTACTTAGACTTTCAGGTATCAACCCGACTTTTCTAGGCGTCCCCCTGCTTGCGCTCCTCCTGATAGCCGGGGTATCCGCCTCCGCCATGATAGGGGCTCCTGGAGGGTGGTCTGTAGACATTGCGGGGTGGCTGGTCATAGTCGGGGCTATCTTGTCCCTGCTCTATACCCTTAAGCCATACTCGTTAATACTGGTGGTTCTCGGCCAGTTCTTCATAGCCTTAAATGTCTACTTACTGCTCAGGTATTCGCTGAGCCGCAAGCCTGGGTGGGATAGGGTTAAAGCTGTCTCAGCAGCATGCCTAATGGGAAGTATGCTCCTATTCATGTGGACTGTTATGTACACCTTCACCTTTGTCTACGCTTTCCTATCAGTAGCTGCACCATTTAGAGGGAAGCTACCCCTAATCATGGTTCCTGCATGCATCGTCGCCTCCATACTCATACTTTCAGCTATAAGAGGGGAAACACCAGGCTGGGAGCCACGGGTAAACCGAAGATTAATCCTGCTGGCAGCCATTCCCCTACTCCTAGTCGGGGTTTCAGCCCCGATGTACAGGGTGAACCCTGAGCCTACTGGTGGCCGCGGACTACGGGTTATGACTTACAATATCCATGAGGGATTCAACGTTGACGGTAGGCTTAACATGGAGGCAGTTGCAGCTACTATAATGAAGTTTAACCCTGACATATTGGTGCTCCAGGAGGTTGATCAAGGCTGTGCTATGACTGCATACCTTGACGAGGCCGTATGGCTCGGGAAAAGGCTGAACATGTTCCTCGCCTACGTGCCAGCCCTCGAAGGGGTGTGGCAGGGCGACATAATCTTAAGCAAGTATCCAATCCTGGAGTCCAACTACACCCTGCTACCAAGCCCAGGCGAGACAGACGTCCTGCTATGGGCAGTGCTAAATGTTAAAGGCCGTAAAGTAACAGTTTTCGCCGTGCACTTCACAGCTGTTGGGCCGGAGGATAGGAAAATACAGCTTGACAGGGCGCTTAGAATAGTCGAGGCAGCTGAGGGTCCAGTTATATGGGCTGGAGACTTCAACATGGACGCCTACACGGACAACCCCACCGACAGGGAAAGCATTTTAAGGATAAGGACAATCCTCCAGGACACTTTCAGCCTCTGCCCGCCTGGAAGCAGGCATGGAGATAACACCTCAACCTCCTGGAACCCTCATGAAAGGATAGACTACATCTACGTATCCCCAGACTTTACAGTCCTAGAACACGGAACAATAAAGTCCCTAGCCTCAGACCACCTCCCAGTATACGCCGAAATAACCATCCCACAATGATCCAAACAAATATAGGCGAGGCATGGAAGCTTACGTTAAAGCTAATCCTACGTCAGGCTGAGAACCTGGATACCAAGTGCCGGCTCCTACTATTTCATAACCCTGCTTTATCTGTAACGGTAGACCTTCTCGGATCAAGGTTCATCGACGGGCCTTTTAGAAGCGCGACTCTCTACCTCATAAAACATGTATGCCACGCCATACGTTACAGCCCTCCATAACAGTTTCACGTCTCGCTGGGCAGATCTAAGGCTTATGTGGTCAGATTAAGAGTAAAGTGAAATTCTATGGAGAGTTAAGGTTTAAGGCTCAGTGCGCTTTATGTTGGGCCATAGCCTTTCTACATGTGTCTTGTCGAAGTCCGCATCCTCAGTTGCTATTATATGGATACCGTTCAAGTCTAATGTTGCTAGGTGTATGGCGTCTGACGGTTTAAGACCGTACTTTTCTATGTGCTTTATTGCCAGTGAGTATTCCGCCGATCCCAGGGTTAAAATCTCAACGTAGGGTAGCAATACTCTCTCTATCAGTTCCACCGTAACCTCATATGGAACCCTATACTTCTTTTTCGAAACGTATAAGGCTTCGTCTAAAGCTAAGATGTCTGTATACAGCCTTTTCCCGAGTAGCTTGTGGTAAAAGCTGTCGATAATCTCTGAGTCCTCCTTGCTTAGAGGTATATTTAGGTATACTATTAGGCTTGCGTCTACGAATACCTTCTCCTCAGTCTTCAAATTCACCCTCCAAATCTACGTTTGAGAGCTCTCCAAGCTTACCCTTTAATCCCTTAACTCTCATCCTCCTCTCCCTGATCCACTCTATCAGCTTGTCTGGATCCTCAACCCCCCTAATAAGTATTCCGTCCTTTTCAGGTTTTATAAACACGTATCCGCCCTCTCTAATCTTATAGGTCTCTCTAAAAACCTTAGGGATAACTATCTGACCTTTCGGCCCAACCTTCAGCCTAAAACTAACCATAAGTATCACTATGTAATACCATATGTTCGAATATAAATTATGTGGAATTCAAACTTTAGCCCCTGCAGTAGCCCGCCTTATGCCGGTGGATTAACCTGTGTATGAAGCTTTACAATGTTAGCTATGCCCAGTGGCTATATCTAGAAATCCATCAGGATCTTCCTGGCGTTTTGTCCGAGTATCAATTCTTTTTCCTTACCTTTAAGTAGGTTTGAGCCTATTATTTGGTTTACAGATTCCATGATGCTAGCACCCATTACTACTGGGTAGTCTGAGCCGAATAGCAGCCTGTCCATGAGGCCTGCTTCTCTAAGCCTGCTGACCGCATCCTCATCCTGGAATAGGTATGCTACTGCTGATGTGTCGAGCCAGACATTATCATACTTTGACGCTATATTTACTGCTTCCTCGAACCATATTTTCGGTAATAGCGCGCTGTAGGAACCTATATGTGCAAGTATAAACGTTATATCCTTAAACTTCCTTGTCAAGGGCTCTATTAGCCTTGGCCTTGAGAACTCGGAGATTTGAGGCTTCTCCCATATTCCCGGATCGCAGCCTGTGTGAAACATCAGGATCTTCCCCTCTCTGCGGCAAAATTCACATATCTTCCTAACACCTTTACTCTTTGACGGGTTGAAGAACTGTAGGCTGGGATAAAGCTTTACACCTATAAAACTATCATCCTTAAGCTCTTCTAAAGCCTTCTTAACATACTTGGAGCCCTTAGACACGTTTACGGATCCTAAACCGTAGAACCTCTCAGGAGATTTTCTAACAAGGTTTGAAACAACCCTGTTATCTATCCTTGCCCTTTCGAGGAGCGAAGCCATATGCCTCTTAACCCTCTCGGTATCCCATATACAAAGGTCGAAAAGAATGTTTTCAATGTTAGACCAGATATCCTTCCTCTCAACATCTTTCGGATCTACATCTATAGCTATGAGAACCCCCTTACCGACTCCCGCCCTATCCATCTCCCATAGGATATTTTCTATACTGATGAACCCTAGTAGTGGATGTATATGGAAGTCAATGATATCCATAACCTTAATCTCCAATTGAAACCACCTAGAAGGCAACATATAAAGCTTTAGAATAATCTCAAGCTTCCAGTTTACAGGCTACACCGTAATGCTTCCTGGATATTCGGGTTAAAATTTTAAAGGAAATGGGGATTTTCCCGGTGGTGACTCCATGAATATAATCGTTTGCGTTAAGCGTGTACCAGATGTTGCGGAGGCTGAGCTTGAGGTAGATGAAACCCAGAAGGACATTAAGAAGGAGGGTCTTGCATTTGACATAAATGAATGGGACAATTACGCCGTCGAAGAAGCCCTCCTAATCAAGGAGAACTATGGCGGAACGGTAACAGTTATTACAGTAGGCCCCGAATCCTCGAACGAGGTTCTAAGGAAGTGTCTTGCCAAAGGCGCCGACAACGCGATCCGCATCGATGATGGAGGACTTAAAGGATACGACTCATACGTGGTTGCAAAGATTCTTTACTCGGTTATAAAAGAGATGGATTACGACCTAATCCTAACAGGGGCCATGTCAGGTGACCTTGCATACTCGGTTACGGGGCCTGTACTTGCCCAGATGCTTGGAATCCCATATGCAACGCTTGTCAAGAAAGTTGAGGTGCAGAACGGTAAACTTACTGTTAACAGAGAGGTTGAAGGAGGGGTCGAAGAGGTCTTAGAGCTTGAACTCCCGGCCCTGCTCACCATCCAGACTGGGATAAACGAGCCCAGGTACGTGTCCATAATGGGGATTAGAAGGGCCGCTAAGAAGCAGATTATGGTTAAAACCCTTCAGGACATAGGCCTAAACGAGAAGAAAGCCCTAGAAAAATCATGGGTGAGAATTGAAAGAATGTACATCCCAGTCATTAAGGCTGAAACCGAATTTATCAGCGGAAGCCCTGAGGATGTAGCTTCAAAGTTAGTTGGAATCCTTAGGGAGAGGGGGTTAATATGACCAGGATACTTGTTTTAGCCGAGCACAGGATGGGCGAGCTTAGAGATGTAAGTTTTGAGCTTATAGGGTTCGCAAGGCAGATAGAAGGGTTAGAGAACCCTGAGGTCTCATGTCTCATACTTGGATCGGACGTCAAGGATTACGCGAAAAAACTTGCAGAATATGCTGACAAAGTTATAACAGTCCAGAATGAGCGTCTAGAAGGCTTCAACTCAGAGTACTATGTCAAAGCCCTTAGACAGATTATGGAAAGGGAGAAGCCCTTCCTCACACTGATAGGCCATACGGCTGTTGGCATGGAGCTTGCCCCATGGATAGCCTCAAGCCTTGGAGTCCCACTCGCAACAGACTGCATTGACGTAAAGCTCGAACACGGCAAGTTAAAGGTGACAAGACAAATATACAGCGGAAAAATCAACATGGAAGCAACATTAAAGGAGGCGGAATCCTACATCCTAACGATAAGGCCCGGAACCTTCCCTGCAGAGGAGGTGGAACCTGTCACAGGCGCCGTGGAAGAGTTTAAGGTAGAACTTGGTGAACCTAAAGGTAAAAAATTCTTGAAGTATGTGGAGCCTCCCAAAGGCGAGGTTGACATAGAGAAAGCCGAGGTTATAATCGCGATAGGCCGCCCAGTAAGAGAGCCTGAACAACTCGCCATCTTTGAGGAGCTTGCCAACGCTTTAGGCGGCGTACTTGCATGCTCAAGGCCTGTCGCTGACAAGGGATTACTGCCCAAAGACAGGCAGGTCGGCAGCTCAGGGAAAACAGTTAAGCCCAAACTGTACATAGCAATGGGTATAAGCGGGGCGTTCCAGCATATCCTGGGGATGAAAAATGCGAAACTTATAATTGCAGTCAATAAAGATCCTAAAGCACCGATATTTAACGTTGCACACTATGGTATAGTTCAAGACATGTACAAGATTGCACCAGTGCTGAAGGAGGAGATCCAGAAGCTCAAACAACAAGCATAAGATCCCTTATCCCATATGCAAACTAAGAATCCCAACATGGTGCGGCGGTGATGGATTGAAGCCTGTGCTTATCATTGGAGGTGGTATATCAGGGATCCAGGCGGCGCTAGACCTTGCAGACCAGGGGATAAAGGTATATCTCGTGGAAAAATCCCCCAGTATAGGGGGGAGGATGGCTCAGATCGACAAGACCTTCCCAACACTCGACTGCGCCTCCTGCATTTTAACACCGAAGATGGTGGCTGCAGGAAGCCACAGTAACATAGAGCTTCTAACCTACTCCGAAGTAAAAGAAATTAAAGGTCAAGCTGGAGACTTCAACGTTAAGATCCTTAGAAAGCCGAGGTACGTAGACGTCGATAAGTGCACGGGATGCGGAGAGTGCACTGTAAAATGTCCAAGTAAGGTTCTAGACGAATACAATCTAAACATGAGCTATAGAAAAGCGATATACATTCCTTTCCCCCAGGCCGTACCTAGGAAGGCAGTCATTGATGCAGAGCACTGCATACGGCTAAACCCACCTGAAAGGCTTGCTGAAAAGGCGAAGGAAAGACCGCTATGCGGAGTGTGTATGATGATATGCCCAGCAAAAGCAATAGACTTCAACCAGAAACCGGAAACCATAGAGCTGAACGTTGCAGCCATAATAGTGGCTACAGGCCTAACACTCGAAGACCCCTCGAAAAGGCCGGAGTACGGCTATGGAAGATACGCAAATGTCTACACACACCTCGAGTTTGAAAGGCTTCTATCATCTACAGGCCCCACGGGAGGCGAGATCGTGAGGAGGTCGGATGGAAAACACCCTAGAAGCATAGCCTTCATTCAGTGTGTGTGCTCAAGAGATGTACAGACAAACAAGTACTGCTCAGCAATATGCTGTATGGCATCGACAAAGCAGGCTATACTAGCGAAGGAACACCTACCAGACGTTGAGTGCACGATCTTCTACATGGACATCAGAAGCTACGGAAAAGGGTACCAGGACTTCGTAGAAAGAGCAAAGAAAGAGTTCGGCATAAAATACGTTAGGGGAAGGCCGGGAGAGATAGAGGAGGACCCGGAGACGAAAAACCTCATAGTAAGATACGAAAACACCATGAAAGGCGTCCTAGAAAAGCTGGAGGTAGATATGGTGGTGCTGGCGGTCGGGGTTAGACCCGTAATCCCAGACATAGGTCTGGATCTCGACGAGGACGGGTTCGTAAACCTCGTAAAGCCATACGTTGACCCGACTGCTACAAGCATAGATGGCGTCTACGTATGCGGCGTCGCCGCAGGCGCAAAGGACATACCTGATTCGGTAACACAGGCTGGTATGGCGGCTGTCAAAGCCTCAATCCTAGCAGCAGGTGTCAGAAATGGCTGATAAACCCAGGATCGGAGTTTACGTATGCCACTGCGGGCTAAACATAGCAGGCGTTGTAAATGTTAAGGAGGTGGTTGAAGACGCCTCCAGCCTAGAGGATGTCGTAGTAGCGAGGGACTACTTATTTATGTGCTCAGACCCGGGGCAGGAGATGATAAGGAAAGACATAGTGGATAAGGGCTTGAATAGGGTGGTTGTTGCAGCCTGTTCTCCGTCGATGCATGAAACAACTTTCAGGGGAGTTTTAAGGGAGGCAGGGCTTAACCCGTACCTCCTTGAGATAGCTAATATTAGGGAGTGTTGCTCATGGGTTCATGATGATAAGCATGCTGCTACAGAGAAGGCTAAAGACCTTGTAAGAATGGCTGTTGCAAAGGCCAGGCTCCTAGAGCCCCTAGAAGACATTGTCATGGATGTTAAGCCCTCGGTTCTCGTGTTGGGAGGCGGAGTATCCGGTATAACCGCGGCCCTGAACACTGCAAACCGCGGGTTCAATGTTTACCTTGTTGAGAAGTCCCCCACCTTAGGCGGAAACGCGGCGAGAGTAGGCTACCTGGTAGGGTCAGAAAGCAGAGGAGTAGAAGTTGTGAAGAAGCTCGTGGAGGCCGTAAAATCAAATCCTAGGATCCACGTATTTACAAACTCTGAGCTGGAATCACTAGACGGTGCAGTTGGAAACTTTACAGCCCTAATAAAGGTAAGCCCAAGATACGTTACAGGAGACTGCACTCTCTGCGGCAAATGTACCGAGGTCTGCCCAGTACAGGTTGAAAACGAGTACGAGTACGGCTTAAACAAGAGGAAGGCCATATACCTGCCCTTCAAGGGGGCATATCCAGAAGCATACGTGATAGATGGAGAAGCATGTACAAAGTGTGGTAAGTGCGTGGAGGTATGCGACGCCAAGGCAATAGACCTCGAGCAGAAGGAGTCTGAGATAAAGGTGGAGGTTGGAGCTGTAATATTAGCAACAGGCTACAGCCCCTACGAGCCTGCCCATGGCGAGTATGGATACGGGGAAAGCAGCAGGATTATCACACTATTCCAGCTCGAAAGGATCCTTGACGACGACGGGCCCACAGGCGGGGAGCTTAAGATAGAGGGGGAGACACCTGGGAAAATCGGGTTTATAATGTGTGTGGGCTCCATGGGGACGACTGAGAATGCGTCAGACTACTGTTCAAGAATGTGCTGTGCATCAGCCATAAGGAACATCCTTAGGATCAAAGAAAAGTATCCAAACATAGATGTCTACGTATTCTTCTGGAACATAGTAACCTATGAGAAGGGGGGTGAAGACCTCTACCTCAAGGCTTCAGAGCAAGGCGTAAAATTCGTGAGGGTCGAGGATCCACCAAAGGTGAGCCTCGAGGGGGGTCTCTCCGTTGAGGCTTACGACGTGACACTCCAGGAGAATCTCAGAGTACCCGTAGACCTACTTGTCCTTGTGAACGGTATGACCCCGCCCAGAGACCTGAAAAAGGTATGCAACGTTACAAAAGCAAGTCTTGGACCAGACGGCTTCCTAAGAGAGGTGCACCTGAAACTTAGACCTGTAGAGTCACCTACTGATGGGATATTCCTTGCAGGTGCAGCTACAGGCCCTAAAAACATTATTGAAAGCATGACAGCTGGCGGAGCGGCTGCTTCTAAAGCCGCCTCGCTGCTGGCTACGGGGAAGGTTACGGTTGAGCCGACCATCGCCGTAGTTTCCGAGGATGTATGTAGCGGGTGTGGGACGTGCGTCAAGGTCTGTGCGTTCAACGCTGTAGAGCTGGTTGTAAAGGATGGTAGGAGAGTCTCCCATGTTGAGAGCCTTATGTGTAAGGGCTGCGGGGCCTGCGTCGCAGCGTGTCCCTCAGGTGCAATGCAGCAGCAAAAGTATACCGATCAGCAGGTTCTCGCGGAGGTCGACGTTCTAGAGGAGCCCAGGTTCAAGCCAATAATCCTAAGCTTCCTCTGCAGGTGGTGCGCATTCGCCGCTGCAGACCTCGCTGGAACCCTGAGGATAAAGTATCCACCGTCAATACGGCCTGTGAGAGTCAACTGTTCAGGTAGGGTGGACCCTTCCTACATTGTTAGAGCCTTGCTGGACGGCGTGGACGGTGTGCTCGTAGGGGCATGTCATCCAGGGGACTGCCACTACCTTGAAGGAAACCTTAAGGCTAGGCGTAGGATGGCGGTGATAAAGAACACGCTTAAAACCCTCGGCTTGGAGCCTGAGAGGGTTAGATTTGAGTATATAAGTGCTTCTGAAGGATCAAAATTCGCCGAGGTTGTCAAGGAGTTTACCGAGCAGATCCGTAAGCTAGGTCCCAACCCTCTAAGAGGTGGCGGAAGTTGAAGAGAATATTTGTACCTGGAGATGTCGATTCAGCCTTGAAAAGCCTGCTCTCCAAAATTCTTGATCGAGGGCTGGTAGACTACATATTATGCCTAGCCCCAGAGGGTGAAGGCTTCACAGTTAAACTCTACGGTAAGGATGAAGAGCTGGATCTTACACCTTTCGCCCCACTTATCCCTGGTGTGCCAATCCCGAAAATGCTTACATGGGCTTCAAACCCAAAGGCCAGGGCGAAGGTGCTGGCAATAGTCAAGCCATGCATGGCCCGCGCACTTGTCGAGCTCATGAAGTTTCAACAGATAGATCAGGAAAATGTTCTAATAGCTTCTGTCGACTGCCTCGGCACCATAGACGTTGAGAAATACAGGGAACTGACGGAATCAGGTGTAGAGAGGGCGAAGATAATAGAGAAATACAGGGGGGTAGAGAGGCATGATGACTACAGGGAAGCATGCAAGATCTGTCTAAACCCTGTCCCACCATACTTTGACCTCCACTTTTCACCTTCCAGGGATGGACTATACATATACTTGGGCAGCGAGGCAGGCCTAAGCCTCATAAAAAATCTGGGTTATAAGCTAGGCGATGGAGACCCATATGAACCCTTCAGAAACCTAATAGAAGAGAGAAAGAAGGCTAGGGAGCAATATCTAAGTAACGCATCCTTTAATGGGATTGCCGACCTGGAGAAGCTATTCGAGGAGTGTATAGGATGCCACAACTGTATGGAAGCATGCCCCATATGCTTCTGTAAAGAATGTTTCTATGACTCCCCAAGGTACGACTACATCACGAGGAAGTTCCTAGAATGGAAGCCAGACTCCGGAACTGTCCCCCTGCTAGAGTCTAAAATCCAGTTCCATGTTGGCAGGGCCCTCCACATGTCAACCTCATGCATCCAGTGCGGACTGTGCGAACAAGCCTGTCCAAACGACGTGAACCTGACAAGATTCTTCATCCTGCTCTCAGAGAGCAACCAGGCACTATTCAACTACCAAGCCGGCCGTAGCCTAGAGGAAGAGCCTCCACTGACAACATTCCAAACCGAAGAACTCGAAGAGTTTGTAGGTGGTTAAAATGAACCTCAAGAGGGAAGAGCTGAAAAACCTTCTGATCTGCGGATGGTGCGGCCAGTGCATTGTTGACTGTCCAGTCTTCAAGGCATCCGGGAACACAAGACACCTACCCCTCTTTAAAAGCCGCCTCTTCAGAAGAGTATACGAGACCGAGCAGGGTATAATAAACAGGATCGGTGGTGAAGGAAGCTTAGCCATGCTTCAAAACCTGTCGAGGGAAGCCGGCATGGTGTATGAGTGCACCCTATGTGGGGCATGCACCGAAAACTGCAAGTATGACATAAGACCCCACATTCTCTGGTACAGGCTTAGAGAATATCTGAACAGCAAGGGCTACAATCCAGAACCACTAAAGGCTGTAGAGGAAAACTTCAGACGGTCAGGAAACCCCTACGGCTTATCACCATCAGCCAGAAAATTCTGGCTTAGGAAAGCCTCCAGAAAATATAAGATTCCAATTGGGAAAGCTGAAACAATCTACTTCATAGGATGTACAACCTCGGCGAAAGCCGTAAACAGGCCTACAGCTGAATCGCTTTTCAGCATATTGAATGCTGCAGGCATAAACTGGGCGATATTAGGCATTGAAGAACCATGCTGTGGAGCTCCACTAGAGATGATAGGCTCCACGGAGATGGCCAGAGAGCAGGCGAGAAGGGTAGTGGAAGCCCTAGAGTCTGCAGGTGCTGAAACCGTTATAACATCTTGCCCAACATGCTTCAGGGAGCTGTCAGTCGAATACGAGAGAATCCTAGGCTACAAGCCAAGCTTCAAAGTCATCCCCGCCGTTAAATACATTCTAGAACTGCTAGACGAAGGATTAATAAGCCTCGAACCCGCACAGGCTGTGAAAATAGCCTATCATGATCCATGCGAGCTTTCAAGACATATGGACGTCGTAGACGAGCCGCGGAAACTTCTGAAAATGATGGGCTTCCAATTTGTCGAGCCTGAATATGCAGGTAAGAAAACATTCTGCTGTGGAGGAGGGGGGATGCTTAAGGCAGAAAATAACGATCTAAGTGTAAAAGTTGCAACTGTAAGGGTGAATCAGCTATTAAAAAATGGAGCCACAATGATCTCCACAGCCTGCCCATCATGTAAAGCCTCCCTCCAGGAGGCCGCCGCCAACATAGGTGGAGCAAAGGTCTACGACATTATCGAGCTTGTCGCGGAGAGGATTGCTAAACACCATGGAGGAGGTGATGGGCATGAGTAAACTTTTGAAACTTGTCAAGGAATACGATGCAATCCTCTGCATGGAATGCGGCACGTGCGTCGGCTCGTGCCCTCTCTCTGAGAAGTCAGCCATGAACTTCAGGAAAACCGTAGCAAAAATAATACTCGGCCTGGAGAAATCCATTTCTGGAAGAAGCGAGTTTTGGGACTGCACAACCTGTAGCACATGCAAGATAAGATGCCCAAGAGGCGTGAACACTGTAGACCTAATAATAGAGTTTAGGAAGAACATGATAGAGTATGGCAGGATACCCCCAATGATAAGAGACGCACTCGAAAACGTCTACAAACATGGAAACCCATGGGGAAGAAGCCGGATGAAGAGGGGAGACTGGACCGAGGATCTTCCCATTATAAAGGTTGGCGAGCAGGCTGTTAAAAACATCCTCTTCACATGCTGTAGCTCTGCCTATGACAGTCGGGCTCAGGAGGCAGCCAGGGCACTGGCGAAAATCCTCCTAGGCCAGCAGGTAGAGTTTGGAATACTAGCTGAGAAGGAGACTTGTTGCGGAAACGAAGTTTACAATATGGGGGAGGAAGGCCTATTCGAGCTACTAATGGAAGAGAACATTGAAAATCTGAACAAGTACACAAGAGAAACAATAATAACAACGTCCCCACACTGCTATAACGCGTTCAAGAACAGGTATGAAGGGCTTAAACCGCAGGTGAAACATTACACCCAGGTTTTGGCGGAGCTGGTCGACAATGGGAAATTAAAATTTGACAGAAGGATAGAGCTTACAGTAACCTACCACGACCCATGCTACCTAGGAAAGTATAATGGGATCTACGAGGAGCCCCGGAAGATAATAGAGAGCATTCCAGGAGTAAAACTTATAGAGATGGATAGAAACAGGATGAACAGCCTATGCTGCGAGGGCGGCGGGGGGAGAATGTGGTATGACGGGCCGCCAGGACCAAGAACATCGGAAAAGAGGATAACAGAGGCGTTAAACACAGGAGCCACGATGCTTGTAACCACGTGTCCATTCTGCCTGGCAACCCTTGAAGACGCCGCTAAAGTGGTAGGCGTTGAGGATAAGCTTAAAGTAGTAGACCTGAGCGAACTACTAACTATTGCATTAAGTAACAGCTCATAGCAACTATTTTAATTACCCTTTTTCAGTAAACCTCCGTAGTTATCCCGGCCAGCAGTATTAGGAAGCATTTTAACTCGCCTAAAACCCCAAAATCTCTCTATGCAGCAGCCTAGGATCGATGTTTATAGCCCACCGGCACGTCCTCCCTTACCTGGTCGATGTTAACCATGCCTGGTATTGCAGTGGCAACTTTAGGATTCCTAATCACAAATTTAAGCAGCCTTTCAACCCCATACTTAGGAATGAGCTTTAGGAATGAGCTTCCCTGCCCCCAAGGGCTTTTTACACACCACCCCTATGTCTTGTTCGTAGGCTCTGTCTATGATTTCCTCAACTTCAGGGAACTCCATATGGTATGAGACCTGGATCACGTCGAATAGGCCGCTATCGACAGCAGCCGCCATAACCTTTAGCTGTTTCTCAACGTTAACCTCGAATGGGAGGTCTATTGGGCTGTGTGCACCTGAGATCCCCACGTACTTCACTAAGCCTTCCTCTTTTAACTTTTTCACAGCTGCTAGCGCCCCGTATACTGTGTCAGTAGCCTTTTTTAAGTCGTTCATCGTTCCAACAGCATGCATGTACACAATATCAACTTTCCCTGTACCGAGACGTCTAATACTCTCCCTGACCTGTGCCTCGGCCCCCCCTCTGTCTCTTCTAGAGGCCTTAGTCGCTATGTAGACATCCCCTTAAAGGCTTTAACAGCCTACCCGATGACAACCTCACTCATACCCCCACCATAGGTGTAGGCTGTATCAATGAAGTTAACACCCATCTTCAACGCTTCGACTACAACCCTAACCTGAGAGAAACTACGCAGAGCCGCACCACCAAACCCTATAACAGAAACCTTGAGGCCAGTTCTGCCAAGCCTCCTCGTCTCCATCAAACTAGCTGACTCGTAAATAGTATAGCTGGAGGGGGAAATCCTAGACCCAAGATAGCTTAGGAGAGAAGCAAACCATCCGGCAGCCGCAAGCTTTAATAGATCTCTCCTACGAATCCTCAACTCTAACTCGGAAGTAACAGCAGATTGAACAGTATTTAAATGTAGACCGAACAGGACCGCTTATAATGTGGATGTCTAAAGGTAGCCTAAAGCATTCCGAATGCAGCCTTAAACCTCTAGGCAAACTTAACTTTGTAATTTACATTAGATAATTTGGTCTTTACCCTTTGGAATGTATAGAAAATGGGAGCGGATAGGAGTTCCGCGTGTCTATCAATTATTGTCTGTTAGCTTAGTAAAAAGAGGAGGGATCTGTTACTCTTTGAGCTTCCTTCTTAGGACCTTTCCTACTATTGTTGTTGGGAGTTCGTCTCTGAATTCAACCTGTCTTGGAATCTTATACTTTGCCATCTTGCCCTTGCAGTATTCTATTATCTCCTCTGGCTTAACCTTGTCTTTATACTCGCCTTTTAGGACGACGAAGGCTTTTGGCACTTCACCGTAGTACTCGTCTTTTATCCCTACTACTGCCGCCATTTTCACTGCTGGGTGTGTGTAGATTACTTCCTCCACTTCTCTAGGCCATACCTTCAGCCCGCCTACGTTTATCATGTCCTTCTTCCTGTCAACGATGTAGAAGTAGCCTTCCTCATCCATGTAGGCTACGTCTCCCGTGTACAGCCAGCCGTTCCTGAAGGTTTTAGCTGTCTCCTCCGGCATGTTCCAGTACCCCTTGCCGACCTGCGGTCCTTTGACAACGAGTTCTCCAGGCTCGCCTGGCTTCATCTCCTTCTCGCCTTTCTCTAGATCCATGATTTTTGCGTCGGTATCTGGGAGAGGTATCCCTATCGAACCGTACTTAACCTTTGATAGATCGTCTAGCGGGTTCACATGAGTTACCGGGGAGGCTTCGCTTAGGCCGTATCCCTCCACAATCATAGCTCCTGTTATTTCCCTCCATCTTTTTGCAACCTCCACCGGGAGGGCCATCGCACCGGCAATACAATACTTTATACTCCTCATGTACTCCTTGTACTTTGGCATCTCAGGATGGTTCATCAGTGCTATGTACATTGTTGCGACGGCTGGGAAGTGGGTGGGCTTATACTTCTTGACAGCATCAAACACCATCTTGGGGTCGAACTTCGGTAGCACTATCACCGTACAGTTTGTGAAGGGTGCAACATTCATCGTTACGGTCATACCGTAAACGTGGAACCATGGAAGAACCGCTAGCGAGATACTGTTCTCGTCAACATAACCTACCAGCTTCGTCTGTACAGCGTTTACGGCAAGGTTGAAGTGGGTTAGCATCGCCCCCTTAGGGACACCGGTAGTTCCCCCGGTATACATGAGAATAGCCAGATCCTCCCTTGAATCGATTTCAATCTTCTTGTCTAGAGGCGGGCTTTTAACCAGGTCTTTGAACTGTAGGGCTTCGCCTGGTGGAATCTTTGGCGGCTTAAACTTCACGAGCCTAGCTATAAATCCTAGTAGGGCAGGCATATACTCGGTAAGATTGGTGACTATGATATGCTCGATGTTTGTTTTATCTTTTACAGCTTTAATTCTACTGTACACCATGTCTAGTGCGACTACTATTTTTGCTCCGCTGTCCTTTAAGACGTGTTCAAGCTCCATCTCGGTGTAGAGTGGGTTAACAGGGACAACGATGCCCCCTACTTTAAGGATGCCATAGTAAGCTATCATGAATTGTGGAGTATTTGGAAGGACCACAGCTACTCTATCTCCCTTTTTCAAACCCAGGTTTGACAGAGCTCCTGCGAATCTGCTTGCGAGGTCAACCATCTGTCTATAAGTTATTTTCTTCCCGAAGAAGATGAGCAGAGGCTTGTCAGGAGTCTTTTTTGCGGCTTCTTCTAGTGCCTCATGAAGGGTGATGACGGGATACTCCACAGACTTAGGTACGCCTTCAGGCCAAAACTTAAACCAAGGCCTGTCCGGCGGGACAGGTTCGCATTTAAAGGTTTCCATCTTAATCCAGTCAAATCCAACCTGGAATGCTTTATAAACTTTCCTTAACCTTGAAGTATGCCTTATTGCATTGAAATCTAAGTGGCTTTTAATTCACATGTTTAAATATTTATGATGTGTTGAGTCAAAATTCACTACTCATAATCAATAATCTATTCCTTTGCGCCTGCATAAGCCCTCCCGGTACGGATGCTTGACCTCATGCATAAATGTGACGAGATCCGCAGCCCTTATCACTTCTATGGGGGCATATCTACCTGTAAGTACAAGTTCAACATGCTCTGGCTTATTCTTTATGAGATCCATAACCTCATCAATAGCGACTAGGTTAAAATCTTGTGCTACATTAACCTCATCCAGAATAACTACGTCGTGTTCTCCGCTCATAACTACCTGTTTTGCATGTTCGATTGCTGCCTTAGCATCCTTTATGTCCTCCTCCTTTGGGTTTGATGGGTTCACCAGCTCGGGCCTTCCAAACTGTACAATCTTAAAGTTCGGCAGGTGTTCTACAGCCTTGTACTCCCCGTAGCTAATTCCTCCCTTCATAAACTGGATCATGTAAACTTTTAATCCATGGCCTACAGCTCTAAGCCCTAATCCTAGCGCCGCAGTGGTTTTATCTTTGCCATCACCGGTGTAGACGTGCACGATTCCTTTTTCAGCTT
>Ga0164310_10000300_pt1 | contig 25678 bp, 31 predicted proteins | sample GuaBasSedimGuay1_FD_121795 | JGI IMG/M metagenome (GOLD analysis project Ga0164310, IMG submission 121795) | Subseafloor sediment microbial communities from Guaymas Basin, Gulf of California, Mexico - Guay1, Core 4569-9, 0-3 cm | ecosystem: Environmental > Aquatic > Marine > Hydrothermal vents... | reverse complement strand
TCATTATCCCAATCCCATTCATAGAGTACAATTACTCCGTCTTCATCATGACTTCCTGCAGCAGTGAAGTAAACAGTTTCTCCTACATCTGGATGATGTGGAGCCCATGTAAATTCTGCTTCCGGAGGCTTATCTCCTAGTGGAGAAGTATTCAAGTTTTTATTGATGGCAGTGGATAAAGATGCACAGATAAGCAGAGATATTAGCAAAACCAGGCTTTTTTTAAATACAACCACTCTTTTCATCCTCCCACCTAAATTTAACAATGAAAAGGGGTATATAAAACTTTGGTATTTGCAATCAAATTGTTAGCAATATCAATAAATGCTGGTATGTTATTTAAATATTTTTCGTACACTACTTACCTCATTCATCCATTATGCTTCATTCATTCACATATTTGAATATCCAAGCCTCGTATTCCTCACCCAATGAAGAAATTCCTACCGATGAAGCATGAATTTCATTTTTTCCGTCATTATCCATATCACCGATACAAGTTACAGCGAGTAAGCCATGTGTAGCTGTAATAACATACTCTTCTTCATATTCCTCGCCATTCCATTGCAAAATGTGCACATAATTTGTTCCCACCGCTATCTCTTCCATGTCATCATCATCGACATCTCCAACATCTATTGCTTCTATTGTTCCTTCCTCGCCATCCCAGTAAAAACTCGCTTTTTCAACGTATTTGCTGCCATCGTATTCATAGATTTTGAGCATCGGAGCGTAAAAGGTGACATGAATCTCCGGCTTGCCATCACCATCGCTATCTTTAGAAACGCAGCCAAATGGATATGATTCATTGTGTTTTGCAATAATTTCTGCATCCCAGCTGTTGCCATTCCAGTTTAATACTACAGTAGCGTTAGTATTGCATATTATTTCATTAAAGCCATCTTCATCCACATCTGCAATCCATGGAAAGTAAACCCAGAAATTGCCTGGAGCATCCCATTCTGATTCTTTAACAAATTCATTTCCATTCCATTCAAGCACTATTACTTCTGCTACATTTGAATAGCCGCCAGTAACAACAACTTCGTTTTTTCCGTCATTGTTGCAATCGCCAACAATACAATCTAAAGTTGTTCCCCATCTTTTGCCATCATATACAACATACATTCCCATCTTCTCATAGCCATGTCCATTCCACTTAAAGGCAGAAAAGTGATGACCCCAGGCAACACCTATCTCATTCTTCCCATCGTTATCTATATCAGCTACAGAAAAGCCTGTTGCGGAGCCAAATGGCTCTGGAATTCCCATGAAAGAATAACCAATGCCAAAAACAGGATCTATGATGCGCGCTGCCTCATAATATGTTTTTCTACTTTCATCATATTTCATTATTCGAAGGAAAGGATCTCTTCCCCCTATAAGCAGCTCATTTTTTCCGTCGCCATCGCAATCACCAATAGGTTGCGGCCCTTCATAGCGGGCACTCCACCATGGCAGTCTCCCATAACTTTTCTGCCACTGTATGATGAATGAGTCAACGCTTTCTGCCATTTCGCTTTTTTCAATTATCTTTTCTCTAGGAAAAATTATCGGATTTGTAACAACAGGCAACATAAGAACGACAAGGATAAAAGCCACTATTTTTTCCTTCATATTAACGAATTGCATGTGTTAATAAATTATTTTCCAATGCAAATATTTATTTTTCCTTTGCCTTCTATTCTTATGATTCCTAAAAGCCATCCTCGCTATGAAAGCTTGATGCTTCGTCAGAAAATTGCAGAAGGTGTTGAAAAAGGCATTGTTCATATCACTGGTTTGATAGCTCATGGGAGAGGAGAAGCTTTTGATTATTTAATTGGCGAAAAGAGTCAGCACTTTGCCATTGAAGCGGCGAAAGCAGCAGCTTCTTATATTAAAATTGCAAAACATCCAGTTATATCTGTAAATGGAAATGTTGCTGTTTTAGTTGCAGATGAAATAGTTAAACTTGCTGAAATAGCGGGAACAAAAATAGAAGTAAATTTATTTCACAGAAGCAAGGAGAGAATTAAAAAAATAATTAAATTGCTGGAGGAAAGCGGAGGGAAAAACATACTTGGCTTGGAGGGAGATGCACGCATTCCTGGCTTGGAGCATGATAGAGCAATATGCAGTTATAAAGGTATATATAGTGCCGACGTTGTCCTTGTGCCCCTAGAAGATGGAGATAGATGTGAGGCATTGAAAAAAATGGGAAAAATTGTTTTAACCGTTGATCTGAATCCTCTCTCAAGAACAGCAAGAAATGCAGATGTTACCATCGTCGATAATGTAATTAGAGCCATACCAAATATAAGAAAATTTTATGAGGAAATTAAAAAGCCAGAAGAAGTGATAAAAAGATGGGATAATCATAAAAATTTGCAAAATGCTCTGGATTTCATTTGCGAAAGATTGAAGAAAATTTATAAGGAAGAGTGTTAGCCACTCTGCTTTTCCACTTTGTTTTCCTTTTCTTCTCTATAAACCACTTTCAGCAATACGGGAGTAAGCAAAGAAGAAATTATAACCAGCAGTATTGTAGCAGCCAGCACCTGGTGGGCCAGTGTTTCACTAAATATTCCCATTGCTATCTCTGTTGTTACTACAACCAAAGCCACCTCCATACGAGGCATCATGCCTACACCAACAGCTATAGCATCTCTTGTGTTAAACTTGCATATTTTTGCCCCCATGGAGCAACCAATAATCTTTCCAATTAAAGCCATTGGGATAAATAGTAACACTAACACTCCAATATCTTTCAAAGCATAAAAATCAAAGGATGCTCCAACCCAAACGAAAAAGAGAGGAATGAAAAATATTTCTCCCATCTGCCTGCTGAATTCATTTATCCTTCTTCTTTGAGGTAGATTGCTAAAAACTAAACCAGCAAAAAATGCACCAGTTATTGCAGCCAGTCCCAAACTTTTTGCTAATGCTGAAAATATGAGTGCAAAGGAAATAGCAGAAGTTAAAATAAGGCGAGGAACATGAACTTTAATATCCTTAATTCTGATTATTACAAAAACAGCAATTATGAATAATAGGAAGAATAGGAAAACCTTCATTATTAACAGCAATGGTTCTCCCTGTCCAAGAGTAAAGGAAAGAATGATTATTCCTAACAGGTCATCTAAAACTGCAACTGTTAAAATTAATTCCCCTACTTTTGAATGTAAAGCATGCATCTCCATTAATGTTCTTACTGTAATACCAACACTTGTTGCAACAAATATATTTCCTATTGCAATACTTGTCTTTATATCATATCCCAAGGTATATCCTGCAAAATATCCAAAAATAAAAGCAATGGCAACATCGAACATAGATGTAATTATTCCATTTTTTCCTGCTGTTTTTATTTCTTCTATTCCTATCTCTAACCCTGAAATAAAAAGGAGAAGGATTATGCCAAGTTGAGCAATTCCTTCTGTCTCTGGTGAGAGATATTCTATTCCAAAAAATTTGCCTGCTATGAATGGTCCAATTATAATACCTGCTAAAATCTCTCCTATGACTGCTGGCTGCTTTATTCTTTCTAATGCATAGCCCGCTAATTTTGCCAGGATTAACGCTATACCTATTTCCAGCAACATTATCTCTTGCCTAGCAATATTTGAAGTATATAATGAACTGTAATCTCTCCGACTATTTCGTCCTTTTCAACAACAGGCAATCTTCTAACTCTGGTATTTACCATTCTCGCTAACACTTCTCCAACTTTATCCTCCAGAGAGCATTTTATGAGTTGTTTATGCATTATGTCTTTTGCTTTCTTGGCTGTGCCATAATGTAAAGATATACCATATCTTTTGCCAAAAACATATTTTGGAAGATGATGGGGAGCCAAAAGGCGTAATATATCACTTTCTGTTATAACACCGCATAATTTTTTGCTTCCTTTTTCTTCAACAATCCATACATGGTCTCTGCCAGTTAAAACAGATAAAACTTCTTCAATGCTCGCATCCTTATCCAGAATGGGCATATTCCACAATTGCTTTTCATCAAGTATTTCCTTTATTTTTTTCTCGTGCAATTCTTTCAGTTCCACAATGTGAAATATAAAAGATAAAATAAAGGTTTGGAAAAAACATGAATACAAATTTAAATTCCCTGGTATTTATCCTTTATGAAATTTGATTTGAAATGCAGCATTCAACTGAGCAGGGAAGCAGAAGAGATTGCAGATGAATTGCAGGAATTTGTAAAAAACATAGATGTTGACGCTGATTTAAAATTAAAAATTGAAGGAAATGAGCTGCTAATTCATATATTATCTCATGAAAAAAGAAGTCATCAGATTGTTCTCCAGCTGTATAAACAACTTGCCATATTTTTTGGAAAGCGCAAGATAGGATTAAGGGGTATTCATGTTGATGAATATGAAATTGAATTTGAAGTGGAAAAAAAGCCCTTGAAAGAAATTTCCATACCTTTTGCCGATTTGAAAATAAATGATAAAATCGTTGTAATGAAAATAGCGAATAAGGAAGAGGATTTTTTGAGGGAAGGATACGTGGACAGAATGATCAGGCTTGTTAAGGAAAAAATAGACAAACAGTATTATGAAGGAAAAAAGGAATACTGGCAGCTTTTGTGGCAAAGCGAGGAGAAAGAACATGTATGGGATAAGGATCCTTCAGAAGAAATGCAAAAGAGAGGATGGATTAAGTTGATGAGCAAGGGAAAATGGTTTTATTTTCCTCCAGCTGCCGCTATCATGAGAGCGATGGAGAGAATCGCTCTCGAAGAAATTGTTGCGCCTCTGGGCTTCAAAGAAATTATTCAGCCAATGCATGTTTCCTTTGCCACGTGGATAAAAACAGGACATCTTGAAGGAATGCCAGGAGAAATATATTACATATGTGAGCCAGAAAGCAGGGAAATAGAAGAATGGGAAAAATTTGTTGATTTATTAAAGATAACTAAGCAGGTGGATGAAAAAGAGCTTTTGAAGAACTTAAAACCACCTAAAACTGGGGTGTGCTATGCTCAATGCCCTAACATATATGCTGCGCTAGCTGGAAAAACTATAGCTGAAGAAAGTCTGCCATTACTCATTTTTGACCATTCAACACCTTCTGATAGATACGAAGCTGGAGGAAAACATGGAATAGAAAGAGTTGATGAATTTCATAGGATAGAGATTGTTTATATTGGAACAAAAGAGCAACTCTTGGATATAAGAGAAAAATTAATTGAAAGATATAAATATGTATTCAACAACATACTCGACTTGGAATGGAGAATGGCAAGAGTCACACCTTTTTATCTCCAGCAGGCAGGTATAGCCGGCGGAGAAGAAAATGAAATAAAGGGTACCATTGATTTTGAAGCTTACTTACCATATCGTGGGGATCGGAGCAAGGAATGGCTTGAAATACAGAATATTTCCATTGTAGGGGACAAATACATTAAAGCATTCAATATAAAAGCACAGAAAAGCCAGCTTTGGAGTGGATGCTCAGGGATAGGCTTGGAAAGATGGATGGTTGCATTTCTAGCACAAAAAGGCATGGAGCCAGAAAACTGGCCAGATGGCTTCAAGAAATACCTGAATAAGCTGCCGGAGATACCAAAGTTCCTGTAATTAAAATAAAATTTAACGAAATTAAAATTTATCTTAAAAAAATTGTTTTATTTATATCAGAATATAAGGCTAATGCTCAAGATACAGAATTATAAAGATAAAATAAATCCTTTATTGGGAAATTATATTCCATCTTCAATTTCAACTCCTGCTGAAAAAGCTTTATATGATGTGGACAGTATGTTTGGTTTGCCTGAAAAAGAGGCAAATGAATACAGGTTTAAAGCAATAAAATATGCTTTTAAGCACCATTATGAAAATAATAGATTTTACAGAAACATATGCAAGGAAAAAGGAATTACACCTGATGATATAAAAAGTATTGAAGACTTCAATAAGATTCCTTTGATACCCCATACATTCTTTAAGGATTATCCATATGGTAGAGATTTTGCGGTATGGCTTGCAAATTTAATGAGTATAGAAATTCCGAAAATAGTTATCAAAGGAAAAAATCCATCTTTTGATGATGTTATCGATGCTTTTCAACAAGCAGGTATAACAGTTTGCTATAGCAGTGGAACAACAGGAAAATTTACTTTTATTCCAAGAGATGAAAAAACCTACAAGATGGGACAATATGCAATAGCAAGATGTTCCTTGGAAATGCTTCATCATTGGTATGATCATGATAGCAGTGCATACCTATTATTCCCGAATCCAAAAAAGACCAACATTTATGTTGGTAAGGTAACCAATGTTCTATTTGATTTAGTTAGGGATGTAAGAGTAGCCATCGATAGAAAAATAACTACAGATTTACTGAGAATATCCATGGGAGTCACGTTCAACTTTAAAGAAAAAATGATGAGTAAATTGGTAAAGGCAGCAAACAGGAAAATGAATGAAGAAATGATTAATAACATAATAAACTGGGTTGAAAGGATGGATAGAAAAAGAGAAAGGATTCTCTTTACTGGTGCTCCCTTCATTTTAGACATGGTTATGGACAGGCTTATTGAAGAAGGAAAAACATACGATTTTGGAGAAAGAGGAGGAGTCTTAACTGGAGGGGGATGGAAAACACACGAAGAAAAAAGAATGCCAGTAGAAGGATTTAGAAAGAAAGTTGAGAAAGTATTTGGTATACCTCCAGAAAATTGCTTGGATTTATATGCTATGGTGGAAGCCAATGGATTCATGGTGCATTGCCCAGAAGGACATTATCTACACATTCCGACAACCTATTTCCATCCAATGGTTTTGGATGAGGATGGTGAACAAGTAAGCTATGGAGAAAAAGGAAGATTTGCATTTTTGGATAGTCTAGCTATGAGTTATCCTGGATTTATATTAACCGGAGATGAAGTTAAAATACATGAGCATTGCCCAATTTGTGAGAGAGAGGGACCAGTTTTAGAGCCAGAGGTAAAAAGGATAAAGGGAGAGGAAATAAGAGGATGTGCAGAGGAAATGAGAAGAATTATACTGGAGGGTTAAAATGATTGGGGAATGGAGAGAAAAAGGATATATAATTCCATGGAAAATGCTTAGAGTTACACTGGGAGCGATGCCCCCATTAGTCAAAATGATTGTAAGGCATCCAGTGTATATAATGAAAAGCAATGCTGCTGCCAAGAAAAATCCAGTGGAATATGATCCTCCTCGTTACGAAATACCAGAATATAAGGAAGGAATGCCATATTGTAAATCAAATGAAAAATATCTCCGCCCTACTCATCTGTGCAATCCACATGCTAAAGAAATCATAGCAATGGCGAACGAGCTTGGAGCATATAAGGAAGATGCATGGACATTTGCAAATAACGTATTTAATTTTGTGAAAAAAAATATAAAACTGGCTTTCGTTGGACTTGATAGAGAAGTGGATACGTTAAAGAGAGGGACAGGAACATGTATTCATCAGCTTTCACTATTTGCAGCCTTATGCAGGGCTGGAGGACTTAAAGCAAGATATAAACTTTACAGCCTTGCTCTGGTTGAGCCTTTATATCAGAATATGATAGAGGTGTCGCCAATAATGAAAGGATGGTATGATGCTCTCGGCGCTTTCATGCTTCACGGGACAGCAGAAGTATATGTAGATGGCAAATGGGTGACAGCAGATCCAACCTTTACGCCAGAGTATGAAGCTGCCATGGGACTGCCTCTTGCAAAGCTGGGTGACGATCCGTTGGGCATATGGAATTACCCTGTGGAGGGTACAACAATGCTTCTTGAAGGACTTCCATATGGTGTAGGAATAGCATGGAACTTCCTAGTTAATTTTCTGGCAAAAGGAGAAAGGATTAAAATAGATAGGAACATGGAAAAAGCAAGGCAGATGGGAAAGAAAATACTTGAAGAAATGGGCGAAGAGGAATATGACAGGAAGGCCAGAGCAAAATATAAGGCAAAGATTCCGAAAATCACGCTCGAAAAATGCCCCAATCTTGTTTTTAAATGAAATTTATTTGCGATGAAATGCTCGGGACACTGGCGAAATGGTTGCGCATTTTGGGGTATGATACAAAATATGTAAAAAATATGAGTGATGAAAAAATAATTGAGATTGCAAGAAGAGAGCAGAGAATTGTTCTTACAAGAGATAAAATGCTTGCAAGAAAGGCAGATAAAGCATTATATATAAATGAAAAAGAACTGGAAAAACAGATAGAAAAAGTTTTTGAAAACTTTAATTTGAAGGTGGAACGTGATAAAATATTATCCAGATGCACAATATGCAATATACCTGTTGTCAAAATAGAAAAGGAAAATGTGAAAGAAAAGGTGCCTGAACATGTGTGGGAAAGCCAGGAAGAATTCTGGATTTGTCCGCAATGTCATAGAATCTACTGGATGGGGAGCCATTGGGATAATATGGCAGACAAAATAAAAAAATTGAAGAGATAGTCACCAGAGTTTTCCTTTATAGTAAGGCGAGAGAGGGCATCCAAGACATTTTCCATTTATATAATATTTACAATCCTGACACTGACACAAGGAACAGGAAGCTTCGTTATTCATTTTTAATGGCATTATGAAATTTGGATAGGAAGAGAGAATCACTTTTATGTCATCTTTTCCAAATCTCTTTTTGGCTATTGATTCCAGACTAGAAAAATCTTCGCTCACAATATAAAGTGTTTTTGCATCTTCTGTTTCAATCATTCCAAGAATATATGGACATATCTCCAGGCTTTCTATTTTTTCGTCTTTGCCCATCTCAATTTTTGCAACATGCAATCCAGCCCTTTTTATGTCAACACCAACATTACAAGCAATCAATCCCTTCTCTTTCAGTCTTTTTATTCTTGCACTTACTGATGGCTGCGATAATTCAACCATTCTAGCAATTTCGTTTTGGGATAACTTTGGATTTTCCTGCATCAAATTAATTATCTTTCTATCAATATCATCCAGCTTAACATCAATCAAGGGAACACCATATAAATAAGATTTTTGCATTTAAAACTTTTATGAATTATAAGAGTATGCCAATAAATAAAAATTTATACCCCTTTCAATTTTAATTCACATGAAAATACTACTCATATTTCCTCGTCTCGAACACGGCGTAACCACATACAGAGACAAAGGTTCACCATTTGCAAAACTTTTTGGAAATCCTTATTTAAGCTTGTCTCAGGTTGCTGCCTGCACGCCGCCGGGCCATGAAATTCGCATCATTGATGAAAACTACGAAAAGATTGATTTTGATGAACCCTGGGATTTAATTGGTATTACCGTCCTCACAATGCTTGCTCCTCGTGCCTATGAAATAGCTGATGAATTCAGGAGGCGTGGAGCAAAGGTTGTATTAGGGGGATATCATCCAACGGCTCTGCCAGAGGAGGCTAAGCAGCATGCAGATGCAGTCGTTATTGGTGAGGCTGAAGAGGTATGGGCAGAAGTTGTGAGGGACGCTGAGAAAGGTAAGCTGAAGCCATTTTATCATGGGAAGCATGCAGATATGTCAAAAATTCCTTTTCCTCGCCGTGACTTAATGAAATTCAAGCCACTCACAGAAGGAATTCAAACATCTCGAGGTTGTCCAAATGCATGCGATTTCTGTGCAACCTCTGTATTTTTGGGAAGAGCATTAAGGAGAAGGCCCATAAAGCATGTTATTGAGGAATTAAAACGGATTCCGAATAGAGTAATAATTTTCAGAGATGCTTCACTTACATTAAATCCAAAGTATAGCATGGAATTGTTTAAAGCAATGAAGCCATTAAAAAAGAAATGGATTGCTAATGGCAACATAAATCTGCTGGGTAAAAATGAAAAGTTTTTGAAGGCAGCAAGAGAGGCAGGATGTATATCATGGTTTGTTGGTTTTGAATCAATAAATCCAAGCAGCTTGAAGGAAGCGCATAAAGTTTCAAATAAGGTTGAAGATTATGACAAAGCAATCAAGGTTGTAAGAAAATATGGAATGGGAATTGTAGGAGGCTTTATATTTGGATTTGATAATGATACTCCAGAAATTTTCGATGCCACTCTTGAAGCTGTTTTAAGCTGGGATATAGATGCTGCTGAATTCAATATATTGACCCCATATCCTGGAACTCCTCTTTATTATAGACTGGACAAAGAAGGGAGAATATTAACAAAGGACTGGACTAAATACACGCAAGCCCATGTCGTCTATCAGCCAAAGAATATGACACCAAAGGAATTGCTAGAAGGAACAAAGAAGGTTATCAAAGGCTTCTATTCATTTGAGGAAATGATGAAAAGAATTTATGGTTCCCTTAAAATCCATAAATTTGCTCCATATGCATTTTCTTTGCCAGGTATAAATGTGGCAATGTGGCGCTACTATAAGCAGGAATTCTTCAATGGAAATGATGCAGAAAAATTACCGCCTTATAACTAAAAGATTTCATCCAAAAAGATTTAAGGCGAAAAGAAATGCAATTTGATGAAAGTCAGCATCCTGCTACCAACACTGAATGAAGAGGAAGGCATAGGAGATACTATAGATTCTATTAAAAAAGAAGAATTTGAGAAGAGAGGATGGGATCTGGAAATAGTGGTTGTGGATGGTAACTCCACAGATAGAACAAGAGAGATAGCAAAAGCCAAAGGAGCTAAAATAATAATAGAGCCACGCAAAGGATATGGAAGAGCTTATAAAACTGGATTGAAAAAGGTGGAAGGAGACATAATAGTTACAGGAGATGCAGATGGAACATATCCATTTGACAAAGTTCATGAATATATTGATTTGCTTTTGAAAGAAAATCTTGATTTTATAACAACAAACAGATTCGCTGGCTTAAAACGCGGAGCCATGTCTTTCAAACATTTTATTGGCAATTTCATATTATCATTTACTCTCCGCCTCCTGTATAGAATAAAAATAAAGGATTCACAATCTGGAATGTGGATTATAAGAAAGGATGCTTTGAATAAAATAAAGCCACTGGAGAAATTCGATGATGGTATGCCTTTTTCGGAGGAAATAAAAATCGAGATGTTTCGCAATAAAAAAATAAAGGCGAAGGAAATTCCATCCTGTCTTTATGAGAGGAAGGGAAAGGCAAAGCTACAATCATGGAAAGATGGCTGGAGAAATCTGAAGTTTTTGATAAAATATAGATTTAAAAGGCAGAAAAAGATTTAAGGCAGGCAAAGTTGTATGAAATGAGTTAAAATGGATCCATTCATGATATTATGGATTTTTATGATTGGCATACTCATTGGCTTTCTACTGGGTATTACCATCATATACAGAAAAGTTGCGGTTCCTTTAAAAATGGAGAGAAAGGAACTGGAAGAAAAGAAAAGAAGTATGGCTTCTCTGTACGGCAAAATAACAGAGCAATTTGCTCCTTTTATGAAATATTATCCATATGATGCTCGCCGCTTCCGCTTCATTGGCTCCCCTATAGATGGCATTCAATTTGAAGATGACAAGATAATTTTTGTTGAATTTAAATCCGCCAATAGCAAGCTCAGTCAGGAGCAGAAGAAAATTAAAAAACTGGTTGAAGATAAAAAAGTGGAATGGATGAGCTTTGAGATAAAATGGGAGTAGATTTGAAACCTTTGGTGAAAGCAAAGCAGATAAGCTTCCATGACTTGAAAGGGAAAGTTGTAGCCATAGATGCATATAATACAATACATCAGTTCCTATCCATCATTCGTCAGAGAGATGGCACTCCTTTGAAAGATGCCCAGGGCAGAATAACTTCTCATCTTTCTGGTCTGCTTTATAGAACAGCAAATCTAGTTGAAGCTGGAATAAAACCTGTATACATATTCGATGGAAAGCCTCATCCTTTAAAATTAAGGACTCTCGAGGAGAGAAAAGAGGCGAGAGAAGAGGCTGAAAAGGAATGGATTGCAGCTCTTGAAGCCGGCGACATGGAAGAAGCGTTTAAGAAAGCACAGAGAACCAGTAGAATAGACGCAGAAAAAGTTCAAGAAGCAAAAAAGTTGCTCGAGGCATTAGGCATACCATATGTTGATGCAAAAAGGGAAGGAGAAGAGCAGGCTGCATATATGAATGCAAAAGGAGATGTGTATGCTGTCGCTTCCCAGGATTTCGATTCTCTTCTTTTTGGAGCTGTTCGGCTAGTAAGAAATTTGGCAATAACTGGAAAAAGGAAATTGCCGGACAAACAGATATGGATAGAAGTATCACCTGAAGAAATAGAACTTAAAAAGGTGCTGGAAGAAAATGGCATTACAAGAGAGCAACTTGTAGATATTGCTATTCTGATTGGCACAGATTTTAATGATGGAATAAAAGGTATAGGTCCAAAGAAAGCATTGCAACTGATAAAAAAACATGGAAACATAGAAAATTTAATGGAAAAGGGCATAATAGAAGAAATAGAGAATTATGAAGAAGTGAGAAAAATATTTTTAGAGCCAGAAATAAACGAAGATTATGAGTTATCATGGGAGGAAGTTGATGAAGAGAGAACTATAGAGCTGCTATGTGAAGAACATCAATTCAGTAAAGATAGAGTGAAAAATGCTTTGGAAAAATACAAAAAATTTGCAAAAACATTTAAGCAGAGGAGTTTATTTGATTTTTAATGAAAAAAATTGTGGCAGTTTTTTCTGTAGTTGCAATCATATTTGCAGTTCTTTCTGTTAATACATATATGGAAGTAAAGGCGATAAAAAACGTAAAAATAGAAATTTATGATGTGGAAGTAGAAAAAATATGGCCAAACATTGTCATCAATATAAGCATGAGATTATATAACAATGAAAGCAAGGAAATTAAGGGCTTGGAAGGAGATTTTGATATTTATATACTGAATGTTTCAACTGGGAGAATAAAATTTGAAAAAGTGAATATAAAAGCAAAATCTTACAGCAATGTTAATACTCCATTGATTCTTTACTATGAACAGATAGCAAAGAGTATTGTCGAAGCAATTAAAAATTTTGATTTCAATCTCAGCATAAAAGGAAAGGTAGAGGGAAAAATTTTCTTTGGTTTAATAAAATATGAGAAACCAGTTGAAGCGGTATGGAGAATTGAATAATCTGCTATGCCATCTCCTCACAAGTTTTATATATAATAGGGTAATTTTTCTTAGTGGAGGAGATTCTTAAACTGCTGGATGGATATTCGATTTTCAAGCTAGACAACAAAGGTAATGTTGTGGAAGTAGCCGGATTTGAAGAGATAGAGGGTTCTTTTTTAAATGTTGTAAGCGAGGAGGATAGAAAGAAGGCTGCCAAATTATTTATTGAAGCATCCAAAACTGGAAAAGCAGAGGGTGTTCTCAGGCTCAAAACGGATGATGTTTATCGTGTTTTTCACTTTAAATTTGCAAGAATAGGAGAGGATATATATGGAATCGCTAAAGAAATTAAAAAAGAGGAGCCTTCATTCATGTCTGATTTTCTCGGCAACGTGATACATGCAAGAGAGGAATGGGAAGAAATTGAAGGGAGAAATATATATGATATAGTAGATGAAAAAGAAAAGCTGATGGATGTAATAGAGTCCGCGATTGAAAAGGGAGAATATGAAGGGAAGATATTTATAAACGAAAAAGAAGCAAAAATAAGGATTAAAGCGACTCAATGGCTGGAATTTTTCATTGAAGAAGATTTTTACAGATTACTTGAAGACGTGATAGATGCGAGAAATGCAAATGAATTGTTCGATAAAGTGAAAGAAGCAATGGAAAATTTAGGAATAAAATATTCTTTGAAACTTTTCGATATGCAATATGGTGAGCAGGAAGAAGACGCAATCCATGTATTTCCGATTTTTAAGAGAGGAGAGAGTGTAGGAGAAATTAGAGTATATGAAGAAATAGATGGAGTCAACTACAATTTCCTGAAATTTATTTCAATAACAGCCTCAAAATCAATAGAATCGATGGAAGATATATGTAAAATCCTGCAGGATTTTGCAGTTTACAAAATAGATGAAAAAGGTAGAATATTATATGCAAACAGAAAATTTGAAGAGATAACAGGACTAAGAATAGAAGAGATAGTGAATAGAAATATAGAAGAATTTGCAGAAAATAGGGACGAATTTTTCGAGAAATTAAAACAAGGAATGGTTGAAAATTTCGTAAGTAAATGGAAGGGCAAAGATAGAGAAATCATAGCAAAGGAACATGCCAGAAGAATAAATGGAGAGATAATTGTTATAATTGAAGACATAACATACGAAAAGGAGAAGGAGAGAGAAGCAGAATTTTACAATTCTTTACTTCGCCACGACATATTCAATAAGAATGAGATTGCAATGGGATATATTGGATTACTGGAAAAAACAAATTTAACCAAAAAGCAGAAAACGCTAATTGAAAAAATAAAACATGTTATTGCAGATTCAAACAAGCTTATTGAAAACGTGAGAAAGGCGGAAGAGATAAGAAAGCCAAAGGGAGAGCTATTTGAAGTGAATATTAACGAAGTTATCAAAAACATATGCAAGCCATATGAAGAAAGTGCCAGGAAAAAGGGCATAGAAATTCACTGTGATATCGATGATGTAGTGGTAGAAGCAGATGAATTTGTTGGAGAAATCTTCTCAAATCTTATAAAAAATTCAATTGAACATGCAAAATGCAAAAATATCAGAATATATGGCGAGAGAGAGGGCAACTTCTACAAGATATATTTTGAGGATGATGGAAAAGGAATAGATGAGGAATACAAAGAAAAAATATTTGAGGAAGGATGGAGGAAAGGGGGCAGCGGGAGCGGCCTGGGCCTCTATATAGTTAAGAAATTGATGAAAAGATACGAAGGAAAAATTGAGCTGGATGGAGTAAAAGGAAAAGGATTGAAATTCACCTTATATTTCAGGATACCTACTAGAAAGAAAAAACCTGAGTTTTTGAAAATAAGGTTTTAGCGCTTTTTCGCCTTTTTTGGTTTTTCTGTTTCTTCTATCTCTACTTCCTCAATAGGCTTTAAATTATTGAATAGTTCTTCTACATCTGTAACAACAAATTTTGGGTATGTAACGGGAGATATTTTACATGTGAATTCTGTGGCATAAGCGACATTTTCTCTGCTTATTACTCCGGATATTTTGAATGTTGTTTCCTTTCCCTCGAAATTTATTTTTCCATCTGTAACTTCCACAATGACTCCTTCAGCCTCTATTTTACCTGTGGGCATCATAACTATTTCTAAGTCAAAAATACATTCTCCAAGTCTTTTTCCATTTTCTATTACATCTCCTATGCCTGTATGTAATCCAAGTAAATCATTCCTGTCCATGATAATAATTTCATTCCTGTATAAAAATTCTATTCTTTAGATACCAGTAAACTGGATATGGTATAAGAATAAGCCATAAAATAATACCTCCTATAATGGCAAAAACGACATTAAAATTAGTGAGAGCATATCCAAAATAAATTAATGAAACAAAAGGCATTACAATAACCACATGAAACAGGAATATCATATCTTTCATCCAGTTTTTCATGAGATAGTAATGCCAAAGGAAAATAAAAAGAAATCGATTATGGGCCGGTGTGCATCATTTCATGCACTTCATCATATAACTCAAAGTTATATGCAATCTCTAGCTCACTCTTCAGCAAATAATAATGGCTCTCCTCCATGCTTGATAAATATTTCGCAATAGCTTTTTCTTCCCCCTCCATATCCTTTTCCATCTTTTTGTAAAAATCCGCTGCCATCTTTTCTGCCTCCATTGCCTTTTTCAGTATATCTGAAAGTTGTGTTTTGTCATCAGTTCTAAATTCAGGAAAGGATATTTTGCTTTCCTCTGGCAAAACAATCTCCCTATCCGGGAATTTTTTCTTGAATAATTTTTCAAGCAAATTTTTATGTCCCATTTCTTCATTTGCCAAAAACTTAAATTTATCTTTTAGTAAATAGATGCCCGTCATTTCAGCCATTTTATTGTAATTTTCTGCAGCATCTATTTCTGACTTAATTGCAATTTCCAAAAGATTTTCCAAATCTAGCATAAAGATTAAATAAATCTTTCTATAAAAACTTGCTCATTTATAATCCATCCATTTGAAATTCCTGATAATCAAACCATATGCCAGATTTATGGAGATAACTCCTCTCTGCTTCAAGCAGCGCCTTGTGCATTTCCTCTTCCTTTGCAATTTTTTCAAACAATGCTCTAATCTTTTCATTTTTTGCTTTCTCTGCAGCATTTTTGAAATATTCGTAAGCTCTTTCTTCAAATTTTATTGCATGATCCAGAGCAGCATATTCTCCAGCCTTTGTCGAAAAATCAATCTCTTCAAAGATGTCAAGATGCTTTGCCTCTTTTCCTTCTTCCTCAATTTTTCCAAAAATTTCTTCCGCTATTCTTTTAAAAATTTGTAAATGTTTTATCTCATCTTTTGCCAGCTTTTCAAATATTTTCTTTCCATATACATTTGGGCATAATTCTGCTGCTTTCTTATAATAGGCATAACCATCTTCTTCAAGCTGCAAAGCCATTCTTATTTCTTCCATTTTATACCTCCTTTATTTTTTCTAAAATAATGGCAGGACATATCTTTTTTACTCCTTCTATTTTCGCGATTTTATTTGCCAAAATTTCTGAAAGTTCTTTTCCGTTTTTTGCCCATATCTCCGCCATTATCATATGGTCTCCGGCAGAAATATAGACATTTTTTGCTTCCTCAATCTTTGCCACTTCATTTGCAACATCCAGTAATTTAGTTGGTTCTGTGTCTAAGCCAAGTAAAGTTATATTATTATAACCTATTTTTCTTGGATCTACAACTGCAACGTATTTCCTTATTATTCCTTTCTTTTCCAAAGCATCAATTCTTTTCCTTATTGCCCCCTCGCTCAACCCAATTTTCTTTGCTATTTGAGTATAGGGCATTCTAGCGTTTTTTTGCAATATCTCAAGTATTTTTTTATCTATTTCATCTATCATATTAATCCTTTCGAATTTCGTAATAAAAGTAAATACAATCGCACTATTTATTTCTTTTTGTTAAATTGTAGAGAATGAAGATGGATTTATTTGCATTATATTATGATTATCGTAAAATTTTTTCAAAGATTCGGACAAAAAAATATATATATTCGGACTTTATATTGGCTTGGTGATAAAAATGGAGGAAGGAAAAATACCATTATTAGGAGAGAAATTTCCAGAAATGGAAGTTCAGACGACTCATGGAAAAATAAAATTGCCAGATTATTATAAAGGCAAATGGTTCATTTTGTTCAGCCACCCTGCAGATTTTACTCCAGTATGCACAACAGAATTTGTAGCCTTTCAACTTAGATATAATAAGTTTAAGGAAATGAATACAGAGCTAATTGGCTTGAGTATTGATCAGGTATTCAGCCATATAAAATGGACAGAATGGATAAAAGAGAATATAAAGGTTAATGAGGAGCCAGTAGAAATTAAATTTCCAATAATAGCAGATGACACTGGCAAGGTTGCAGGAAAACTTGGATTAATTCATCCAAGCAAAGGAACAAATACTGTTAGAGCGGTTTTTATTGTAGATCCTGAGGCAACGATAAGAGCAATTCTTTACTACCCGCAGGAACTTGGAAGAAATATGGATGAGATATTAAGAATGGTAAAAGGATTACAAACTTCCGACAAACATGACGTAGCCGTCCCTGCAAACTGGCCAGATAATGAAATTGTGGGAAGCAATGTAATAATTCCTCCTGCAAGCAGTGAGATGGAAGCAAAAGAAAGACTTGAAAGGGCCAAGACAGGGGAAATAGAATGCTTCGACTGGTGGCTCTGTCATAAAAAGGTGGAAGGATAAAATGCTGTCTGAAAAAATACTAGAAGCTTTAAATGAGCAGATAAATGCTGAATTTTATTCAGCTTATTTATATCTTGCAATGTCTGCTTATTTCGAAGCAAAGAACTTAAAGGGATTTGCCAACTGGATGAGAGTGCAAGCTCAGGAAGAAACTACACATGCCATGAGAATATATGACTATGTTGTGGAGAGGGGAGGAAGAGTTAAGCTTATGGTAATAGAACAGCCACCTGCAGAATGGAGTTCGCCTCTAGAGGCCTTTGAGGCCGCATATAACCATGAGGTAAAAATAACAGGAATGATCAATAAGCTAGTTAACCTAGCCATGGAGGAAAAGGACCATGCCACATATAACATGCTTCAATGGTTTGTAGCTGAGCAGGTGGAGGAGGAGGCATCAACAGATGAAATTGTTCAGAAATTGAAAATGTTGGGAAAGGACAGCAGAGGCATATTAATGATTGATCGTGAGCTTGCACAAAGAGTATTTTCGCCAGCTGAGGAGGTGAAATGAAATGGCAAAAAGGTATGAAATATATAAATGCGAAATTTGTGGAAATGTTGTTGAAGTGGTGCATGGAGGCATCGGGCAGCTCGTATGCTGCAGGCAGCCAATGAAACTAATGGAGGGAAAAAAGGAGGAGCAAGGATACGAAAAACATTTGCCTGTAGTAGAAAAGATGGATGGAAAAGTTGTGGTAAAGGTAGGCAGTATACCGCATCCAATGGAGGAAAACCATTTCATAGAAATGATAGAAGTTATAACGAAGGATGGGAAAATTTTAAGGAAATATTTGAAGCCTGGAGAAGAACCAGAAGCAGAATTTGAGGTGGAAGAAATAAGAGAAGCGAGAGAATACTGCACAATACATGGACTATGGAGTAAGGAGGTGTGAATAATGAAAATAGGAGAAAAGATGCCAGATTTTGAATTTGAGGCATATCACGAAGGGCAAATTAAAAAGATGAAATTATATGATTTCAGGGGCAAATGGATTATTCTTGCATTCTATCCAGCAGATTTTACCTTCGTTTGTCCAACAGAGCTAGAAGAGTTGGCAGATTATTATGAAGAATTCAGAAAAAATGATGCTGAAATATTGAGCATAAGCACCGACACTGCCTATGTGCATAAAGCATGGCATGATACATCAAAAGCGATAAGCAAAATTAGATTTCCAATGGTTGCCGACCCCGCCGCCAAACTATGCAAAGCTTTTGGAACATATATAGAAGAGGAAGGAGTTTCAACAAGAGCAACATTCATTATTGATCCAGATGGCAAATTAGTTGCAATGGAATTGCATGATAACAGTATTGGAAGAAGTGCAAGGGAAATTTTGAGAAAGTTGCAGGCAGCTAAATATACGAGAGAGCACCCTGGAGAGGTATGCCCAGCAAGCTGGGAGCCAGGAAAGGAGACTTTAAAAGTCAGTCTCGATTTAGTTGGAAAAATATAGGAGGTGAAAGAATGGGAGAAATGACAAAAAAAGCGTTAAATGAGGCTTTTGCCGGAGAATCGATGGCTCATATGAAATATCTGATATTTAGTGAGATGGCCGAAAAAGAAGGGTATCATAATATAGCTCGACTTTTCAAAGCAATTGCATTTGCCGAGCAAGTCCATGCCACAAATCATGCAAGAAATCTTGCCATGATAAAAGAAACAGAAAGCAATCTCCAGGCTGCAATAGAAGGAGAGACATTTGAAGTGGAAGAAATGTATCCTGCATATGATGCCATAGCAAAGTTGCAGAATGATAGAGATGCAGAAATTTCCATTCATTATGCTTTGGAGGCAGAAAAAATTCATGCTGATTTATACAAAAAGGCAAAAGATGCTGTCAAAAATGGAAGAGATGCTGAACTTGAAGAGATATATATTTGCCCTGTATGTGGCTACACTCATGTAGGCACCCCACCAGAAAAATGCCCTGTGTGCGGGGCATCAAAAGAAAAATTCAGGAAATTTTAGGGGGTGAAAAAATGGAAGAAAAGGAAAAGAAGGTATTGGAGGCGTTTAAGAAGGCTGGCAAGCCTTTGCGGCCAGGAGATATAGCAGAGATGACAGGCATTGATAAGAAGGAAGTATCGAAAATAATAAAGAGATTGAAAGAAGAAGGAAAAATAATATCCCCAAAAAGATGCTTTTATGCCCCAGCTAAGTAACTAACCCTTTTCTCTTATTTTTTGTTTTAAAATATCGTATCGTTTCTCATTTAAAAACATTACAGCGTAATATTTAAATACAATTTTCGAATTGGCAAGTGTTAATATGGAAAAGTTTGTGAAAAGTGAAGATAAAACATCAAAATATTCTGCTGTATTATTAGATGAAATATTTTCGGATACAGCTGAAAAACTTTGTCAAGGTAAGCTATATGACTTGAAATACAAAGCAAATTATGAATTGCCGACGCCTTCCATAGAAGACTTATCAAAATGCATTTCGCTTTTGCGTTCCGTAATTTTTCCTGGATATTTTGGAATAAAGGTAACAGATAAAACAAAGATGAAAAAAGATTTACAGCAGGCTCTTGAGGAAGCTTCTGCAATCTTGCTTGAACAAATATATCGTGTTTTATGCTTTGACTGCTCCCTGGATGCAAAGGATTGTGCCAAATGCAGAGAAAGGGCAGAAAAGGCAGTTGTTTATCTGATTTCTCGCTTGCCTGAAATAAGGCGGCTACTTTTAACAGATGTTGAGGCAGCATATGAGGGAGATCCAGCTGCCAAAAGCATTGATGAAGTAATATTATGCTACCCGAGTATAAAGGCATTGACAAACCATAGAATATCTCATGAATTGTATAAAATGGATATTCCTCTGATTCCGCGTTTAATAACGGAAATGGCGCATGCTGAGACAGGTATAGATATTCACCCTGGAGCAGAGATAGGTGAAAGATTTTTCATGGACCATGGAACAGGAATAGTTATTGGGGAAACGAGCATCATTGGCAAAAATGTTAAGATTTATCAGGGTGTTACTTTGGGAGCCAAAAGTTTTCCACTGGATGAAAGAGGGATGCCTGTAAAAGATGTTCCCCGCCATCCAATTGTAGAGGATGATGTGATAATTTATGCATGTGCTACCATACTTGGCAGGGTGAGAATAGGCAAAGGTGCAATTATAGGAAGCAATGCTTTTGTAACCAAGGATGTGCCGCCTAGTAGTAAGGTATTTGCTGGAAGGGAAAATGTTTTGGAGAGAGAAAATGAAAAGAATTTATAGGCCAAAAATAGCTGAGGATATAACTCAGCTTATTGGGAATACACCTTTGGTGAGGCTGAAGAAAATAGGCAAAGGTTTGCCAGGGGAAATTGTAGCCAAGCTTGAGTCCTTCAATCCTCTTTCAAGTGTTAAGGACAGAATAGGCTATTCCATGATTGAGGATGCTGAAAAAAGAGGTTTATTGAAGCCTGGTGATATTATTATTGAGCCCACGAGTGGCAATACTGGCATTGCTTTAGCTTTTGTTGCAGCTGTTAAGGGTTATAAGCTGATTCTGACAATGCCAGACACAATGAGCGTTGAAAGAATAAAAATAATGAAGGCATTTGGAGCAGAGGTAATTTTAACACCCGGCAAAGAAGGAATGAATGGTGCTGTGAAAAAGGCAGAAGAAATAGCAAAGGAAAATGGCTATTTCATGCCCCAGCAATTTAAGAATCCAGCCAATCCAGAAATACATCGAAGGACAACTGCCCTAGAAATCTGGGAAGATACAGAAGGCAAAATAGATATATTTGTCGCCGGCGTAGGAACAGGAGGAACAATTACAGGAGTTGGCGAAGTGTTGAAAAAATTCAAGCCAAGCATTAAAATTGTAGCTGTTGAACCAGCTGAATCACCTGTATTATCAGGAGGCGAGCCAGGCCCTCATAAAATACAGGGCATAGGAGCAGGTTTTATACCAGATATTCTCAACGTGGATGTAATTGACGAAATTATTAAGGTGAGGAGCGAGGATGCTGGAGAGATGGTCAGAAAACTTGCAAAAGAGGAGGGAATTCTTGCAGGCATATCATCTGGAGCTGCAGTATGTGCTGCTTTAGAAATTGCATCAAGGGAAGAAAATAAAGGAAAAATGATTGTTGTAATGTTGCCAGATACTGGTGAAAGATACCTTTCAACATGGGTATTTGAAGAACAAGATTAATTTATTTATACTCAAATAAAATTTATGAACGATAAAAATGATAGTTGAAATAGATAAAGATATATATTTTGTTGGGGCAATGCACTGGGATCGTCGCCTTTTTGATGAACTGATTCCTTTGCCTGATGGAACAAGCTACAATGCCTATTTAATCAAAGGATCAGAAAAAACTGCATTGATAGATACTGTTGATCCTTCAAAAAGCGAAAAATTAATGAAAAACCTTGAAAAGCTTGGGATAAAAAGTATTGATTATATTATAGCCAATCATGCCGAACAAGACCACTCTGGAGCATTGCCAATAATGCTCGAAAAATATCCTATGGCAAAAGTCGTAACAAATGAAAAATGCAAGCGTTTTCTCATGGATTTGCTTTTGCTGCCAGAGGAAAAATTCATAGTTGTGGATGATGGAGATAAAATTTCATTGGGAGATAAAACTCTACAGTTTATCATGGCACCATGGGTTCACTGGCCTGAAACAATGCTTACTTATTTGGTGGAAAACAAAATTTTATTTCCATGTGACTTATTTGGATCCCATCTTGCAGTAAGCGATATTTTTTCTGAAAATGAAAAGTTATACAATGCAGCCAAGCGTTATTATGCAGAGATTATGATGCCTTTCCGTAATAAAATAAGGCAGCATATGGAGAAAATTAGCAAGCTGGAAATAAAAATGATTGCTCCAAGCCATGGCCCAGTTTACAAAAATCCAGAATTTATCCTGAATGCATATCGTGATTGGATTTCTGATGATGTTAAAAACGATGCTATCATAGCATATGTTTCTATGCATGGAAGTGTGGAAAAAATGGTAGAATATTTTATTGATTCACTGGCTAAACAGGGCATAGATGTCATTCCATTTAATTTAACTGTAACTGATATAGGCGAGTTAGCAATGACCCTAGTAGATGCAGCCACACTTATTGTGGCAACGCCTACAGTACTTACTGGTATGCATCCTTCCGCCTTATATGCAACATATCTTGCCAATGCTTTGCGACCGAAAACAAAATTTGTTTCTCTAATCATTTCTTACGGCTGGGGAGGAAAAGCCATAGAGCAGGCTAAAAGCATGATAGGAAATTTGAAAGTAGAGTTGCTTGAACCAGTTATAGCAAAAGGCCATCCAAAAGAGGAAGATTTTAAAGCGCTGGATGAACTTGCAAGAAAAATTGCTGAGAAGCATAAAGAAATTGGTATATTGAGTTAATTCAAGTTAAGTAAAAAGCATGTATTCCATTATATCAAAGGTATCGACTTCAATTGTCCCTCCTTCCATTTTTATTTTGCCTGTAGCATGAACATGATATCGCCAGTAATGCAACAATGGCAAGCGAATGAAATGTACTGATATGGCACGAAGAGAGATGTTGATGACAACATTTTCATTTGCTGCAGAAATATGAAAAGAAGTTGGAATCAGTTTACCATGATTTATTTCATAATCATAACAAATGATGGATACATTTTCTATTAAATTATAAGAAGAATTGCTGAATATCACAAAATCTTCTTGCATGAAAACATTTTTCATCAATTTCGCCCAAACCACAGAAAAATTGCTCATCATTATTTTTCCATCCATATACCCTCTCTTTACAAAAGGGCTTAACAAGAAGAAGATGTTATGATCGTGATAGCCCTTGCCATTTACATTTTTTTCTTTTCCATTTATGAGAATGTTGCCTTCCACCCTCATATTTGGAATAGCGAGCCATCCATCATTACTTTTCCATCCTTTTGTTGTATTTTCAAAATATAAATTGAAGGAAATGGAGGAAGTAGTATAAGATATATTATAACATATCTTGCCTTCTTCATTCAAAAAACCTTTCATTATTTCATTTCCTTCTGCGACAATATATGGTGTTTCGCTAGATAAATAAAAAGATGTATACATAACTCTTTTTTCATATACAATTTTTCCATTCTCATAAAAATGCACTCCAATCATTAAAATTCCTTTACTTTCGCTTCCTAAAGAAGTTATCATAAAAACCATGCTTTCATTACTCTCAAAAATTGCCTCAAAATACCATGTTTCAATATGCAAGGGCAAGTCAGCATGAAAAGCATCGTCCTGCAGAGTTATATCATAAAGACTAATGTTATTGAATAAAAGAAGGAGAATAATGAACGAAATTTTCATGAACATATATCCCTAATCATAAAAGGATTTAAAATTCTATATAATTTGTCTATTTTGCAGCACAGATAGTAAAAGATCTTTTCCCTTGGGCGTCAGTTCATATATTTTATGCTTGCTATCTATAGCTTTTCCACTAACATATCCAGCTTTCTCCAAAATCAATATAAAGAGGGCTAAATCATGGTATGGCAAATTTATTTCTTTTTCCAATTTGGATATCTCCTTAGGTGTCAGAAGAGTTAACAAAATTTTTTCTACAACACGCAATCCAGTCCCTACCCCTAATCTCTGACCCAATAAGTCCATATACCTAAGAGCTATTTCAAAGGTAGCTTTATCAATGATATCCACTCGCCCCAGATTTATTATATCAAGGTATCCCATCAATCTGTATTCCTTTTTCTTAATCTCTCTGAGAAATGGTAAAGCCTCTTTATATGGTTTAATAAATTCATTGAGTATCCATTCCTTAATTTCCACCCCTGTTATTTTCTTTAATCCTTTTTTGATAGTATCTCTTTTTGTTTCGTCCCCAATTTCACTATATAAATCGGTAAAGAGTTTGATTTTTGATACAGCCTTACAAATATTTTCCACTTCCTCCTCCTCTGTCAGACTTTTTATAATATCTTCTCCTAGAGGAGAAATGTTCAAGTTGCCGCTTTTGCCAATGATTAAGCCGTATTGCTTAAGTGCCGATAATTTTGCCCTAAATCTCCCGCTTTTATGGGTTGTATGTCCCAACTTTCTTGCAAGTACTTTTATGTCTCTTATTTTTTCTCTGTGTATCAATTTTAGTATAGCCACTGCCTCGTTGATTCCAATCAACGGATATTCATAATTTCCGAGTTTTCCCATGTTAGTAATAGAATTCATAGTTAATAAATTTGTCTAAAATTACCGAAAATAACCGAAAAATTTCAAAAATTTTAAATACTCTTGTTTATTCTTGATGTGTAGTGGGTGAGGGGAGTGGGATGTTTGTCCTTAAACAACCGAAAAATCCTTTCATTTTCTGCCTCCGAATATTTTATAATTTCTAGTCCTCAAATACTGGCAAGCTCCTCTCACCCACTGACATATTTTAAAGGAGGGATATGATGAAAAGAGAAAAAAAGCGTATGGGAAAGGTTTTGGTGATAGTGGTATCTGCAGTGATGATAGCAGCAGCAATACCAGCTACAATTGCAAGAAATGGCATCCACTTCTCTTTTGATAACAACGATAACAATGATTCCAATGGCATCTTCAATATGAATAAAGTAAGAGATGAAGGAAAACCGCACCCCCCAATTCCACCAGTCGGAGATGTAGCAGTATCTCCTACAGACATCATTTTTTATGAGAATTTCAGCAGCGGACTAGGACAATTTACAGTAGACAACGTCAGTGGGTACGGAAACTATATGTGGAACAATGGAGGATGGATGGACTGGGATTCGGCGTACAATCCATACTACAAAATAGAAAATGATTACCTCAATGCAACGATTGATTTAACCAATCTCCCAGAATGTGTAGATACCATATTGCTGCAATTTGATTACTGGGGTGATGGAGGACAGTTTAGCGTAGAAATAGATGGAAC
>Ga0164310_10000299_pt1 | contig 25688 bp, 26 predicted proteins | sample GuaBasSedimGuay1_FD_121795 | JGI IMG/M metagenome (GOLD analysis project Ga0164310, IMG submission 121795) | Subseafloor sediment microbial communities from Guaymas Basin, Gulf of California, Mexico - Guay1, Core 4569-9, 0-3 cm | ecosystem: Environmental > Aquatic > Marine > Hydrothermal vents... | reverse complement strand
ACCATTTAAGAAGACAAAAAGAGAAGCAATATAAAGAAAATGATTCTGCAGCTCATATGTTCTATCTGAAAAATAAAAGAAAAAACCAGCAAAAACTGCAAAAACAAGTGAAAACCAGGTTAAAACATTGGGGTTAATATTGGAAAACTTTTTTGCAAAAAATGTTAATATAGGATCTATGTTTCTGCGTTGCGAATCTAACACCATAACCTGTTTTTCACATCCTAAAAATTTTTTAACCCAATAGTTTTAGATTTTTATCAGTGAGCCAGTTTATATTACCTACTGCATATGTTTTGTCATTTTTAAATCTACCGTGTATTATATTAAGAGTTATCTTACCAAGTTTTTGGATTTTTTCCCTTGTTGTATCTATCTCATAAATTTTGTTAATGGAGTGTTTTTCTAAAGCCTCTAATGTTATGATATCTAATATCTCAGCTTCAAGGTTTTCTCGGATTTTTTCCTTTTTCCATTTTTTCTTTAGCAATCTTTTTTTTAACTCCACTGGTTTTGTTCTTAGTATAATTATTTTATCTAGGTTATCAATTAGATGGGAGAGATGCCCATCTAGGAATATTGGTTTATCTTTATCTCCATAGTTTTTGTTTATATACCTGCTTAGTTTGTCTATATCGACGATGTTGCATTCTCTTTTTTTATCAAAATCTAGGATAAAATTGTTTTTGACAGCGATTTCATTTAACCTCAAAACAATGTAACCTTTTTTTTCGAGATAGTTGCATAATAGTGTTTTTCCAGTTCCTGGTGTGCCGGTTACTGCTATTAACATGGTTTTTTATATCAACTTTGTATATTTGTATCCTTCATGGTCCTGGTTGAAGCAGTAATGCACCTTTTGGTAGTCTTTGCGGAATTCTTTTACTTCTTTTTTTACCTCGTTGGTGGGTTTGTTATCTATTAGCACCTTCTTAATTAGTTCTGCCACATGTTTCATTTCATTTTCTCTCATTCCTATGCGTGTAAGCTCTTGTGCTCCTAGTCGTAGTCCAGATGGGTTTAAAGGATCCTCGTCACCAGGTATCATGTTCATGTTTGTAATAATACCAGCTTCCTCTAGTTTTTTGGAGGCTTCTTTCCCTTTGCCTTTTCCTATTTCAACTAGTATCTGATGTGATTTTGTAAACCCGTGTTTTTCACCAAATACTTTAAACCCTAGCTCGTATAGTGATTGTGCTAGTGTCTGAGCGTTTTTTATGGTTTGCGTTGCGTATGCCTCTCCAAATTCGAGATGTTCTGCAAATGCTATGGCTTTGGCTGCTACATGGTGTAGATGATAAGATGATGTGACACCGGGGAAGACTCCAAAGTTTAGCCTTCTAAGAAATCTCTTATCCTCCTCATCCTCCCCTTTATGGTCAGATACTACTACTCCTCCCTGTGGACCTGGTAGTGTCTTGTGTGTGCTCCCAGTCATAACATCTGCCCCTTCTCTGAGGGGATCCTGGAATTTACCCGCAGCTATTAGACCAAGAACATGCGCAGCATCATATACCACTTTTGCTCCAACCTCATGTGCCGCCTCAGCGAGCTCCTTAAGAGGAGTGGGAAAGAGAAAAACAGATCTGCCAAACAAGGCAACAACAGGTTTAACCTCTCTTATAAGCCTGGCAGCACCATCAACATCTATATTCATCTCATCATCTCTAAAGGGATAAGAAATCAAATTTATCCCTCTTATACCTGCAGCTCCCCATTTGCCAAAAGAAATATGGGCACCATTTGCAGTGTCAAGAACCGTGGCATTGTCACCAGGTTTAGTAAGAGCTTTTAACACAGCCATGTTAGCAGTAGTCCCAGCAGTTGGTCTCACATCTACATAGCTGCATTTAAACAGTTTCCTACCAAGTTCAACAGCTTTAATCTCAACATTATCAAAAAACTTGCAACCCTCATAATACCTGTTACCAGGTGTACCCTCCGCGTATCTACCATGAAAATCACTGAGAAGCATCTCTTTACATAATGGAGACAAAATGTTCTCACTAGCAATCAACGGCAGACTAGAGGCAAAGTATTCGTTGTTTTTCATCGCCTGCTCTCTCACATACAGAGCTTCATCATACCAGCTCATATCAAAAATCACAAAAAGCGAAATACTCTACTGTAATAAAAAGATAGTGATAAGTTTCAAAAAATGAGGGAATCAGACCCTTGAATATTGCAAAAGCATTTAAATAAAAAATCTCATAATTCACCTTCTCTATGAAAAACAATAAGAATCCAATAGAAAATCTATTGTTTATTTCTAAACCTGTTTTCATTTTAATCAACATCCTAATTGTTGGAAGCATACTGTTCACTCTGATCTACCTGTACAATTTTGTCAAAAGCTATGGTTTGATTATACAGTTTTTATTCCTTGGTTCTACACTCTATATCACAATTTTTATTTTAGTAGTAGAGGCAGCTATTTTAGCATTTATAGCTAGAATAATATTTCCACCGTTGAAGGAGGGTGAATTTACAGTTAAATCAAAAGAGTTCAGAATTTATTCTCTACATTATGCTGTTCATGCAATATTTTATTGTAGCCCATTATTCTCATTTTTCAGGTTTTTTGGCTTTTATAGGCTCTACAATAGAATAATGGGGTTAAAAGGCGGTAGGTATCTCCTTAGTGTCTGGTCTGATATTATGGATCCCTATCTGGTTGAGATAGGGGAGAATTCTTCCCTGGGATCTTACTCTCTATTAGTCTCTCACCTAGTAACTGGTGAAAAAATTTTGATAAAAAAGATAAAGATAGGTAAAAATGTTACAATTGGTTTGAAATCAACTATTCTCCCAGGTGTGGAAATCGGGGATAATTCTGTAATTGGGGTTGGTTCACTTGTTTTACCTAACACTAGGATAGGTGAAAATGAGTTCTGGGCAGGTGTTCCAGCTCAGAAAATCAAAAATTTATAATTTGAAAAAATTTAAATTATAAAAATAAATATACTTTACTGGTTGATCTTAGGGGTATCTTTCAAAAACTCTATTAGCCAAAAAATCGGTATGGGGGATCCCAAAAAGTTGCATGGGAAAATTGAAAAAATCATGCATTTGTTTACTGTCTTGATTTCAGTATTACTAATATTATCCCTATCTATATTTTCAAATGTTGTATCTAATAGTGTGGAAGATCATAGAGATGTTGTTATACAGTGCCTATATACGACAACAATAGATGGACGGTATGAGAGGGTTTTTAAATGGGGAACTGACTTTTATATGGTAGGGGTTATAAGAAGTCTATGTGAAAAACCAGTTAATCTGGTTAATGTTGTTTTTGAGATAGTTGATGAGGACAATGTTACTGTTTATAAAAAGATTTTTGATAGCATCTCTATCCAACCATATGGTTATGAAACATTGAAACTTAGATGGAATTGTCCACTTAGTCTAGCTTCCTGGTCTGAAGCTGGTTTTAGGTTTGTTGGTAAAAAATTTTTTGCTAGGTTGAATGTGGGTAATGTTTCTAAGAGTTTTGGTTTCTATATTGATGAGTTTGGCATGCCAAGGTGGCTTAGAAACTCTATTTTTATTTCTCCTCCATATTTTCTAGATTTTATACCTGAAAATATGTTAAATGAGAAAGGTCTTAAAGGTTTTTATAGGACTATAGCTAGAAGGGCGAAGGAGATAGGTTTTGATTGTCTTCATTTTGCACGTGTGTATTCGAGTGGTTATCATGAGTCTCATCAGCCATCTACTATTAATTATTGGTTTCCTGCATCTTCCTCTCCATATGCAACCTATAGTTATCCGAGAAAAGATTTTTTGGATATATCTGGTGGTGATTCTGGTAAAGCTCGTGATCTTATCAAGTCAATAATTGAGACAGTTCGAGATGAGGGTGTGAGGGTGAAGATATATTCTGATCCAGTGGGTATGTATGCCCCAGATAAAACCTATTGGAACTGGTTGAACCCATTTTTTGTTTCAGAGTTTTTAAAGCAGGGGTATGTGGCTGTGGCACATCAGCATTCTTCTGATCCGGGATGGGTGCGTTTTGAGAAAAATAATGGTGTTTTGAAGGTTAAACGTTTAGATTTTTTAGAGACAAAATTGGGAATATCTGATATAAATCATCTAGCTGTTGAGACATGTACCTCAGGTCCTTCTAAGCTTGGGATGGAGAAATATGGCAACAGTAGCATACCAGGTTATGATCCACTGAGACCTGATTTTGATTATGGTTTTCACCCTGAGGAGATACTTCCAGATCTCAATGTTTCACCAAAGTTTGACTCAAGTTTTCACTATCAAGAAGTGAAACAGGTGTTATGGCTTTTCAAAAACTATGGGGTGGATGGTCTCTGTTTGGATGATACCGGTCGTCTTATAATGGGTTTTGGAAAGGCAGAGTATGCTGATGATCTCTGGCATAGTTTGATGCACCCAGCTCTACCAAGTGATCCTACTAATCTTTATGGTGTGTGCCATGATGATGTATATTGTGATCCACTTATGAAAATATTAAACGCGGATGAGGACAAGTTTACCCTTGATTCTTATGCGAACATGCTAAAACATATTAGATGGCAGATAAAATATGTCAACCCAGATGGTTTTCTAATGTCAGGGGATTATCTTGTCCCATCTGATGTTGGATGGAAATCTATAGTCTCGGTTGAGGATGTCTCCACCAGCGACCAGTTTGACATATGGAGATCTTCTTTTGCAAGATGGGCGTATAAGACTTTTCAATGTGGTTACAAGCATTTGAGAACAGATCTTAGAAGAACTATGCTGCCAGGTCTGGGATCACAATCTGTTATAGGTTTAAGTATTAGACCAGATCTAACACTTGCGATAATGATGGTCACAGGCTGGGCTAATAAGGTGGATGTAGAGCTAGGTGATCCAGATAAATGCAGAATTCTAAGCTTGGATAAACCCTATTGGACCAAAAAGGAGAAACTGGTTTACAATTACATTAGAATGAAAAAAGAAATACCAGAATTGTTTATGGAGGAAGGGCAGCAGCTGCTTTATCACAAAAAACTAAAAGACCCAGTTGTGAACATTCCAAGGGAGTACGAGTTTCTAGGTGGAGAGATCTGCAACATAAAAGGCAAAACCTTGGGTAAAAAGGATGTGAAGGAGCCATATACGATATTGTATATGATACCATGTGAGTATGGTGAAAAACTCCGTGTTCTTCACATAATGAACAGTAGAGTTGTGAGTCAGATCTCTGATAATGATCTCATACCAGTGAATTATTATTTCAAGATTAGAATACCAGATGGGGAAATGGTTAAAAGTGTAAAAATTGTGTCACCAGATTTCTACAAAGGAAAGGTAGATCCTGATAGAGATGGAAAACCAGATAAAGGTTTTTACTCAGATGTTACAAAAAAGAGGGGTGATATCCATAAAAATGGATGTTACTGGGATGTAGAGGATGGTTATGTGAAAATAAAGGTACCATATGTGATATCTTACTCGGCTGTGATCCTGGAATTCAGCAACATGGGAAAGAATGCTTCCAGTGGTAAGACGGTTTCCTCTGGGTTGAACAAAATTTGTAATGTTAGAGCTAGTAGAAAAGTTTAAATAAAATATATTTTTATTATATAAAATATGAAATATTTAAAATTGTTTACAATAATAATTACTATCATATTTTTATCAACCTCAGTTGCCTCAGCGATATCAATTCAACAAAAAACAAAAAGTAAAAAAATTACAGAGAGAGCATCTCTTGACACAGCAGACGTTGACAAAAACGCAGACATCTTATACCCATTGTGCTCCTATCCAGCTATAGTTGAAAGAGGAAAAAATTTCACTATAAAGTTTAAAGTTGATGGTTTTGATAAGGTTTTTGCATGCATCTCAACCGCCTATGAGCCAATAGTGGACGAGATAGAATTAAAAATCAATGACGTTAGAAAAACAGGCATATTTTGGAGTATTAAAGCCAGTATCCCCAGTGACACACCTACTGAGTTGTATAATCTAACATTGTTTTTTGAAAAAAACAAGACATTATATTCTCTAAACGAGCCAAGAGCTGTAGATGTTGTTAACAATTTCACCCAGAGTTTCTCATTTGTTCATGTAACAGATTTCCACATAGGTGATCCACGAGGGGCGAAGGAGAATTTAAGAGAAACAATTGGTTGGGAGGCAGCGAAAAAGGCTGTGGAAGAAATAAACCTTCTTCATCCTGATTTTGTGATAATATCTGGTGATCTAGTGTTTGGATATCTCAACTCTTATGATTACAAAGAATGTTACAAAATATTGCAGCTTTTTGATGTACCCACTTTTTTATGCCCTGGTAACCATGATGGACAGATAGTCTTTGGAAAAGATGGTTTCGACCTGTGGAGGAAATATTTCGGCCTATTAAATTACTCATTCAACTATGGAACATATCATTTCATAGCTGTCAACTCATACTGTTGGCCATCCTACCAGAGAACACCCATGTTGTTCCCAACATTTAACTGGGGAGGCTACATAGATGACAAAGAGATAAAATGGGTTGAAAACGATTTAAAAAACAATGAGAACGCCACACTTACATTCATGTTCCTACACCATAACCCAATATGGGAAACCAGGGACGACTCGGTTTTTAAAATTAAAAGTGAATACCATAACAGAAAAAAACTTCTCTCACTGATTGAGAAATATGGGGTTGACATGGTTTTATCTGGACATGTACATTATGACAATGTTACTATAATCAATGGAACCATTTACATAACCACCACAACCACAGCAAGTGACCATAGAAAAGATGCATACTGGGGGTACAGACTTATAAACATAAAAAATGGAGCAATTTTATCATACAACTATAGAGAACCAAAATATTCTATACCCTCATATCACATAAACTATACGTTTAAAAACTCCTATACAGCTATTGTAGAAAACAATCTTATAAAAGACATTAACGTATTAATTAAGTTTTTAGTCCCATCTGGATTCTATAATGTAAAAAATGGTAAGGTCTTAATGGAAAGGAAAAAAAATGGTTTAAGCGAGGTTTATGTCCTTGCAAATGTTAAAAAAGAGAGTAAACTAGAAATAAGTCTAAATTAAGTAAAACTAGATTTCTATTAGCTCTCTGTTGGCATTGGTGAGAATCTCTATCTTTCCTTTTTTAATTAAAACATCATCTTCTATTCTCACACCACCAACCCTGGGTAGATATACTCCTGGTTCCACAGTTAAAACAATATTCTCATCAAGTTTTTCTTTTGAACCCTCATTTAACCTTCCGCCATCATGTACGGCTAATCCAAGTGTGTGACCAGTTCCATGTACGAATTTTCCCTTGAACTTTGTTTTGTCTATGTATGATTTAACAGCGAGATGAACCTCTTCAAAAGTTATACAATCTTTTAAAGCGTCAAAACCAATTTGCTGTGCATTCTTCACAACCTCATATATTTCTCTCTGGAGTTTAGAGGCTTTACCATAGACAAATGTTCTTGTTATATCTGAGAGATACCTGTTAACCATTGCGCCAAAATCAAAAAGTGCAAAATCTCCTTTTTTCAATCTTGTTTTTCCACTAACATGATGAGGCAGTGCAGAGTTTTTACCAAATGCGACAATGGTTTCAAAGGCTCTATCCTCTGCACCATTTAGTCTCATAAGATGTTCTATCCTACCAGCTATGTCCAACTCAGTGGCATTATCATGTATTATGTCTGGTATCTTCTGTGCAACCCTGCTTGCTATCCTGCAGGCTTTTTTAATCTCTTTTACCTCTTTTTCATCCTTTTTTAATCTTGCCTTTGATATCTCTTTACTGATGTCTATCAATTTTGCCTTAGGAAGAATCTTTTTTACCCATATGTAGTCCCTGTAAATTAGATCCTCTGCGTTTACACCAATCTTTCTGGAAGATCTTAAGATTTCTCTAATTGTTTCTTCTAATTCTTTTTTACTTCTAAATACGTGAACATTGATCTCTTTCTTCTTTATGTTGCAGGCTTCTAACTGGGATGCTACTACGTGAACCTTTTCATCTGGGAATACTATAGCTGCGCCTTGTTCAAAAACACCGTTTAACCCGGTGACATAATAGAAAGATGGGTCTATGTGGGTTCTCGAGGAGTTTTTAATCAAAATAGCATCTATATCCTTGTTGACGGTTTTGAATAATCTTTCTATTCTTCTTTTCAAAAACATCCTTTTTGTGTGTAATAAGGTTTTAATCTAAAAAACTTTCTAATATTTTATCGACTTTTCAATATATAAATATGGCTGAGAGAATATAGTTTAAGTTAAAAGGAGCGAGGCATCCTTTTTAAATAAGAAGAAAATTGCTGTGTTACTTTGTGTATCTGTTTAGCAGGTCTCGAAGTTGTGAAAGATCCTGTTTTATTGTCTCTACTTCTCTTAGTTTTTCTTTTTCGAATTCCTCTAGGATCTTTGGTAAGGGTGTTGTGAGTTTGTATATGTGAACAGGCCTTCCTTTTCCTTTCTTTTTAAGATCTCTTTTTGCTACCCATCCCCTTTTTCTTAATTCTTGCATTGCAACGCTAACTTCTGGTTGTCTTAGATTAGCACCTTGTTCAACGTCAGCAGAGCGACACTCATCGACTTGGGAGATATAAATCAGGGTTTTTGCCAGGTTTTTTGGCATGCCTAACTCTGTAAATAATTGTACAACTTTTTCGTCTTGTTCATCTAATACATTTGATCTTGCACGCTTCATATTCCTTCACCAAATCTAAATCATTCACAAGTATTTATAATTTTCTAAAATTTCTCTTTTCCGCATAGTAATTTATTAACCTACTTTTATATTTTTCGGTATTTTTTCATCTATCCTATTTATATTTTATTATATTTATCATATCCAACGTAATATTTTAAGTAATATTATAACCGAGAATAGAATTTATATTCATTTTTTGAGCCTGATTTCAAAACTCTGAAAATCCCTGGGAACCATGGAATTCTTAAAAACTTCTTTTGCCTCCAGTTCTAAAGGTTTCGAATCCAGATATCTAGGACTTATATGGGTTAGAAAAAGTCTTTCTACATTAGCCTTTTTTGCTATCTCCGCCGCTTGCCTCGCAGTACTATGCCCATACTCAATTGCTATATCCTCTAACTCAGAATGAAACGTCGCATCATGAACCAAAACATCCGCATTTTTTGCAAAATCTACTAACTCCTCAGATGGCCTAGTATCACCAGATATCACTATCTTCCTCCCAGGTCTTTTTGGACCCAACACCATACCTGGTGTTATCTCTCTATCACCTACTACAATAGTTTCCCCCCTCTGTAGTTTACTAAACAATGGCCCCTCTGGAATACCCAACTCCAACGCTTTTTCCTTATTAAACCTTCCAGGCCTCTCATTCTCTTCTAAACAATACGCAAGTGTAGGTACATTATGATCCACCCTCAATGTTTTTATGACATACCCCTCAAATTTTACAGTAGACTTATCATCTAACTCAGTCACGATTACCTCATATGTTGGTGTAAAATAACCCAAAGAAAGTATTTGTGAAACAAGTCTTTTTAACCCCCGGGGACCATATATATAAAGAGGTTCTTCTCTATCGTTAAGCTGCATCGTCTGGATAAGACCAGGTAAACCTAGAAAATGATCACCATGATAATGTGTTATAAAAATCTTGGATATCTGCATATAACTTAGCCTTGATTTTTGAATCTGCCTCTGTGTACCTTCTCCACAGTCAAACAACAATATCTCCCCACCTCTTTTTATAGCAACAGCTGGAACATTTCTTTTTACTGTCGGCCAACTCCCACCAGTGCCTAAGAATGTTATCTCAAGTTGCATACTAAGGAGGATTACAAAACATAGTAAAAGATTTTGTGGTCAACCCTTTTTATATACACCAAAATATCTAGTCAAACTTCTATGCACTCTACAAGGATACACAACCTCTCTTTCTAGATAACCATCTAATATACCCAGCGATTTTTCATTTGGCAAACCAACAACAGCTTTCCCATCTGACTTAAGCACTTTACAAATAACTTCAGCTCCTCTATCATAAAGAATCTCAATTTTTTCTCCACTTGTACTTGTCGACCTCCCATAAGGAAAATCTGTAACCACTGCATCAACATTCTCAACAAATTTTGACACATCTCCAACATCGCATTGATATAGCTCATATTTATTTATCCCAAAATACTCTAGATTCTTTCTGCATCCCTCTATCATCTTCCTACTTATATCACTACCAATAACTCTTGCCCCTATTAACACAGCCTCTAATAATATACCACCTGTACCACAAAACGGGTCAAGAAGAACCCCATCCCTGCCAACCTCAGAGAGATTCACCAAAGCTCTAGCAAGTTTTGGATCCAATGATATAGGAGAAAAAAAGGGTCTATACTGTGCCTTTCTTTTTTCAAAACTCTTTCGATCTATCTCAAAAAGTTTTATCCCCCCATAAACTCTATTATCAGTTAATATTATTCTAACCTCAAAATCAGGTTTTTTAAGATCAACTCTATAATTCCTAGCAAAAATATCACCAACCTCTCTCTCAACATCCAAAGAACTAAATTCAACATGTCTTGATCTGTTATTACATCTAACTCTAAAACTACTGCCCTTATTCACTGGTATTTCTATCTTTTCACTCTTTTTTCTAATCTCGCTTAGATCTGGTTCACATGAAAAAAGAAATTTATCCAAAAAGAAAGAAAGAGCAACCCTATCAGCTAGTCTATTTATTTTTTCATCTTCAACATCTACAACCACTACATTTTCATTTTTCTCCACAAGAGAATAACCACTACTTTTTTCACCTTTTATCGAATATATTACTTCATCCGCAGGTAACGAGTCATATTCTTTTGACAATTCAAAAATAACTCTCATAATATTTTCTCTCTGTTAAGGTAAATTATTTTATAATAATTTGCCTAGAGCTCTCATTAAAAATAAAGGAAACTTTTATTAAATTAGTTTATATTTACTTTTATAGAGATAAAAAGGCCCTAAGGGATCCAAATGTCATATTATGGGATAAATTTCAAAAAATTAGTAATTTTTTCTATAGCAATTTTCTTTATTTTAACATCAGCATTATGTCTTGTTCATAAAACCAAGGGAGAAAAAACAACACTTCAACTATATTTCAAAGAACTAAAGAGTGACAACACTGGTTTAATGGATAGTGAAAAACCAACAAATACACAGGATTCAGTTGTAAACCTAGATGAGGTAGATGGCGTGATGTGGCTCTATGAAAACGATAAACCTCTCAAGATAGATCATAGCAAAGTCACTGTCACACTCTATTTTAAATCAAACATAATAGCTACACGCATAGTCACAGTGTCACTATATGATTACACAACATCATACCAGCTGGGATCAAAATCTCAAAAAGTTATATCAACACTACTTGGTTCATCCACGACTTTCACATTTACCACTATAGGAGGATATGAATTATCTAAAAAAAATGGTCTTGCATTGGTTATAACATCAAACAAAACAGGTTTACTCGGCAAGATAGGTTTTCTAAAGTTCAATCTCCTTTTTAATTCAAATAAACACCCATCAAATATAAAGATAAGTGGCTTGGAGGAACTAAAATCTCCTCCACCCTATACGATCACTATTTTAAAAGATGGAAACGTGATCCATAACGATACCCTTAAACCAGGTGGTATTGGCGAATACCGGGTGGAGATACTAAACGTTGGAGAAAAAAGTGATAATGTAACATTGTCTTATAAATTTAGTTCACCAACTGGATGGAGCATGTTTTTTTCCTCAGAGAGACTCCACCTGCCTCTGAATGATTATAACTCCACAAATATCACGATCAATACACCAGCTATTGAAACAAATACAATATTAACTATAACTGCTAAAGGCAGTCTAGGCTCGGCTTATACTAATATTAGTCTAAGCACATCTAAAAAACTATACACTTATGATGTTGAAATCATAAAACCTAAAAATGGCAGGGGAAGAAACGGGGAAAACATAACATATGTTTTCACTATAAAAAACATAGGAGAAGATGAAGATACCTATAACATATCTGTGACATCTCAGCATAATTGGGACCTCTGGCTTGAAAAAAACAAAACAAAATTAAAACCAGATGAAGAGGATAAGATAAAAGTCAAAGTAAGTTTACCAAGAGATGCAAAAATTGGCATGTCAGATATTCTAACCTTAAAAGTGTCATATGATCCCTTTAGAAACCTGAGCGAGATATCTGAGGTGAAAACAGAAGTCATTGGCCCTAGTATAGGAGAGATCTTGTTTAATTCTTTAAAATCCATCTCAGGCAGTATAGGGTTAACAGCGGTTATGGGTGATACAGCGCCTTATGTGCTTCTTCTAATTTTGGTTGTAGTTATCCTGTTAATTGTTTTCATTATAATCTATACTATAAAAAAGAGATATGTGGAGGTAATTTGTGTAGATAGGATAAAAGAGGTAAAACCAGGTGATAAAGCCGAGTATAATTTAACAATTTTAAACCCTTACAAGGTGAGACTGCTTTATAATTTAAATGTAACATCTCTGCAAAAACCAAATTGGAAAATATCTATAAACGAGAGCGAGGTGGTTCTCAACCCTGGTGAGAGTAAGGAGATCAGGTTAACTGTTGAAACAAATGAGAATGACAATATAGGAGATTGGTCTGAGATAAAGGTAAAAGCAGTTCCCCAGCAGAAACCATCTAAAGCAGCAGAGATTTCCCTGTTAACAACCCTGAGGGAACCCAAGCCCAGTCTCATTATAAAAGATGTTAAACATCATCCAAAAGTGTTCAAAGGTGGGGACATTGTTACAACCTCGTTTATAGTAGAAAACAATGGAGATGCCCCGGCAGAGGGAGTCTCTGCTACATTATACCTAAATGGTGAGGAGAAAAACAAGGTTGAAAATCTTCTCATACCAGATGAGGGTTTCGCCAGGATAAAACTCCCATGGATTGCGGTAAAGGGTAAAAACACGCTTCATATAGCGGTTAGACAAAAAAATAAATAATAAAACTTTTTAGCTGCAGAAACTTGTTTTTAAAAGGGAGCCTAAAATATGGGAGATGAAGCAGACAAGAAAAAATGGTTTGAAGAGCTTAGAAACGCGGAAAAAAAATATCAGCTTTTAATCCAGCGTAGAAATGAGTTAAACGAAATAGCGAGAAATGTGAAAGAAGAGAGAGACATGATCAACAAGAGACGCAGAGAGCTACTCGAGGAGATGAAAAAGAAAAAAGAAGAACGTAACAAGTTAGCAGAAAAAATGAAACAGCATAAAGAAATGAGGGATAAGTTGCAAAAGCAGGCTAAAGAGCTCATCCAGGCAAAGAGAAGCAAAAAGGGTAGTATAATCAAAAGTTTACCTCTCCGTGCTGAGGAGTTAAAGGCAGATATACAGATGCTTGAATATAGACAGGAAACAGAACCAATGAGTACGGAGGAAGAAAACGAGCTTATTGAGAAGATACGGAGAAAGAAAAAAGAATATGAGAAGCTTAAAAAAGAATTGGAAAAGCAGAAGATAATCGAGGTTGATCTCTCAGATACGGAAAAAGCAATAAAAGGATTATTTAAGAAAGCTGATGAAGAGCATCAACAGGTGCAGAAATATTACAAAGAAATGGAAAAAACTCATAAAAAGTTTGTTAAGCTAATGGAAGAAGTAGCAGCTCTTATAAATGAGGCCAAGAAAAAACATGAAAAATTTATGGCTATAAAAGAAGAGGCAGATAAACTACATGTAAAGGCTGTTGAGATGAGGAGTAAAATAATCACAATCAAGAAGGAACGAAGAAAACACAAAGAAGAAGCTCGTAGGATGTTAGAGGAGCTCAATAAAAAAGCGCAGCAGGCGCTTTTAGATGAGAAAAAAATAGAGGAATTGACTGAGCAAACCATAGAGGCTCTTAAAAAAGGGCAGAAAATCTCACTAACATAGTTAATCGTTTATCAACGAATTTTAAATCGACAATTTTATATACAGTTTTTGCATTTCGCTAAAACCGGTGCTATCTGGGATATGAAAGAGGACGTTGGAATTGTTAGCTATGGGGTCTATATACCAAGATATAGGATAAAAGCTTCTTCTATAGCAAAGGTTTGGGGCAAAGACTCTAGATATATTGAGAAAGGTTTGAATATAACAGAGAAATCAGTTCCAGGTCCAGATGAGGATGTTGCCACAATTAGTGTCGAAGCTGCAAGATATGCTCTGAGAAGATGCAACATCAACCCTAAAGATATCGGCGCTATTTATATTGGAAGCGAGTCTCATCCCTATGCGGTAAAGCCAACTGGAACCATTGTTGGTGAGGCAATTGGGGCAACACCAGATTTAATGGTTGCAGATTATGAATTTGCATGTAAAGCTGGAACAGCTGCTATACAAAACTGTATAGCACTGATAAAATCTAATATAATAAAATATGGTCTTGCAATTGGAGCTGATACATCTCAATCAGCACCAGGTGATGCCCTTGAGTACACGGCATCTGCAGGTGGCGCAGCTTTTATACTGGGAAAGGACAAGGTAATTGTTAATATAAACGCGACATACTCCTTCGCCACAGATACACCAGATTTCTGGAGAAGAGAAGCAAGGAAGTATCCAGCACATGGCGGAAGGTTTACAGGAGAACCCGCATATTTTAAACATATAATAAACGCGTCAAAAAATCTTATGGAAAAAATTGGGACAGAACCGGGTGATTATGATTATGCTGTTTTTCACCAACCAAATGGTAAATTCCCCATCAGTGTTGCAAAAAAACTGGGTTTTACATATGAGCAGATAGAGCCTGGTTTGATATGCCCATTTCTGGGGAACACATACTCAGGTAGCTCCCTGGTTGGATTATCAGCTGTTTTAGACATTGCTAAACCTGGTGATAGAATATTTGTTACAAGCTATGGATCTGGAGCTGGTAGTGACTCTTTTGATTTAACAGTGACTGAGAACATCAAAAAATTCAAAAGAAAAAACGCACCAACCGTACATGAGCTTCTAGAGGATAAAGAGTACATAGATTATGGGACATATGCTAAGTTTAGAGATCTTTTGTATTGGGAGTGATGCATTATGAGAGATGTAGCTGTGATTGGTATAGGTCTTACAAAGTTTGGAGAACTTTGGGAGAAATCATTTAGAGATCTCATAACCGAGGCTGGTATCAAAGCTATAGAGGATGCAGGTATAAGCGGTAGGGAGATAGATGGGATATATGTGGGCTCTATGAGCGCAGGTAGATTTGTAGGTCAGGAGCATGTGGGAGCTCTTGTTGCAGATTCTGCAGGGTTGATAGGCGTACCCTCTACTAGAGTAGAAAGCGCTTGTGCATCCGGTGGTTTAGCCTTTAGACAAGCGTATCTTGCTGTAGCCTCTGGCATGCATGATATGGTTGTTGTTGGTGGTGTAGAAAAAATGACAGATGTTGTTAGCGCGGAGGCTACAAACACACTTGCCACAGCAGCAGATCAAGAATGGGAATCATTTTTCGGTGTAACATTTCCTGCATTGTATGCATTAATCGCAACACGTCACATGCACGAGTATGGGACCACAAGAGAACAACTCGCGCAGGTAGCAGTTAAAAACCATGCTAATGGAGTATTAAACCCAAATGCGCATTTCAAAAGAAAAATCACTCTAGAGGACGTGCTAAACTCATCACCAGTGGCTTATCCTCTAAGATTATTGGATTGTTCCCCTGTGAGCGATGGTGCCGCAGCAGTTATACTATGTCCATTAAAGGATGCAAAAAAATACACAGATAAAATTGTAAAGATTAGAGGATCAGGTCAGGCATCTGACACCTTGGCATTATACTCTAGAGAGGATATATGTACTTTTAAATCGACTGTATTAGCATCAAAGATGGCTTACAAGCAGGCAAAAATTAGGTCAAAGGATGTAGATGTTGCTGAGGTACATGATTGTTTTACGATAGCTGAGATACTTGCAATAGAGGATCTAGGTTTCTTTAGAAAAGGTGAGGGCGGTAAGGCGGTAGAAGAAGGATTAACAGAGATGGATGGAACAATACCAGTTAATACAAGTGGTGGTTTAAAGGCAAAAGGCCATCCAGTTGGTGCGACAGGTGTTGCGCAGATAGCTGAGATAGTAATGCAGTTGAGAGGAGAGGCAGATAAAAGACAGGTAAAAGATGCTGAGATAGGATTAACACATAATATTGGTGGTAGCGGAGCATCATGTGTAGTTCACATATTGGAGGTGGTTTAGATGGCTAGTCACTATCACTTAGTCTCAAAATTTGGAGAGAGATACCACATAGATATAACCTGATAGGTACTAGGTGTGGTGAATGCAAAACTGTTTATTTCCCACCTAGAAATGTCTGTCCTAAATGTAGGAGAAGCAGTATAGGCAAGATGAAGGAATATAAATTAAAAGGCAAGGGGAAGATACACTCATATACCATTGTACATGTTGCTCCAGAGGCATTTGAGGATGAAATACCATATATAATAGCCATTGTAAAACTAGATGAGGGACCAATGGTTACTTCACAAATAGTTGATTGTAACCTAGATGAGGTGAAAATTGGCATGCCAGTAGAAATGGCATTTAGAAAGATACAGGAGGATGGCGACACAGGAGCCATCTACTATGGATATAAATTTAGACCAATTAAAAGATGAAATATGAATGTAAAAAACATATTGGCTGAAAAGATAGCTGGTGAGATTACACTTAGTCCCAGACCAGGTGCTACTTTAAGAAAATGGCGAAATATTTTTGAAATTTCACAAACAGAACTTGCGAACTATCTAAAAGTTTCTCCCAGTGTTATAAGTGACTATGAATCAGGTAGAAGAGCATCACCAGGTATTAAGACGATAAGGAAACTAATAGAAGCTTTTTTTGAAATAGATGAAAAACGAGGTGGAAAAATAATAAATAGATATACCTCGATGATAGAGAGCCCAAAAGGCGTAATAGAGATAATGGAATATCCTTATTCAATACCTGCTAGAAAATTTGCAGAGAGCATACATGGAGAGATACTAACTTGTGAGGATATACTAGATAAGAAGACAGTTAAAGGATTCACTCTTATAGATAGTATTAGCGCGATAAAGACACTGAGTTCTACAGATTATGTTAGTATATATGGATGGAGTACTGAGCGTGCACTCATATTTACAGGTATAACCTATGGAAGAAGCCCTATGATTGCAGTTCGTGTGCACCCTATGAAACCATCTCTAGTGGTTTATCATAAACCAAGCGCAGTAGATTCATTAGCATCTAAACTATCGGAGTATGAGAACATTCCATTAATTGTTACAAACCTACCTTTGGAGGATCTTAAAAACATTTTAGAAAACCTGGCGTACAAGGAGTGATAAAAAAAATATGGAAATGATGGGTTTATGTAGCATATGTGGAAAACCAGGTACAATGTACACATGTAGGATATGTGGCAGATTAGTTTGCAGAGAACATTTCAACATACAATATGGTGTATGCACAATTTGCTTGAAAGGTAAAAAAATCTAATTATCTTTTTTTTGAGCAAGATGCCTTATCCTATGATTAACAACCATAACTCTGGAGATAAACTCAATCTCCTTCACATCTTCCTTATATATTTGCCCAACAATCTTAATCATCATGTTTTTTCTCACTTCTCTAAGTATACCTTTGTTATTCTATATATAAAGGAATTCTGACACAAACATCGAATAATAGCTATTCTTGAACCCAAAACTTACAAAAACCAGTATCGTATTTTTGTTAATAGTGTATCTAAAACATGATTTCATAAAACCCGATTCAATAGAGTATAGAGAATATCAGGTAAACATTGCAAAAACCTGTTTAGAATCTAACACCCTAGTGGTTTTACCAACTGGTCTGGGGAAAACAGTGATAGCATTGATTGTGATAGCATCTTTGCTCAGCAGGAAATGCAAAATACTTTTTCTTGCACCAACAAAACCATTGGTGAACCAGCACACTGCTTTTTTAAAACAGTTTCTAACCTTGGATGAAGACGAAATTGTTATCTTCACAGGTGAGATCTCCCCAGATAAAAGGACAAAGCTATGGAAAGAAACAAGAATAATAGTATCAACCCCTCAGGTTATAGAAAATGATCTTAAAAACAATAGGATATCACTCGAGGATTTTTGTCTGATAATATTTGATGAGGCACATCGAGCTGTCGGCGAGTATTCATATGTTTTTGTTGCAAAGAAATATAAGGAGCAGAGAAAAAAAGATAGACGTATACTGGGAATGACAGCATCTCCTGGCAGTGATATTGATAGAATCTTGGAGATATGTGAGAACCTTGAGATTAACAATGTAGAAATTAGAAGCAGATATGATAAAGATGTCAGACCCTATGTTCATGGTCTTACTATTGAGTGGAAACTAGTAGAGCTTCCAGAGGAGTTTAATAGGATAATAATGTTGCTATCCGAGGTTTTATCTGAGAAACTGGGTATGCTAAAAACAGCTGGTCTTTTAGAAACAGCTGCTTTATCTAGAATTAGCATGAGGAAACTACTTGAAGTGAGAAACATAATACAAGATATTTTAGAAAACAATGTTTTACCCTCAAAGGAGATGTATAAAATATTGATGGCCCATACAATAGCATTAAAAACCTATCATGCTCTAGAGCTTATAAAAACCCAGGGTGCAACCGCCTTAAGAAGATACTTCAAAAGGATACAATCAGAAACCTTGATGAAGAAGGGAAATAATGCCTCTAAACATTTTATCAGAGATAGAAGGGTAATTGAGGCGATGCTTCATCTCAAAAAGTTAGATGTTGAGCATCCCAAGCTCAAGGTTTTATCAGAGATTGTAGAGGATCAACTTAAGAAAAACAAGGAATCCAGAATAATAATTTTCACACAGTATAGAGATACAGCATTGCAGATAATAGATCAAATATCAAACATAAAAGAGGTAAAAGCTGCTAGATTTGTCGGACAGACAACCAAGGTGGAGGATAAGGGTTTATCTCAAAGGGAACAGGAGAAAATAATAAGAAAATTCAAAGATGGAGAATATAATACACTTGTAGCAACTTCTGTAGCTGAGGAGGGTTTAGATATTCCCTCTACAGATCTAGTGATATTCTATGAACCTATACCCTCTGAGATAAGGAGTATACAGAGGAAGGGTAGAACAGCTCGTAAGATGAAAGGACGTGTAGTTATCCTAATAGCAAAAAAAACTCAGGATGAAGCATATTATTGGTCCTCAGTTAGAAAAGAGAAACTAATGTATAATCAGCTTAAAACCATAAACCTTAGACTCAGAGGTGGAAAAGCAAAAATCGATGATTTATATCCAAAAAAAGAACAGCAGAAAAAACTACTGGATTACATGTAAAATATTGATTTTTTATACAAAATATTTTTATCCTTGTCTTATTATTACTGGTTCGAACATTGTGGAGGTATGCGTAACAATGGTTGATCAGAAAAAGTTAGATGAGATATGTCAAGGTTTAGACATGATTAATGAGGATAACTCTATTCCAAGAAATATTAGAAGAAGTGCGGAGGAGGCAAAAGGTGTTTTGTTAGATGAAAAAAACCCTTTAGATGTGAGAGTGGCCTCTGTTATATCCATATTGGATGAAATGGCTGTTGATCCAAACCTGCCATTACATGGTAGAACACTGATATGGAGTATAATAAGTAAATTAGAGGAACTGGTTAAATAAGAGGGTTGTTTTTAAATATAAAAAAGTTTATACACTTTCTCTCACCAAGGGATTTAACAAAAGGAAAGCTTTGGTGGGAATATTAGAAAAGGGGGCATGTTTATTTGATAAGGATTGGTCCAGCTGGAATTCCCTTATCTTGTAAAGGTAGGACCAACAAAGATGGTTTAAGGTATGTGAGGGAAGTTTTGGATCTAAATGCTATGGAGGTACAGTTTATCAGAGGTTTATTCCGTATGGATGATGAGGAAGCTATTTTTATGAAAGAATATTCAAAGAAAAATGAGGTTGAACTTCATGTTCATGCCCCTTATTATACAAATCTTGCTGGGGATGATCAGGAGCTTGAGATGAGTTTTGAAAAGATTCTAAAAGCAGGTTATCTCTCTCATCTCATGGGTGCGAAAATACTTGTCGTTCACCCTGGCTTCTATGGGGAATTATCCAAGGAGGAGACAATGGAGAGGATAATAGAAAACCTAGGTGAGCTCAGAAGAAAGTTTAAAAAAGAAAAAGTTGAGACAAAGATTGGTATAGAAACAATGGGGAAGCAGAAGGTTTTCGGAAGCCTTGATGAGGTGATAGAGGTTTGCAGAAAAGTCAAAGGAGTGGTACCTGTTATAGACCTTGGGCATATTCATGCGAGATGCAATGGTTGTCTAAAAAGTAAAGAGGATTTTGAAAATATTTTTGCTAAACTGAGACCTTTGAGGTTGAAACATTATCTGATACATATAACAGGTGTGCTCTATGAGAATGGAAATGAGTATTATCATATTCCACTTAAAAAAGCAGATATGCCTCTGGAGTCTCTTCTGGAGATACTCCTTGAAAAAAAATATAATGTCACACTTATCTCTGAATCACCGCTTCTAGAACATGATGCAACCTATATTAGACTACAACTTGAAAAACTACTGCAAAAAAGAACTGGAAAAGAAGAGGTTGATTTTAGAGATATAAAATAGTGAAAAATATGAAAATATTTCGTAGATCCTTGGAGTATATACAATCAAAGATAGAAGACATTTTACATGAGATATCAGATGATGACATAGAAAATGTAAAAAAACTTTTCTTGGATGCTGAGAGGATTTTTGTCTATGGTGCTGGTAGATCAGGTCTTGTTGCTAAGGCATTTGCCATAAGACTGGTGCACCTTGGTTTCCAAACTTTTGTTATTGGTGAAACTATAACTGCGCCTGTTAGAAAAGGTGACTTGGTGGTAATAGTCTCTGGATCAGGTGAGACGATACCTTCTAAAATGACTGCTGAGATAGCTAGGAACATTGGTGCCAAGCTTGTTTCCATCACTGCTAATAAGGAATCCTCTGTGGCACAGTTTGCAGATATTTCCATAGTTCTTAATGCTACTTGTCAGGAGAATGAGCGTTCAGAGTTGGCGCCACTAGGAACATTGTTTGAGGCAAGCGCTTGGTTACTATTAGATAGCATAGTAGCAGAGCTTATGCATGCCAAAAATGAGACAGAGGAAAGCATGCGTAAAAGACATGCAACCTTGGAATAAAACCTAGAAAAACAAGGTTTTTTTAGAAAAATCTATTAAAGCTATTTTTTAATTACCTAAGTGATAAAATGGAGGAAAAAATAAATATAAACATTCCCAGGGGAACAAGGGATTTTTCGCCAGATGAGATGCTCAAACGTAGACATGTTGAAAACAGGATAAGAAACATTTTTCAAAACTTTGGATACAGAGAGGTTCAAACACCCACGTTTGAACATTTAGAGCTTTTTACTCTGAAATCCGGTGAGGAGATAATAGAAGAAATATATGTGTTTAAGGATAAAGGCAATAGGGATCTAGCCTTGAGACCAGAGCTCACCGCGCCAGTGATCAGACTCTATGTTGAAAAAATGCAGATGGAGCCAAAACCACTGAAATTGTTCTACATTGGAAACTGTTACAGGTATGATAGACCTCAAAGGGGAAGATATAGAGAATTCACACAGGTTGGCTGCGAGCTAATAGGTCCAGATACGCCAGAGGCTTATGCAGAACTTATCTACCTAGCATATACTCTTCTAAAAAACATTGGTATCAAAAACATTGTTTTGAGACTAGGAAACCTGGATATAGTGTATGCTTTTCTTGAAAATATGGGTGTGAGGAAAAACCAGTTTAGAGAGCTAATGCATCTTATAGATAAATCAAGGTTTTACGAGCTTGAAAAAAAGCTTTATGAGATGAGAGTAGCTAAAAACAAGATCAAAATGTTTAAAGAGTTTCTAAAATGTGATAATATAAACAAAGTAGAGGAGTTTATAGAGACCACAGCTGTAAAAAGATTTAAGGAGGTAGTTGATTTTTTAAAAATTTTTGGGATTAATGAGTTTGAAATAGATATGAAAATAGTAAGAGGGATAGACTATTATAAAGGAGTTGTTTTTGAGATAGATGCACCTATACTTGGAGCAGAAAAACAACTCTGCGGCGGGGGAGAATACGAGCTTGTTCCTCTATTTGGTGGAAAAGAGGTTTCAACAGCTGGTTTCGCCATAGGTTTTGACAGAGCAATTATCGCCCTAGAAGAAGAAGGATATTCTTTTCCTGAGCAGAAAATAGATGTCTATGTGATACCAGTAAATGAAAAAATGTTAAAAAACGCTATTAAAATCGTAAATATGCTCAGAGAAAACAACATTGCTGCAGATATTGATCTTATGAGGAGGGGATTGACAAAAAGCCTGAAATATGCCTCATCTGTCAAGGCAAAAAAAACTGTGATAGTTGGTCCAAAGGAATCAGAAAAAAAATGTGTAATAATTAGGGATATGAGCTCTGGTAAACAAGTAGAAGTTAAAACAAAGGATTTGTTATCTAAGATAAAGATGTAAAAATAGTGAATATTAGATGGTATCAAAAAAGATTTATATTTTAGATACTTCTGCGATTCTTTCTGGGAAATCTATTTCACCAGTGGATGGTGAAATGTTAGCACCTGAGAGTGTCTCACTTGAATTTAGAAAAAGCGGGAGGGACTATAGAAATTTTCAGTTTCTCATAGAGAAAGGTTTACTGATAATTTCACCATCTAAGAACTCTATAAGCCTAGTAAGAAAAGTTGCTGAGACAACAGGTGATATAGGAAGGTTGTCTAATGTTGATATAGATGTTTTAGCTCTTGCATTGGACAAGCAAAAAGAAAACTTTGATGTGATGATATTAACAGATGATTATTCTATTCAAAATGTTGCACATGCCATGGGGATCAAATTTATCTCTTTATCTCAGAAAGGTATAAAAGAGGAGTTTAAATGGATATATGTGTGCAGGGGATGTGGAAAAAAATTCGATAGACATATTAAGGTTTGCCCCATATGTGGTAAAACCACAAAGAGTATAGTAATACGTTCATATAAGATAAAGAGGTAGGTTTTTTTATGTTTAAGGATATCTGGCATAGGTTTTGGCACACAAAAGAAGGACATATACCAGTTATTAGGGATATAGTTATCGCTTTTCTCATATTGCTTACAATAATGGTTTCATTATGGGGTTATACTGGCCAACCGTTTCCTCAGGCTCCATTAGTGGTTATTGAATCTGGTAGCATGATGCACAAAGACGCCTCTTTTGGCAAGCTTCACACTATAGACCCTGGGGATCTGGTTTTAGTGGTAGCTGTTCATTCTAAAGCTGATATTATAACCTATGGAGAGGCAAAAAATGGGGAAAAAACTTGTTTCACCTATGGAAGCTATGGAGATGTTTTGATTTATAGACCCGACACTAATGGAGATGGAAGTATATCTGATTATATAGACAAAGATAGAACTCCTATAATTCATCGTGCTATGTGCTGGGTTGAATATAACAAGGATACAAGACTCTACACAGTTAAAGAGTATGGAATAATAAATGCAACCTCTATAACTATAGAAGAACTGGGTTTAGAAAATTACAAGCCAAAATGGTCAGGATTTATCACCAAAGGCGATAACAACCCAGTTTGTGATCAGAGCAATATCTACTATAGTCCCATTTGTCCACAGCCGGTACCTGTTAGTCATATAATTGGAAAAGCAAGAGGCGAGATACCCTGGTTTGGCCTGATAAAACTGGCTTTTTTCGGTAACAATGTTGAACCTCAGGAGGGATGGACAACCATTCTTTTTGCTACCGCGCCTACAGATTGTTGGATATGCCTAGGGATATGCCTGTTGATCCTGATACTTATACCATTTTCCCTAGATATCTATGATTACCTGAAAAAGAAAAAAGATTAAATTTTGCAATATAAAATTAATTTTTTACCTCAGTCTCTGATATACCAATCTGGCAGAGATTCATATTCTATCGGATCCTTATATCCAGCCTCTTTAAAACCTTTCAACCTAAGCAGGCAGGAGTCACATTTACCGCAAGCTTTTTTTCCACCTTCATAACACGACCAGGTAAGTTCCAAAGGTGCACCCAGTTCTATTCCCTTCTTTATTATTTCGCTCTTGGAGAGATCTATTATAGGGGTTTGAATGTCAATTGTTTTTCCTTCTACTCCAGACTTTGTTCCAACCTCTGTCACCTTTTTAAACGCGTTTATAAACTCAGGTCTACAGTCAGGATATCCAGACCAGTCTATAGCATTCGCTCCAATAAATATTGCATCGGCGCCAATATTTTCTGCATATGCTAGAGCAAGTGATAGAAAAATGATATTTCTCGCTGGAACATATGTTGAGGGGATACTATTCCCAATTTCTTCCATACTTCTCTCTTCCAATCTCTTATTTTTATCTATTAATGAAGAGATTTTACATAGTTTACCCAGGTCTACATCTAATATGATATGTTCTTTCGCACCAAGTTTATTAGCAACTATTTTTGCAGATTCTATTTCCTTGGAATGACGCTGTCCATATTTTACTGTCAAGCAGTAGAGATCATAGCCTAGCTCTTTTTTAGCTATGGTAGCTACAACGCATGAATCAAGACCACCAGACAATAAGCAAACAGCTTTTTTCATATGAATATTTTTTACCTCAGAGTTTTTTAGACATTTTTGCACCTTGACCAGGTCCCTCATCTACTTTTATCTCTATATTTTTAACATTTTTCGGAAAACTCATGTTTTCTACTAGTTTGTCAAGTATGTATTCTGCTATGTTTTCAGCTGTTGTTGAATAAATAGGTAATAACATACAGTCTTCAGTTGGAAAAATATACTTTTTCCCATTAGCGTGCATTATAACCTTATCTTTTTCTACTTTTATTGATGGATTTTCTTTTGGTATCAAAATCCTATGATCCAGTTTTTCAATAATTTTCTTTATAGCATCTTTTATTTCGGTAAAGTCCATTAATATCCCATCTCTATTTTTCTCCCCGATGATTTTGACATGCACTGCATATGTATGACCATGTAATCTCCCGCATTTCTCATATTTTGGTATAAGATGAACTGCTGAAAAGATCAGATGTAATTTCCATCCATCCAACTCTATCTCACACATACTATTTTCCACTCTTTTTCTGTTTTTCCCAATAGTCTTTAATAGCTGCGTGAAGGGCATCGGCAGCTAAATTTGAGCAATGCATTTTTATTGGTGGCAGACCATCTAGCTCATCAGCAACAGCTTTCCTGGTGATTTTCATTGCTTCTTCAAGAGTTTTCCCCTTAGCAAGCTCCGTGATCATGCTGCTCGTTGCGATAGCTGCCGCGCATCCAAATGTTTTAAACTTTATATCCACGATTCTATCATTCTTAACTTTTATGTAAATTGTCATTTGATCTCCACAGATAGGGTTTCCAACTGTTCCCACTCCGTCTGCATCTTTTATCTCACCCATGTTTCTGGGGTTGCGGAAATGCTCTATTACCTTTTCACTATACATCCCAGCAGACATTTTATAGCACCTATTTTTTCCATAACGGGGAGATTTCCCTTAATCTATTTACCACCTTTGGCAAGGTTTCAATTACATAATCTATTTCATTTTTTGTGTTTTTTCTACCTAATGTT
>Ga0164310_10000298_pt1 | contig 25720 bp, 40 predicted proteins | sample GuaBasSedimGuay1_FD_121795 | JGI IMG/M metagenome (GOLD analysis project Ga0164310, IMG submission 121795) | Subseafloor sediment microbial communities from Guaymas Basin, Gulf of California, Mexico - Guay1, Core 4569-9, 0-3 cm | ecosystem: Environmental > Aquatic > Marine > Hydrothermal vents... | reverse complement strand
TGGCTCGGGAATATCTTGTGCTCGATCTGGCCGACGGTTACAGAGCCGTCGCCGAGTCCCCCCTGGCAGCCGCCCTCGACTGGGCGGACGACCTCGAGCTGGATCGCCCGGTGGTGCTCGAGGTCCGCTGCCCGTGCGGGCAGGTGGACTACGTCCGCCTCAGCGCGACACCAGACGGCGTCCAGGCCGAGGCCTGGACGTCGAATCTAGCCGAAGCGGGTCACCCTCGTGACCCGCATCGGTGCCCACTCGAGCCCTAGCCGCCCGACCCCCATCGTCCGCGGGGTGTGGCCCCGAGCCCCGCGGGCGGGGCGGCTCATCGGGGCCGCTGGCGGCGCGCGTAGTGCCGCACGCAGGGCGTCCCGCGGCCCGGGTCGCGCCGGGCGGGCGGGCAGTGCGGCCGACGGCTAGCCGTGGTGGTAGCGCGTCATGCTGCCCCGGCGCCCGGAGGTCGTCCGGCGGGTTCGACTCCCGCGGCGCCCGTTCGTTTTGTCGGCGGCGCCCCGTCGGTGGCGCCGCACTAAAGGAGGAATGAGCGTGTACATCGGTCGTACTCTTTGGGTCGGCCAGGTGGTCCCGGCCGAGCTCCCGGCCGTGGAAGTCGGCCGGGTCTACATCCTCGCCTTCACCCCCGAGCGCGCCCGGCTGGTCGTCCGGCCGGTCGCGCGCCCACCTGTGCCGCCCAGTCCGGCGGCTGAACCGGCTGACTTGCCGGCTGAGCCGGTCGCGGCGGTGCCGGTCGGGGTGCCATGAGCGCTCTGACCGCTCAATACTGGCAGCCCCTGCGGCGCTACCGCCGGGGCGTGACTCTCTGGCGGCGCGTCCGGGTCGTCGGCGGAGGATACGTCGTTGCCCAGGACTTGCCGCGCCCTCACGAGTCGCCTATCCGGCGCGCTGCCGACGCGCTGCGCGCCTACGTGGCGGATCGGCGGATCGCGCAGCTCCGGCCGCGCACCTGGCGCAGGGCGGTCTACTATGATCCGCCGAGTCGGTGTTATTGCTCCCTCGCCGATCGGGGTTTCGTTGCGCCGACGCTGCGCGCGCTGCGGCGCGCGCGGGCCGAGTGGCGGCGCTTCGCGCAGGCGCTCAGGCTCCGCCTCCAGCAGGAGCAGGCTTGTGGCCGAGCTGCGCACTGGCCGGACGGTACGCTGGCCGGCTGGCGGTACTGGTTGGTCAGTGGGGACGGCGTTCTATCCTCGCCTTGCTACGAGACGGTTTGGCCCTCGCCGCGCGCGGTGCTGCGCGCGAAGGAGTGGTCGGCGTCCGGTACCGTGGACAGCCAGCCAGGTATCCACGCCTGCTGGCCGGCCGAGGGCGGCGCGCTGCCAAGGGCGCTCGCACACCTGCTATGGGCTGATCTATATGTCGTTGACTGCGCAGTCGGCCTGGTCGCCGGCTGGGGAGGCGTGGTGACTGGCGAGGTCGGCTGGCGCGCGCAGTACGCGGCCGCGCAGGTGGTCTACGTGCCGCGTCTGCTGTTGCCGGCCGTGCGCGCGCGGTACCCGCAGGTTCCCGTCGAGCCGCTGACGCCGGCGGTGGTAGCGCCCGTGGCGTCGCGGGAGCAGGAGGTCGATAGATGGGTCCCGTCACGCTAGTTCGCGGCTACTACCCCGGCCTCGCGCGACACGCGGCGCAGCTCGGTATCGAGCCGCCGCCGCCCGGGACGGTCTGCTGGGCGGTGCGCTACTGCCCCGGGGTCGATCGGGACTTCCCGAAGTACCCGCTCGACGACCTGCCCGCTTGTCGGCAGCAGCACTACCACACGGTCGCCCCGGAGGAGGTGGTGTGGTGGCGCGCGGCACCGAACGAGCGCGAGCGCGGCCCGTGGCGCCAGTGTACGGGAGCCGAGCTGCCCGCCATCGTGGACGCGCACACGGTGTGGGCGAGCAGCTACGGGCCGCTCGGGCAGGACGAGGGCCCGCGGCCGTGGGCGATGATCGAGATCGCGCGGCCGGACCCGGAGCCGTGGCGCGCCGAGTAGCGCGCCGGGAGATCACACGATGCCGCCTACGCTGTACGTCGGCAGTACGGTGTTCGCCCCGCCCGAGTGGTCGGGACGGATCATAGTGCGGGCGCTGTCGCCGGCCGAGGTGCGCCAGCGCATAGACGAGGCGCGTCGCGCCGGCGTGGTGATCCGCAGCTACGTCGGCCACGAACCGACGGCGCGCTTCCTTGGGCTGCCGATGTCGCGCGAGCAGGCCCCGCCGCCACTGCCGGGGCACTACCAGCGCTGGGTCGGGTTGCGGCCCGTCCGGCGCGCGGGTGGCGGCCGCGAGCTGGACCCGGCGGTCGAGCCGCAGGCGTTTAGCGGAGCGGCCTGGACGATCACTACTCCACCTCTGGTCGCCTAGCGAAATTAGGAGCTACGAGATGAACATAGGACGAAAGCTGAAGGCCGGCCGGGTCGAGCCGGTCGAGGAACTGGGGCGACTCGTCGATGAACTCGGCGAGCTGCAATACGCACGCGTCGCGGCCATCGGCCATGGTATGTATGCGGCGCGCCGCTATGTGCTGGCGCGGAACAGGCGCGGGGCGCTGACGCTGCGCCCCGCGGTGCTCGTTGGCCCCCCGCGCCCGTCGCGCTACGCGGCGCAGCGGGACGCCGACAGGTTGCGGCTCCCGGAGCTGCCGGGACTCGGTGGGCGCCGGACTGTCCGGGACCGCGAAACGGCAGCGAGGCTGCTGGCCGCACTGGTCGTAGGCTAAAGTTATGGCCGAGGAGTACGCCGTCACGATCGAAGCGTGCCGACAGCGGCTCCGAGCGATGGCCCCCGACCGCTATTCCCCGGACGATTCAGTTGCCGCTCTGCTGTTTGCGGTGGCCGGGCGCGCGGATGAGTGGAATGCCCGCGTCGAGCGCTGTCTCGCGCTCCGCAGGCAGCGTGCGGCTGCGAACGTCAAGGAGGACAATCCCTGGCGGCCGCTGCGCGGGTATCGCCGCGGCGTCACACTGTGGCGGCGCTGGCCGTGCAGGCAATACACGGTTTCCGCGGATCGACCGGAAGCTATAGATCGGGGGTGCCGAAGTCGCCGCTCCGCGCTGCGCGCCTGGCTCGCCGAGCAACGGATAGCGCGACTACCACCTCGGGTACGGTCTCGCGTGCAGCCCAGGTATTTGGCCATCTCTGGACAGTACGTATCGTCTACGCCTGCCGCAGATACGTGCGCGCCGACACTAGCCAGGCTGCGGCGCATCGTCGCGCTGCAGAGGCGGCTACACCGCGCGTTCGAGCGCCGCGCTCAGCAACCAGGCGCACGGCCCGATCGTGATGCGCGCTGGCCTGACGGCACGCTGGTCGGCTGGCGCTACTGGCACGTCACCACCGACGGCTATGTAGCGTCGCCCTTCTGGCCTGGGCTTTGGTCTGCGCCGCGCGGCGTCCTGCGCGCCCGGGGCTGGTCGACGAGCAAGGCGGTCGAAGGCCGGGGCGGCATCCACGCCTACTGGCCTGCGCAGGATGGACACGCATCCAAGGACATGGCGGCGAGATTGGCGCACGAAGCCTGCGACGGTCTGGCGATGGGCCTGGTCGCCGGCTGGGGTGAAGTCGTGACGGGCGAGATTGGCTGGCGCGCCGAGTACGCGGCGATACAGGCGCTCTACGCGCCGCCGTGGCACGTTGCCGCGTTGCGCCGGCGATATCCGCATGTACCGGTCGAGCCGCTGATGCCGGCGGTCTTAGCGCGCGGGGCGTCGCTGGAACTACGGAGCAAACCGGAAAGGAGGAGCTGATGGACGTCTACGACAAGATTCGCATACCGCAACTGCCCGGCTAGGACTGGTGGGACGGGACGACCGGCGTGAAGTGCTGGTGCGGCGGGACGATCGAGTGGGCCGAGGGGCGCTACGTGCCGGGTACGCGCGCGTGTCGGCGCTGCCTGGCGATGTACGCGGTGCGCGGCATAGGGCCGGATCGCCGGCTGGTGCCGCAGGGCGTGAGCGAGGTTGGCACGATCGACGACCTAGAGCTGCCGGCGCCGGTGGAGCAAATCTACCGCGTGCCGGCGGACCTCTACCCTAGCTGGCGGGAGGAGGACCAAACATGATCGTGGACATCGAGACCGTACCCGGCCGGCTAGTGGACGCCGAGTTCGTCGGCCGGCTGGCCTCCTGGCAGACTCGGCGCGACGCGCGGGGCGAGCGCGGCGCAATCGTGCTGGGGCCGGCGACGGAGGCCGGCGAGCCGCGCATCATGCGGATGCGCGAGGGCGGGCCGAAGATGGTGCTGCTCTACCACGCGCGCCGCTGGGCCGACGCGCAGCTCGACGAGATCGAGACGGTGGCGCAGTGCAGCGGCTACCCGTGGTTCCGGCTGCGCGGCTGGGCGGGGCGGACGCTGGCCGAGCTGGCCGAGCTGATGAGCGGCTACGACCGGGTGGTCGTGGCGCTGGACGCCCGCGTGCGGCCGGAAATCCGGTGCATCGATGCAGAGATCGCAGACTGACCGGCGAGTTCGTGGGAGCGGGCCTCTGTTGCATCCCCCTCCTTGCTACTGCTCCCGGGGCGTCGCGTTGCGAGCCGCGGCGCCCCCTCGCCGGTCGCGCGTCAGGTCTGGTGTCGCGTCTGGTCACGTCGCGTCGCGTCTCGTCAAGTCGGGTCTTGTCCGGTCAGGTGCCGAGTCCTGTTGTGTCCGGTCCGGTCTTGTCAAGTCCTGTCGCGTCGAGTCGAGTGCCGTGTCCGGTCTTGTCCGGTCGGGTCTTGTCCCGTCGCGTCTCGTCCCGTCGTGTCGGGTCAGGTCGAGTCAGGTCTTCTTCTACAGAAAGGAGCCGCGATGCAAAGATGTGTATTCCGAATCCTGGGCAAGCGTCCGTTGCTGATGCACAACCCCGCCGGCATGTCCCACGTCGATGGCGCGCCATCGCGCAAGCAGGTCCCGTTGCCCGCAGAAGAGGCCGAGCGCTCGGCGTACCGGCTGCCGAGCGGCCAGCTCTACCTCAAGGGCGAGGCGTTCCGGGGCAGTCTCCTGAAGGCGGCCAGCGGGTACCGCATCGCCAAGACCAGCGCGAAGACGGTCTTCGCGGCCGGCGTCTTCATCCTGGAGGAGGAGTGCCCGCTGGTCCACCCGAAGACGAACAAGCCGCTGCACGACTACGTGATCGACACGCGGCGAGCCGTCGTGCAGGGCAACGGCGTGCTGCGCAGCCGGGCGCGCGTGAACGAGTGGGCGACGACGGTGAACATCGAGTACGACGAAGAGATCGTGACGCCGGAGATCATCCTGCGGTTCTTCCGGCGCGCCGGGCAGTTCGTCGGCGTTGGCGACCAGCGGCCGGGCGCGCCGAAGACGCCGGGCCAGTTCGGGACGTATGCGGTGGAGCTCGTCAGAGACAAGTGATATGCGCTGTCAGTTCAAGTCTGGTCCCGTCTGGTCGCGTCCAGTCCAGTCCGGTCACGTCAGATCAAGTCAGGTGCCGAGTTCTGTCTCGTCGCGCCATGTCTGGTCCGGTCGCGTCGTGTCGAGTCGAGTGCCCGGTCCTGTCGCGTCGGGTCGAGTCTAGTCGAGTCCGGTCGTGTCCTGTCGAGTCAGGTGCCAAGTCGTGTCCAGTCACGTCATGTCTTGTCGCGTCACGTCGGGTCAAGTCGAGTGTCGAGTCACGTTGCGTGCCGAATCAGGTCCGGTCCAGTCTGGTCCCGTCGTGTCTAGTCTCGTCGTGTCTCGTCGTGTCTCGTCGTGTCCCGTCAGGTCGAGTGCCGCGTCGGGTCTTGTCAAGTCCGGTCGTGTCGAGTCCAGTCGGGTCCTGTTCGGTCGTGTCGAGTCGAGTCAGGTATTTGTTGCTGTCAGGAGCTAGAAGATGCCGAAAACTACCAGAATTCCCGCAAGCAAAGTCGTGCTGGACTACAACCTCTACCCGCGGCACCAGGTGGACGACACCGCCGTCGCGCGGCTCGTCGACGCCCTGCGCGCCGAGGAGGCGCTGCCGCCGATCGTCGTCGACGCCAAGAGCATGCGCGTCGTGGACGGCTTCCACCGCGTGACGGCGTACCAGCGGTTTGCCGGGCCGGACGCCAAGGTGCCTGCCGAAGTGCACACCTACAGCACCGACGCGGAGATGTTCGCCGACGCCGTGCGCCGCAACGCGCGGCACGGGCGACCACTGAGCAGGTACGACCTGGCGCGGTGCATCACGCGCGCGATGGAGCTGAAGCTCGACCCCGAGACCATCACGCGCTGCGCGGCGATCAGCGCCGACACCTACGACCGCATCGTGCGGCACAAGCTGGCGACGCACAGGGGCCGGCCGGTGGCGCTCAAGCGCACGCTGGCCCACTTCGCGGGCCAGCCCATTGCGAAGGCCACGGCGAGCGCGAACCGGCGGCTCGGCGGAATGAGCCAGCTCTTCTACGTGAACCAGGTGCTGATCCTGCTCACGAATGATCTGGTCGATGAGAGCAATGCCAACCTGATGGAGGCGCTCCAGCGGCTGCACCGCGCGCTGGAGGAGTTCCTGGATAGACACGCGGCGACGACGTGCGCCGCGAGCGAGGAGTGACGCCATGGCAGATGTCGACGTGGCGCCGGGCATAGCCTTCCGCCTGGCGACCGAGGATATGCGTGATGAAGAACTCTGGGAGACGGCCTGGCTCTTCGCTACGTGCGCCGTGCGGGAAGAGTATGGCGAGCTGGCCGACCGCCTGCGCGCGGACGCACAGTGGGCCGAGCGCGTGGCGATGCTCTCCGTTGCGGCCGCCGTGCTGGAGCTCGAGCGCCGGCGCGTGGCACACGGCCAGTCCTGTCCCACTACGCAGGAGCAGGCCGTGATCGACGTGGTGGACCTGGCAGGCGCCTGCCTGGCGCTGGCCGACGAGTTGGAGTCTGGCGCCCTGGCGCCGGGACCGCTGGCCGCGGAGCGCCTGCGCCGGGCGGTACCGCGGCGCCTCGGCGGGAAGGGCGCGGACGATGAAGACTGAGCTGCCGCTGGCGCAAATCATGCGGGTAGTGCGCGAGGCCGCCGGCCTGACGCAGGCCGAGCTGGCGCAGCGCTTCCGCGCGCTCGGCTACCGCATGACGCAGCCGCGCGTGTCGAACTACGAGCGCGGCAAGCATGAGCCCAGCGCGCGCGTCTACGTGCTGTGGCTGAGGATTTGCGCCCAGCGGGGCCGGGGGCCAGCGCAAGGGAGTTGACGAGATGAATCCATGGAGCCGACGATACTTCGGCGGCGAGCCCGAGGGCCCGCTGCTGGCGGCGGTGATCTGGTGCTGGCTGGTCGCGCTGGCGGCCGGGGTGGTGATCGCGCTGGTGTGGGCGGTCGCCAACCTGATCTGATCCTCCTTGCTGTGGCCAGCGGGTCCGCGGCGCGCCGTAGTGATCCCTCCGCGGCGCGTCGGGCCGGTGCGGTTCCCTCCGGCCCCCCGCTGGCCGTCTCGGAGACTGAACATGCGCGTCTGGGCGATAGACCCCGGCCCGGAGCAGAGCGGCTGGGTGGTCATCCTCGGCGAACCGGAGCGGCCGGAAGTGCTGGCGCACGGCCTCACCCCCAACGCCGACCTGTTGGGCATGCTGCGCGCCGCGCCGCGCGTCCACCTCGTCGCGATCGAGCGCATCGTGCCCTGGGCCAGGCAGGCTGGGCACGCGCTGGTGGACACGTGCGTGTGGATCGGCCGCTTCTGGCAGGCCGCGGAGGACGCCGGCGCGCGCGTGCTGCTGGTGCCGCGGAACGACGTCGCGCGCTGGCTCACGGGCGACCGGCAGGCGCCCAAGCGCGCCGTGCGCGACGAACTCGTCCACCGCTACGGGCCGGGCAGGGAGCGCGCCGTCGGCCGGAAGGCCGCGCCCGGCCCCCTTTACGGGCTACGCGTCCACGAGTACGATGCGCTCGCGCTGGCCTGCTACGTCGCCGACGCAATGGTGGGGACGACGGCGTGAACACTGTCGGATTCGGCTTGCCTCTTTCGGTTGCGGCGGCGTCGGGGGCGCTGCTGGCGCTGTCCTCGGATGCAGCCGAGCTGCCGCTGGTGGTGCTGGTGCTGGTAGTGGTCGGGCAGTTTTCCTTGCAGCTTCTCGACCGCTTCCGCGCCGGCCGGCGGAACGGCGGCAACTCCGGGACGTACATCGAACTCGCCAAGACCGTGGCGCGGCTCGACGCCCGCGTGGAGCAGCTCGAGCGCCGGGCCGAGCGCATCGAGGCGCGGGCCGACCGCCACGAACAGGCCCACGGAGGCTAGACATGGGCAAGGCGGCACAGCTTCTGCGCGCGCCGGTCGCGGTGGCGGCGGCGCTCGCGTGCGCCGGTTGCACAGCCATGCAGCCGGCGGGCTTCAGTCGGGAGCTCGGCGACGCGGCGCGCCAGCTCGCGGCGAGCATGGCAGACCAGGCGGTGTGGCAGACGCTCGTCGGGCGGCTGGAGGGCCAGGTGATCGAGCCGGGCGTGGTGGTCTACGGCGGCGTTCTCTACGTCGCCGGCGCGCGCCTGACTGGCGCGAGCGGTCGCGTCGAGCTGGCCGGCGAGGGCGTGGGTTCCGGCGAGCTGACGGCTGAGGCGAGGCGCGCATTGGCGGAGATAGCGACGCGGCCCGAGCTGCTGGAGCGCCTCGCGGCCGCGTCGGAACACGATGAGCAGCCGGAGTAGGCCAGATGCGCTGTCGACGGCCTCTTCCTCTCCTTCTCCTCCTCCTTTGCGTGGCGCTGGGGGCGGCACTTGCCGCCCCCGGCGGCTGTATGCGGCACGAAATCGCGGGTTCGGTCGAGCTGGTCGTGCGCGTGGAGCACGGCGAGCCGCCCGTGACGGTAGAGGTGCGCAATGTTCGAGTGGCTGAACGGCGTGAAGACGTACCTGGGGCTGATCGCGGCCGGCCTGGTCGGCGTGGCGATGTTTCAGGGGTGGATTACTGAGGACACTGCTGGCACGCTTTGGGCCGTGATAGGCGCGTGGACGGGTGTGGCGGTGAAGCACGCATGGGACAAGCGCGCGGAGATAAAAAAATAAGGGCTTGACAAGCGCGCGGCCGTCGGCCACACTGGGTGCGGCCCCGTGCGTGCGGGATGGAAGTACTGCACCCGACGGGATCTTCCGCGAACTTCTGCCACTTCGAGCCCGGGCGGTCCGGGCGGCGCGCGGGGCCGCCCCGCAGAACAGGAGGTAGCGATGGAGAGCGGAATCGAGATTCTGAGCGAGGCGCTGCGGCGCCGCGGCTACGACGGCCTGGCAGACCCGGACGGCGACTGCCGCGGCTGCGAGCTGCACGATCTCTATTGGTGCGGGCGCGTCACCGACTGCGTGCCCGGCAGGGTTGACCGCGACGAGCTGCACCGGACCGGCGAGCGGGTGCTGCTGCCGGCCAGCGCGGGTGCCCTATGCTGAGCATCTGGAAGGAGACCGTATATCCGGGCCAGCCTGCCACGTGGGCCGTGCCGCAGGATGCGGCGGCCATTGAGGTGCTGGCCTACGACGGGCCGCTGACGATGCGCAGCGCGCAGGGTCCGGTCGAGTGGCCGCTGGCGCACGCGACACCGCTGCGAATCGCCAGTGCCGCGCCGGCCGGCGACGCGCTGACCTTCCACGCCACGCGCGAGGGCTGGCAGGCCGTCCGCGCGGTGGCGCACTGTACGGGGAAGCCCATGAACTGCCGAGCCCATATCGACCTGATCCAGTTGAGCGGGCGCCAGGAGCAGACCTACGTCGTGCCGCTGAACACCGAGGCGCTGCTGCTGGCGCTGGAGGGCGCGCCGGAGGCGCAGCTTCGGACGGTGCCGCTGGAGCAGGGCGGTCGCTTCTACCCGCTCTACGACGGCCGGCCGCTGGACCTGTCGGGCTGGGGCGTCGGCGGGCAGAGCCTGTACCTGCGGCTGGCCGAGGACGGCCAGCAGGCGACCGTCCGCGTGCTGCGCACGGTGCCGGTGTGGTGAGTGTTCTGGCTTTGGGAGTCTAGAGATGCCTTACCTGCCTCTGGTGATCGAACTCATCCGCATCATCTTCCGGCTGTGGGCGGGCGTGGCGTATGGAACAGAGATGTAGCATCCGACTGGCCGTCGCCGCGCTCTGGTGCGTGACGCTGTTGACGGCCGCGGCCCTCCTGCTGTGGGTAGCGGCCGACCGCTGACATGCCGCGCCGTCGGCGAAGTATAGAAAAGCAGACAACCTGTGTCGTTTCCGCTTCCTGAAATGTCCTGCAGGCGAGGACGGCCCGGACGTTCCGGGCGCGTCGGCGGCGCGGCGCTCTTGTTCTCCAGAGGTGCGCCATGTCTAGACTTCGGCTCGCTATCCTCTTGCTGTGTACTTGGTGTGTAGTCTCCGCGCGCGGCGAGGCGCCGGTCACGCTGGACCTGGCGTTCGCCCAGCACGACCCAGACCTGCCGCCACACGTGGTGCGCTGGGCCTGGGACATCGAGATCGGGTTCCGGCCGCACTGTGTGGTCCCGTGCGACCCAGCGCCGGGCGAGATGCCGGACTACTGGTGGGATCAGGTTGAGGTCACGGTACCCGGCGCCTGGCGGGACGAGGGCTCGTGCACCGTGTTCGAGGTCGATGGTACGGGCCTGTGGCTGGGTCAGTGCCGGGGCGATGCTCATGGCGGCCCGTCCTGCGCCCCGACCGACGCCTGGATCCAGTACGAGCCGGACGCCGCGGCCGCCACGCTGGTGACCTCGGTCAGGCCGGCGCGCTGCCCGGTCTACAGCCGGCCGTTCGGCGAGCCGCCGGGCCACTTCGTGCTGCACTGGGGGTTCATGCCGCCGGGCGGACCGCCGGAGCGCGAGCCGCTGGAAGGCCGGCTGGAGCACGTCCTCATCCGGGTGCTCGCTGCGGTGGTGTGGGATCGGGTCCGGGACATCGGGGACTTCGGCCTGATCGAGTTCTGGGTGGTGCCTCAGGACTGGCAACTCGGCGATGTCCAGTTCGACGGGGACGTGGACCTGGCCGACCTGGCGCAGCTCCTGGCGCACTACGGAGAGACGGACTGGGACCTTGGGCCTGCCCGGGGTGACCTGGACTTCGACGGCGACGTGGACCTGGACGATCTGGGCCTGCTCCTGAGGGCGCTGCCGTGACGGACGAGGACCGGGAACTGCGAGCAGCCTCGATCAAGCTGCGTCGGGCGTGGGGCATCGTGCGTCTGGCATGGGGCTGCTATTGGCAGGGCTACCGGCTTGAGCCCTTTCATCCGGGCGCTCGCACATCCCTCGAAGCATACCTGGGCGATGTACCGGGCGACGGCTACCAGCCGACGCGGAGAGAACTGGAGCGCTGGCTGGCGCTGCTGCGACAACTGGTCGAGGGGCTGGAAACCGGGTTGAAGCACTGGCCACGCGCGCAACACACCCTCATTGAATGGCGTTGCGAGAGCGAGCGGCAACGGGATGAGATATAGCAACAATGTGGCTGCTCGATTAACTAGAGCTGGTCGAACGCCGAGGACTCGAAGAATCCCGACCGGCCCCAGCTTGGATTCGAAGACCCAGTAGGAGAGTATGGTGCCATGAACACGAAGCCCGAGAAAAAGCTCACGGAACAGGACTTGCGGGAGCGATTCGACGAGGTTCAGCGGAACGTCTCGGAGCTGATTCGCAATTACGAGCGGCAGTACCCCGATCTCTCGCGGCCGCTTCAAGGCAGCGATGAAGTGGTCCAACAGCCCATCTACCAGTACGACGTGCATGCGACCAGTTGAGCATGACAACCATGCGCTAGGAAGCGCTGTCACGACCGAAATGGCGCCGTCACTACCCCGCAGGCTGCTGGCGCTGCTGGGATGCCTCGGCCTGCTGCCGGAGCAGACACGGCGCCGGGTGCTGGCGGCCTGGCCGGGCAAGGGCGCGGCGCTGTATGTCGCACGGGAACCGGAGTGGGGACTGTTGCTCGCGGCGAGGCGCGCACACGACGAGCAGACCCGGAGAGGACGCGAGGTAGAGGAGGACGCGCAATGACGATCGTACCCTGGGTCGAGTGCAACTGGCCCGACGCCGACGACTCGAAGAACCCCGGCCGCACCCAGCTCGAGACGGTGATCGAGGGTCTGCGCATCTGGCGCAAGGTGACGGACCGGGCGATCGTGTCCACCTGGCCGTCCGAGGTCAAGCGCGTCTATCCGGCGCTGCGCAAGCAGGTGCGTGGCATCACCATCATCCCCGGCCTCAAGACCATCAACATCCTGGCCGGGCGCCTGGATGACCTCGGCACCTGGCGCGACCTGCGCGGCTTCATCGAGGACGCGATCCGCCTGACGAAGACGAACTGGATTCTGCTCGACCACGAGGCCGCGCTCGAGCCGTTCGCGCTCGGGCAGGTCACCGTGGACCGGACGAAGCTTGCCCAAGGTGTCGCCAAGTTGCCGATAGACATCCGGCACTTCTGGTACCCCAGCGTGTACTGGTTCATCGACGGCATGCGCAGCCACCGCCGACTGCTGAGCCTGGTGCCGACGATCGAGGCCATTCCCCGCGTCACCTTCCTCGACCAGCGCTACTGCGGGTACAAGGAGGTGGGCGGCGTGCGGCACCGCAGGGCGGCGGCCGCGTTCGACGAGGTGCGCGAGACGAGGACGATGCCGCACCTGTTCTTTTACGGGCCGAAGCACCGGCACGTGTGGTGGCGCGACGACATGCTGCGCGAGGCGCTGGCGCTGGTGCGCTGGTGCTGGGGCGAGAAGACGGACGTGATCATCTACACCGGTCGGGCGCACTGGATCGAGGGCGCGAAGGTGCTGTCGAGCCAGTTGGCATCGGGGACGTACCCGCGTGACGGATAGGAGGCTGGACGATGGCAGCGACGGAAAGCCGGTCCGCATACTTCAGCCCGGTCACGATCTGCTTCGATGCCGACGCGCTGCGCTGCCACGTCGAGAGCCGCTACTGCAAGCAGCCCAGCGGCGGCTACACGGCCTGGATACCCGCGCTGCCGGGCGTCGTTTCCGAGGGACCGGACCTGGAGTCGGCCCAGCGGAACGTCCGGGAAGCCCTGACCGCGGCGCTGGAAGCGCTCGTCGCCGAGCGCTCTCCGATTCCGTGGCGGCTGCCGGTTGAGCCGCCCGGGCCGGACGACGTAGTGCGCTGGATCGCGGTGACGGCCAGGCTGGCGCGCCGCAACGAGGAGACTTGGCGATGAGCAAGGCGATATCCGGTCACCGGCTTGGCCGCGCTCTGGTTGAAGCGGGTATCCTCCCGCCGAATGCGAACCGCTGCGTAATCGACATAACGGCAGACCTCGGTGTCAAAATCTACGTCCAGCTCGTAGGCAGCCGGCAGTTGCTGGACTTCGACTGGGCCGCCTTCCTGCGCGGCGCGCCTGTGCGCGTGACCGAAGCGGCATCGGCCACCGAGCAGTCGTGAGAGGTCAGCGATGGAGTCGCCACAGCGGACGGAGACTACTGGCCGCGTGCCGCTCGACCAGCTCAAGCCCGCGCCGTACAACCCGCGGACGATCGACGACGACGCGCTGCGCGGCCTCGCCGAGAGCATCCGGCGCGGCAGCGCGGCCGTGGCCGGTCACGACGGGGACGGCTACCGGCTGGAGGGCAGCATCGTCATCAACCGGCGCGGCATGCGCATCATCGCGGGGCACCAGCGCGTGAAGGCCCTGCGGCTGCTCGGGCAGGACTGGATCGACGCGCGCGACATCACGTGGGTCGAGTACGAACCGGACAGTTCCGAGGAAAAGGCGGCAGTCATAAGTTTGAATAATCCTTATACGCAAGGGCAATTTACACCGGCGCTGGCGCCGCTATTGCTAGAAGTAGAGGCCAGCGGAATTGACCTGGAATCGCTGAAGCTGGACAAGCTCCTGCCGGCAACCGGGTTTCGTCCGGGCAAGGGGCATCTGCGAGACAGGGTGAGCGATTGGCGGTCTACGGACGATTTTTTCGCTTGTCCAGAAGCTGTGCGCGCTGGTATCGAAAAACGAGGCCGTTGCATAGTCCAATTCTCCGGTGGTTACGATTCGCTAGCTACGCTTCTCTGGGTGCGCAGAAATTTTCCCGAACTACCCTGTATTGCCGTCTTCACGGATACAGGTGTAGAGTTTCCGGGGTTGCCTGCGTATGTTTGCGAAATAGCCGAGCAGCTCTCGGCGGAACCGGTAATAGTGAAGCCGAAGCACGAATGGTGGAGCTGGCTGCGTCAAGAAGGTGCATGGCCTTCCTTAGTCTACAGACCGTGTGCTTACCGCTTCATACATGCGCCGTTTGCTGAGTACGTGACGGCAAAATACAAAAGCCGGGAAGTAACGATATTCACCGGGAGCCGGGCGGAAGAAGCAGTGCGAGGAACGGAGAAGACGGCCGAATCTCCGTTGTCATCTTTCGGCAAGCGCCGCGATGACTACCAGCATTATGCGCCATGTTTTAACGTGCGCAAAGACGTAATACGGGCAGTTGTAGAGGCCTGCAACTTGCCTCTCTGGGATGGTTACGCTCGCGGGTTTGTGCGGACGGCGTGCTGGTGTTGTCCCGGCCAGTGCGGGTTGCAGGCAGCGGCCTTGGCGCATCATTATCCGGGCCTGGCGGACGATATACGGCGGTGGGAAAAGCGCATCGGGCCGATGCGCCCGCTGGACGATTGCTGCTTCGACGATCTCGTGCGCTCTGGAGAGAAGGCGCGTGAACGGGCTGAAACATAAATTAGACAGGGCAAACCCTGATGCGATGTTGCCGCAAGAGGCAGCCTGTAGCGCCGTCTATGGAATCACAGCTAGGCGAACCGCGCAGCAGATAGGCGCGCTCTACGTGATGACGTTGGGCAAGTCTTAGCGCCAGCTTGGCACCTGCAAGAAAAACGGCCGTAACGTCTGCGCCAGCGGCGATATAGCGGCCATTCTCTTTTCTTGTGGGTGGCCGGGGGGTAGGCAAGCCGGCGTCTACTTCGGGGCAGATGTCGATGAGCGTGTACCTCTTGCGCAGGCGCGCAATTAACTGAGGCCGGCCTATCCGCTTACCCCAACGCGTGTATCGCCGGCCATGATACCGGCAAGGCACCCCGAGCAGGCAACGCGAGATGAGGACGACTGGTTTGCTTGTTTTTGTCCGCTTCTGAGCCATGTTTGGAAGCCTAACAGGTCAGCACCGCTTTGTCAAGCCTTCTGTTTAATTCAGGCAGGATAAGGGTTTACGAGTGTTGCGCCACTCGTCCGGGGCGCAAAACCCGCCAGCGACGGCACTATCGGCTACACTATGCGATATGACCGAGCACGGCGCCGAATCACGGGCTGATCACGGCGAGCACGGCGGGCGCGGTCAGCAGGGGCCGGCCCGGCAGCGCGACGAGCGTGGCCGCTTCGTGCGCGGCAACACGCTCGGGTTCCAGCCGGGCAACGACCTCTGGCGGCGCCGCGAGCCGTTCAGCCTCACGCGCTTCCTGCGCCGCTTGATCGAGGAGAACGACGCCCGACTCGGCCGGGCGCTGGTGCAGCGCGGGCTCAAGGAGGCGATTGATCACGGCGACTACCGCTTTTGGTACGCCCTCTTCGAGCGCCTGGAGGGCCGGCCCCTGCAGCGCGTCGAGGGGCACTTCCGGCACGACGTGGCGGGCGTGGCGTTCGTGCAGCGGGTGGCGCAGCTCGTCGTGAAGTACCTGCCGCCGGACCGCCTGGCGCAGTTCGAGCGCGACTGCGCCGCGCTGCTGGAGCGCGCGGGCGGCGAGGGCCGCGAGGATGGGCACGACGGACGTGTGGACTGACGACGCGGTCGCCTCGGGGCTGCGGCTGCTGCTCGCGACGGTGCGCAGCCAGACGGAGCGCGAGCAGTGGCGCCGCCAGGGGCCGGTGCGCTTCGCGCGCGAGGTGCTGGGCATCCGCCTGTGGCGCGGGCAGCGCGAGGCCGCGCGGCTGATCAGCGCGCTGGACGAGCGCGGCTACCCGCGGCACCGGGTGGTCGCGGTCAAGAGCGGGCACGGCGCGGGCAAGACGTGTCTCGGGGCCGTGATGGTCTGCTACTGGCTCGCCGCCGGTGGCCCGGGGACGATCGTCGTGACCAGCGCGCCCACCAATCGCCAGGTCGAGAAGCTGCTGTGGCGCGAGATCAACCGGCTGTGGCCGGCGTCGCCGGTGCTCGCGGCGCTGGGCCAGCCGCTGACGCGCGAGCTGCACCTCGGGCCGGACTGGGCGGCCTACGGCTTCCGGCCGCGCGAGCCGGAGCAGCAGCAGCTCATGCAGGGCTTCCACGCCCGGCGGCTGCGCTTCCTGGTCGACGAGGCCAACGCCTACCCCGAGAGCCTCTACCGCATGATCGACCGCTGCATGACGGGCGAGGACTCGCAGTTGGTCATGGTCGGCAACGCGATCGTCTCGGCGGGGCGCTTCTACCGCGCGTTCGCGGAGGGCGGCGCGGCGGGCCGGCTGACGATCAGCGCGCGCCGGCACCCGAACGTGCGCAGCGGCCGCGAGCTGATACCCGGCGCGGTGACGCGGCAGTGGATCGAGGACTTCGAGCGCGAGTACCACGCCGACGAGGCGCTGGTGCGCGCGGCGATAGACGCCGAGTTCCCGCCGGCGGGCTCGCGCATGGGCGTGGTGCCGCTGGACTGGTGGCGCGCGGCGCGCGGCACGCGGCCGCGCACGCTGACGCCGGTGGTGCTCGGCCTGGACGTGGCGCGCTTCGGCGACGCGCGTACGGTGGCGGTCATCTGCCGGGGCCAGCAGCTCGCCGAGCTGCGCGAGTGGACGCACCGGAGCCTGGCCTGGACGGCCGACGAGGTGCATCGCATGGCGGAGCGCGCGGGCGTCGAGCTGATCATCGTGGACGACGTGGGCATCGGCGGCGGCGTGACGGACGAGCTGCGGCGCCGGGGCCTCGCGGTGCACGGCTTCGTCGCCGGCGCGAAGGCGGCCGAGCCGGAGCGCTTCGCGAACCTGGCCACCGAGGCCTACTGGACCGTGCGCGAGCTGTGCGAGCACCGCGTACTGGCCCTGGCGGACGGCTTCCCCGACGAGGAGGTCGGCGTGCAGCTCAGCACGCGCGAATACCGGGTGCGCGCGGACCGCCTGTTGCAGCTCGAACCGAAGGAGGAGTACACTAGGCGCACCGGCCTGGCGTCGCCGGACGAAGCGGACGCAGTTGCGATGGCGCTGTGGGCCGTGGCCCAGGCGTGGCGCGAGCTGGCCGCTGGAGGCGGGGCGCGATGATCGGGCTCATCCGCGACTACATCCGGGCGTGGCGGGCGGAGGCGCGCAGCCGGGCGCTGGTGGCGCGCTACCAGGAGGCGGCGTTCCAGAACTTGGGCGACCTCGGTCGGCGCTACGTCGACGTGGACCGCTACCTCTACGGCTGGGCCGACGGCAGCGCGCCGGCGGACGCCGCGGAGCGCGCGGCCGGGCTGGCCACCGCCCGCGAGCGCGCGCGCCGCTTCGTCGTGCGCAATGCGCACGCGCGCAACGTGACGACGCAGATCGTGAACTTCACCGTCGGCGCGGGCTTCGGCGTCCGCTTCGAGGAGGAGCGCGCCGAGCAGCGGTGGCGGCGCGACGCGCAGCGGCTGAACTGGTACCGTCGACGGCGCGAGATCGTGCGGCGGCTGGTGCGCGACGGCGAGGTGTTCCTGCGCCGTTTCGGCTCGGAGCTGCGCTTCGTGGAGCCCGAGGACGTGCGCACGCCACCGGGCAAGACGGACAGCATCGAGGCCGGGTTGCACAGCGGCATCGCGTTCGAGCCGGGGGACGTGGAGGCGCGGACGGGCTTCTGGGCCTGCCCCCAGGCCGCGTCGAACGGGCAGGCCGAGTTCGTGCCCGCGCGCGAGGGCTTCCACTGGCTCGACCCCTTCAGCGACCTCAACGCCCTGCGCGGCTGGCCGATCATCTACGACGCCATACCCGTGATCGACCAGTACGAGCGCTGGATCAAGGGGCGCGCGATACTGAACGAGCTGCGCTCGGCGATTGTGGCGATCCGCTCGCACCGCGGGGCCACGCCGGCGCAGCTCTCGGCGTTCGCGGACGCGGTGAAGGCCGGCACCATCACGCGGGCCAGCGGCAAGGCGCAGAAGTGGGCGGACAAGTGGCTGCCGGGCACGGTGATCGACGCGACGGGCGATATCGAGTACGAGTTCCCCGCGGCGAAGATCGATGCCGGGAGCGTCGCCGAGGACGGCCGCGCGATGCGACTGCTGATCTGCGCCTTCTTCAGCCTGCCCGAGTACTGGGTCACCGCCGACGCGGCGAACGCGAACTTCGCCAGCAGCCTGGTCGCGGAGAACCCCGGCATTATCGCGATGCGCTCGTGGCAGGACGCGTTCGCCGGGGACCTGCGCCGCTTCCTCGCATGGTGGTACGGGGACGACGAGCTGCAGGCAGAGGTCGTCTTCCCGAACCTCGTCGTCCGCGACCCGCTGAAGCTGTCGCAGGCCCGCGCGCTGCAGCACGACCACGGGGTGCTCAGCGCACAGACGTGGCAGCAGCTAGAAGGGCTAGACCCGGACGTAGAGCGGGAGCGCATCGGGCAGGAGAGCCAGGGATGACCGCGCCTCTCGGGCCGAGCAGCGAGCCGCTGGATCGCCTCTCGAAGGCAGCGGAGCGCAGCTTCGTCGAGGCCGTGCGGGCCAGGCGCTGCAAGGACGCGCTCGGCGTCCGCTACGCGCTGGCCTACGCGACATGCTGCGAGCTGGCGGCGCTGCGCTCGGCGGTGCTGACTCTCGGCGACATCCTCGCGCACGTCGTGGCGCGCCAGCGGCAGGCGGAGCAGCACGGCGGGCCGCGCCCGGGGGGCTGACGTGGCGGCCCGGCCCGAGGCGTGGCTGCTGGACCTGGTCGTGCGGCACGCCCACTCGCTGGCGCGCTTCGAGCGCGCCGTAGTGGACGAGTTCGCCGACGCGGTGGTCGGCGCGTGGGACCGGCTGGTGGGCGACTCCGTACCGGCGCGCCGCGAGCTGCCGGCGCTCGTGCGAGAGGCGCTCGAGGCCGGGCTGGCGGCCGTGCGGCCGCTCGCGCTCGAGATCGTGCTCGCGCACCAGGCTGCTGTCCGCCGGCCGTTCGCCGCGCGGCTGCCGGGCGTCGCCGCCGAGCGGGCCGGCGACTGGGCGGCGCGCATCGGGCTGGCGCCCGGGCAGCTCAGCCCCGACCAGGCGCGCGAGCTGGTCGACCTCATCTTCGCGCGGCGCCGCTCTCCGCTGCACTCGGTCCGGCTGCGCGGCCGACTCGTGCGCCAGGTGCGCAGCGCGCTGTCGGAGGAGCTCGCAGCCGGGCACACAGTGCAGCAGATCGGCCGCCGCCTGCGCGACATACTGGGCGACGAGCGCGCCTACGAGGCCTACGCGCGAACCTTCGTGCAGGAGGTGAACCAGCGCGCGCACGACCGCTGGCTCAAGGACCACCGCCACCTGCTGCGCGGCGTGCAGTACCGGGCGATTCTGGACACCCGGACGTGCATGGTCTGCGGCCCGGCCGACGGCCAGACCTACTGGTTCCGCCCGCAGCGCGGGCAGGCGAGCTACGCGAGCCGGCCGATGCTGCCGCGGCACCTGCGCTGCCGCTGCCAGTACGTGCCGATCACCAAGTCTCTGCGCGACTTCGGGCTGCGGCGGAAGGACGTGCCGAGCCCCGTCGCCCGGCTCTTGACCGGCCGCCTGCCGCCGCGCGAGACCTACGCGCAGTGGCTCGGGCGCCAGCCGCCGACGGTGCAGCGCGCGGTCATGGGTACGGCGCGCTACGCCGCCTACCAGGCCGGTGTGCCGATCACCCGCTTCGTGGTCGGCGGCGAGCTGCTGCCGATCGACGAGCTACCGAGAGCCGCCGCCCGCCGCGCCGTGGCCCGGCCGGCCGCCGCGCCGCCGGAGACCTCGGAGCTGGTCAACCAGGTCGTAGACGACACGCTCGCGGCCGCCCCGTGGGCCGCAAGCAGCGGCAAGCCGAGCCCGCTGCTGGTCGGGGCGAGCCTAGAGGCGGTCGGGCTGAGGGCCCCCGCGGCGGAGCTGGAGCAGGCGCTGGCCGTGCTCTCGCCGGCGGCGCGCGGGCGCGCCAAGCTCGTCCGCCGCTCCCTCGCGTGGCACACGCCCGATGCCCCGCGGCCGCGCGTCGTGCCGTCCGTGGGCGTCGCCGGGCTGGACGCGGACCAGACGGCCGCCGTGGCAGAGCGCCTGCTGGCCCGCGCCCCCGACCTGCACCTGCGGCTGCGACTGCGCCGCCCGCCAGAGCTGGCCCACCGGCCGAGCTGGCTATGGACCGTCCGCGCGCGCGGCGGCTACGTCGAGGCGCTGCTGAGGGGCCGCCGGCGCGGTGCCGTGCGAGTCTACATTCTCGGCGCCCTGCCGAGATAGCGCCTTGACTCCATATTCCCTCCCGACTACGGTCAAGGCGTACTACATGCCCCAAGCCCTCGTCGCCGGGGAGTTTCGAGGCGTTGTCGAGCACCGGACCTGCGCCTCCTCACCCGAAGTCTACCCCTCTCCTGGCGGCCGGGAGCCTCCCAGACGCGGCGCGCCCGCGGTCACGCTACGCACCCCCTGAGGGCAACCTGAACGGCGACGACAGGCTTGGCCTGCACGATGCTCGGGTGGGCAGTCGTGCTGGCAGCGGGGCGCGGCGGCGAGCGACCCGGGCGCGCCGCGACGGGCAGGCCAGAGAGGCGACCGCTCCGACCCGCGAGCGCGTGACCGAGCTGGTCGCGCTCGACCTGCGCGACCGCCTCGACGCGGAGGCGCGCGTCGTCCGGGACGTGGCCGTGCTCGGGCCGGAGTCGCGCAACGGCCGGCGCTACAGCGACGAGGCCCTCGCGGACGCGGCGCGCGTCTTCGAGGGCGCCAAGGTCTTCGCCAACCACCGCGCGCCCGGCAGCGCGCACGACGTGCGCGACTACATCGGGCGGCTGGAGGGCCTGCGCGTCGAGGACGCCAAGGTGCGCGCGCGCGAGCTGCGCGTACTCAACGAGAGCTACTGGCCGCTCGTCGCGATCGCGGAGAGGGACCCCGAGGCCTTCGGCCTTTCGATCGAGGCCGACGTGGAGATAGCGCCCGGGCCGACGCCCGTCGTGCGGCGCGTGCTGCGCGCGTACTCGGTCGACCTGGTGAGCGAGCCGGCGACCAACGCCGGGCTGTTCGAGGGGGTCGTCACCGAGCCGACGATCGGTAACCCGCCGCCGCGCGGCGGAGTGAAGGTCCAGAGCCTGCTGTTCGACAAGAAGCGCTTCACCAAGGCGCAGGCGAAGGCCTGGGCCAAGGACCACGGCTTCCGCGCGGGCGCGGTCGACGAGCCCGAGGGCGGCAAGTACCTGCGCATCCGGCAGCTCGACCCCGAGGGCTTCATCCGCTTCCGCGTCGGCCGGCCGCTGGCGCCCGGCGTCGTGCCGGTCTACGGCGTGCCGAAGAGGCGCGAGAGTCTAGACGACCTAGAGGGCACAGACATGAGCATCGACTGGGAGAAGATCACGCTGGCGGACCTGGAGCAGAACGCCCCCGACCTGCTCGGCGAGCTGCGCGAGTCGTGGCAGGCCGAGGTCGAGGGGCTCAGGCAGGAGCTGGAGCGGGCGCAGGCCGAGCTGGCGGCGATGAAGCGGCGCGGCCTCGTCGAGCAGCACGCGCGCGAGCTGCGCCTCGACGGCGAGCTGCCGCCCGCGCTGCTGCGCGCCTGTGAGCGCGCCGAGAAGGACGAGGAGGTCAAGGAGCTGCTGGAGGCCTACGCGAAGCGGCCCGGCGGCGCGGCGAAGAGCCGGCCGTCGCCGCTGTCGCCCGCGACCGGCGAGACGACCGACTACGAGGCGCTGCTGACCGGCAGCGCGCCCGTGTTCTGACCTCGGGACTCATGAGAGAGGTGGTGACATGAGCTACAAGCTTCCACACATCAGGCGCCCGGCGCGGCTGCTGGAGTGGCCCGTGCTGAAGAGCGTGGACTTCGAACTGGGCGACATGCTCTGGTTCGACGCGGCGGACAGCCTGGGCAACGGGCACTACGTCTACCCGCTGCACGACTTCACGTGGGACACCGACGAGGCGACGACGCGGCGGAACTGCATGCCGTACTTCGTGGGCGTGGCGGTCGAGCGGCGCACCGGCAAGGAGGACCACGACACGGTGATGGTCGTGCCGAGCGGCTGCGTCTTCGAGATGCCGTGCGAGAGCGCGACGCCGGTCATCGGCACGCTGCTGGGCTTCAGCCAGGACGGCTCGAACCAGTACCTGGACAGCGACCAGCTCGAGGTCGTGACGGACATCGCGGACGCGGTGGGCTACTGCGTGAAGCGCTACACGGCCGCGACCACGACGGTCGAGTGCGTGCTGTTCAGCCCGTACGACGTCGAGGGCGGGCTGGCGAGCCGGCAGCACTTCCTGACGTTCGGCGCGTGCGACCTGAACGCGGCGGCCGACATCGTGACGAACTTCACGTTCAAGAAGCGCGTGCAGCTGCTCTCGATCACGACCGTCGAGCGCAGCGCCGCGACGGGCAACAGCGTGCTGACGGTCAAGAACGGCGCGAACTCGCTCGACGACACGCACACGGTGACCGCGACGGGCGTCGGGACCGTGCTGCGCACGGCGATCTCGGACGCGAACGGCTACGACATCTTCGCGCACGACGACCAGATGGATATCGCGTGCGACGGGACGGCTTCGGCCGGCACCGCCGACGTGATCATCGAGTACATGGACCTGCCGGGCCTGGAGACGTAGCCCCGGGACCGGCGCGGGAGAGCGTGAGATGAACTGGAAGGAGCTGGCACGGATCGTTGAGCGCGACGGCGCGCGCGGCCCCGCGGTGAAGGTGGCCGAGTTCTACGAGCGCGGCAAGGCGCCGGTCGAGAGCTACTCGCTGCGCGCCTGCTGGGAGGCCTTCATCGGCCCGGTCGAAGACACGCTACCGCGGGTCATGGCGGGCGGCGGGCTGCCCTCGCGCGCGGTCGAAGAGGTGCGCTCCGGGGCGTTCGCCCACGTGACGCAGGCCGTCCTGATCAAGATGCTCGACGCCGGCTACCAGTCGCAGCCGAGCATCCTGGACAATCTGGTCACGGTGGTGAACGACACGACGCGCACGCTGCCGATGGTCGCCTTCAGCGCGATCGGCTCGCTGGGCGAGGTGCCTGAGGGGCAGGAGTACCCGGGCGTCGGCTTCACCGACCGCGCCGTGATCGGACCGGAGCCGCCGAAGCGCGGCGCGGCGATCGAGATCACCGACGAGGCAATCAGGATGGACCAGACCGGCCGCATCCTGAACCAGGCGCGCGACATCGGGCGCAAGCTCGCGATGGACCGCGAGAAGCACGGGCTTTACGCGATCCAGGACATCACCGGGTACAAGGCGTTCTATCCCGTCGTCGCGGGCGCGCCGACGCAGACGGACCTGTACCGCTCGAGCGCGGCCGGGAGCGAGTGGTACAACAAGAGCGTCAACCTCAAGACGAGCAACGCGCTCGTCAACTACACCGACCTGGAGGCGGCGTGGCTGCTACTGCAGGCCATGACCGATGAAGTCGGCGACTACATCGACATCCAGCCGAACGTGCTGCTGGTACCGACGGCGCTGCTGGCAACGGCGGCGCACGTCCTGAACGCCGTACAGGTCGAGACGGGCGCCGACAGCGACTCGCAGCGCACCGCCAGCGCCAATGCCGTCGTGCAGGCGATGGGGCTGAGCAACCTGAAGCTGCTCTCGTCCTACTACCTCGACGCGCAGAGCGCGAGCACGTGGTACCTGGGCGACTTCAAGGCCCAGTTCTACGAGCACGTGATCATCCCGCGCGAGGTGAAGCAGGCGGACGGCGATCCGCGGCGCGACATCGTGACGCAGTTCATCGCGCGGCGCAAGGCGCGCGTGTACGCGCGGGACGACAAGTTCGTGATCAAGAACACCGCGTAGCCGGAGGGGCCTGATGGGTGCGAACGTCGGAGACCGCTTCGGCGCGCTGCCGAGCGCGGCCTACGTGATCGACGCGGACGGCGACCGGCTGCCGATCAAGTTCGCGTGCGCGGCGCAGGAGTCCGCCGGCAACACGACGGTGGTGGCGGCGGTGAGCGGCCACAAGATCAGGGTGCTCGGCTGGGTCGTCGCGCGCGCCGGGGCCGGCTCGCACCACCTCGCCAGCTACGACGGCGGCTTCGGCTACACGGCGATCACGGGCAAGAACGCGATGACGATGACGGCAACCGAGGTGGTGCCGCTGTCGCCGACCGGCTGGTGCGAGACGGCCGCGGGCGAGGCGCTGGCGCTGCGCACCGAAGACGCGCCGGCGTCGATCACCCTGGCCTACGTGGAGTACCCGGCGTGAGCGTCCAGGACGACCTGCTGGCGGCGCGCGAGGCCCTGGCGTCGCTGCTGCGCGCCAAGCTGGAGGGCGCCAGCGACCTGTCGGAGTTCTACGACCGGCGGCTAGGCGCGCTCGGCATCGAGCCGGCCAGCAGCATCGAGAAGCTGTTGGACTGGCTGGACCGCATCAACCGGGCGATTTCCAGCGAGGAGGGCGGCGCCGAGGAGCTGATCTGGCAGGTGGGCTGATGGCGACCGAGTTCGACGACCTGCTTGAGCACCGCGTGACGATCCGGCGCTACACGGTCGCCGACGGCGACCTGGGCGCCGGGCAGGCCGAGACCTGGGCCGACGTGGCGACGGACGTACCGGCGCTGATCCAGCCGCTGACGCCCGTCGAGCAGCAGGCCTTCGGCGCGCAGCAGGAGGGCGCGACCGAGAAGCTCTGGCTGGCGGCGACGGTGGACATCCGGGCGCGCGACCGCGTGACGGACGGCAGTAGGACGCGCGAGGTGGTGGGCGCGGCGCAGGACTACGACGCGCTGTCGCTCGGCCTGCAGTGCGTGCGGCTGCGCGGGCGCGACGAGGGGTGAGACGTGGCGGACTACGGCTTCACCTGGCGCGGCAGGGAGTTCATGTCGGACGTGGCGGACGCGCTGCGCGCGGCGCTCGTCGAGCTGGGCAACCGCGCGATCGAGCACATGCACCACGCGATGGAGACGACGCCGCCGAAGCTCGGGGCCAAGCCGCGGCGCGGGCAGTACCGTCCGCCGAGCGCGCCGGGCCACGCGCCCGCGGTGCAGACGGGGACGCTCTTCACCTCGCTGGCGATGGACACCAGCGAGCTGGACGACCCCGACACCCCGACGGTCCGCGTCGGCCCGATGCCGACCGCGCCGTACGGGCTCTGGCTGGAGCGGGGCACCGAGACCGTGGAGCCGCGGCCCTTCCTGCGGCCGGCGCTGCGCTACATCGAGCAGATCGCGGACGAGGCCATCGAGGGGAGCGTGCACGCGTGACGGTGAAGACCCTGCAGCAGAGCGTGCTCAAGGCGCTCTACGACGCCTACCGGGCGGACCAGAGCGCGGGCTCGCCCTACGCGCTGACGGGCGGGCGCTGGTACGTCGGCTGGGCGCGGCCGGACGCGGAGCGGCCGTTCATCGTCGCGGAGCTGCTCGACGAGCGCGAGGACAGCACGTTCGACGCGCCCGGCGCGCGCGTGTCGGTGATGCTCTGGGTGTGGGCCGACGCGGACGACGTGCAGGCGGCCCTGCGCGTCAGCGACGCGCTGCGGACGCTCTTCTCGCACGCGACGCTGTCGTTCGCCGGCGGCGACTACACGCAGTACGTCACGATCGACACGCGCGTGGGCACGGTCAGCGGTCCGGTCCGGCGCGACGACCTGGCCGTGGCGGGCCGCGGCCTGACGGCGATCGTGCAGGAGGTCTGACATGGCGAGAATCAGCGGCAGAGACGTCGATCTCCGGCTGCGAGTAGCGCAGCGTCCACTGGCGGAAGTGGATCGTGCCGGTGCTGCCGATCGTCACGGCGCCGTCTCTGCCGCTGATTCTCGCCATGTCAGACCTCCTGCACGATCGCCGTCAGGCCGCGGCCCGCCACGGCCAGGTCGTCGCG
>Ga0164310_10000297_pt1 | contig 25742 bp, 38 predicted proteins | sample GuaBasSedimGuay1_FD_121795 | JGI IMG/M metagenome (GOLD analysis project Ga0164310, IMG submission 121795) | Subseafloor sediment microbial communities from Guaymas Basin, Gulf of California, Mexico - Guay1, Core 4569-9, 0-3 cm | ecosystem: Environmental > Aquatic > Marine > Hydrothermal vents... | reverse complement strand
CAATAAAACTTCTATCATTTGAATCTCCAGGTTATCCTACCCTTTGTGGGGTCATATGGTGACATCTCCACCTTCACTCTATCGCCAGGTAGTATCTTAACATAATTCATACGCATCTTTCCACATATGTGTGCAATTATAACTACACCATTATCTAATTCTACCCTAAACATTGCATTGGGTAGCGGTTCTATAACGGTTCCATCTATCTGTATCGTCTTCTCTTTAGACATCAGATTATTATATCATATTGCTATATTTGTCAATGCCAAATTATGCCATCGGTTAGAATATCAGCGCCCTCTTCAGTTATCGCTACTGTATGCTCATAATGAACACACATACTCCCATCTTCTGTATATACTGTCCAACCATCGTTAGCCACTACCAAATTGTTAGAACCATCAATTATCATCGGTTCAATAGCCAATACCATACCTTTCTTAAGTTTCGGTCCGGTTCCCCTAACTCCATAGTTGGGAACTGAAGGTGGTTCATGTAAAGCGGTCCCAATTCCATGACCTGTATACTCAATTGCCACGCTATAACCCTCACTCTTTGCCACCTCTTCTATACTTGCAGATATATCGTATAAACACCCCCCCACCTTTGCACTCTCAATAGCTTTCATAAGTGACTTCTGCCCTGCTCTCATGAGCTTTACAATGTTGTCGCCAACCTCACCAACCGCATAGGTAACCGCTGCATCACCATAGTATCCACCCATCTCAACTCCTACATCAATAGAAACCAGGTCACCCTCATTTATGACACGCCTACTATCCGGTATCCCATGAACCAGTTCGTTATTTATACTTACGCATATAGTAGCAGGAAAACCTCTATAACCCTTAAATGCGGGTTTGCCTCCCGAGCGCATAATATATTCTTCTGCTTTGCTATCAAGTTCCTTCGTCTTTACTCCGGGTTGCAGAAGTTCGTATAAAAGGTTCAATACATCTTTGACTATTATGCAGCTCCTTCTTATTGCCTCTATCTCCCACTTACTCCTGATGTTTATCCTCATCTATCAAACCTTTCTCAATTCTTCTGAATACCTCTTCAACCGTTCCATTTCCATCGACCTCCAGCACAATGCCCCTATCTTTGTAATGGTCAAGAAGCGGTTCAGTTTGTTCCCTATATACCTTAAGCCGTTTCTTTATGATATCAATATCATCGTCTGCCCTCCTAACGAGTTTTACACCACACTTAGGACAAACATCTTCTTTATTGTTTTCTGCTCCCTTAATATATCCACATTTAGGACATTCATACCTTGACAGTAATCTCCTGATAATCTCATCTTCATCCACATATATGTATACTACCCTGTCAATATCTATACCTGTTCTATCAAGTCCCTCTGCCTGTTCAATGGTTCTGGGGAATCCATCAAGGATGAAACCACCACTAACATCGTTGTGCGACAATCTCTCTTTCACCACATCCAACATAATATTGTCAGGAACAAGTTCTCCTGACCTCATATACTGTTCAACCACACCCCCCAACTCACTTCCTGATTCAACTGCTTCCCGAAGTAAACTACCAGTAGAGATATGGGGTATTTTCCACTCTTCAGACAACATCTGTGCTTGAGTTCCCTTACCCGTTCCAGGTGGACCAATAAGAACTAACCTTCTATCCAATTACAACCTCCCCCTCAAACGACCCTTCTTGACGAAACCATCATAGTGCCTCATTAACAGATGTGATTCTATCTGCCGCATCGTGTCAAGCGCAACGCCCACCACTATAAGAAGACCTGTGCCTCCGAACCAGAACGGAACATTGAACGCAAACACCAGAAAACTCGGCAATATTGCTACAAGAGCAAGATATATAGCACCTACAAATGTTATTCTGGTAAGAACCTTATCAATAAATTGGGCAGTATTCCTTCCAGGTCTTATGCCTGGAACAAACCCACCATATTTCTTCATATTATCAGCCATGTCACTAGGATTGATAACAATGGCGGTGTAAAAGTAGGTAAAGAATATTATAAGACCCGCATACAATACATAATATAACCAACTCTGCGGGGAGAATAGATTTGCCAGGGTAGCCAGTATTCCACCCTCCCCCATTCTACCACCTAAAAATGTTATGATAGTATTAGGAAACATTATAACCGATGCAGCGAATATTACAGGAATAACACCGGCGGTATTCACTCTGAGGGGAACATGGGTCTCCTGACCGCCATATACACGCCTTCCCACCACTCTCTTTGCATACTGCACCCTTATTCTTCGCTGTGCCTGTTGCATCACTACTACCGCCATTATAACACCCACCATAATAGCGATTACTATCAAGAATGCAGGAATGCTCATCTCACCTCTCGTCAGATTATTGATGGTCTTGATTGTCCCTCCAGGCAGGGCAGCAATAATACCTACAAATATTATCAACGATATACCGTTCCCTATTCCCCTTTCGGTTATTTTCTCACCCAACCACATTATAAAAGAAGTCCCAGCAGTGAGAGTAAGAATAGTCAAAAGCCTGAAACCCCAGCCAGGGTGTGGAATTATGGGTATTCCTGATGGGCTGGGTAGTGATTCAAGCCAAACACTTATACCCATCCCCTGTATCGCCGATAGAACAAGTGTCCCGTATCTGGTATATTGAGTTATCTTTCTTCTGCCCACTTCCCCCTCTTTTGATAATCTCTCCAGAGCCGGAACTACCGCCACCAATAACTGAAAAATAATTGAAGAAGAGATATAGGGCATTATACCAAGAGCAAATATAGTTGCCTTCTTCAAATTCCCACCTGCAAACATATCAAATAACCCGAACAAAGTCCCCGATTGCTGCTCAAAGAAAGCACTAAGTGCCTTTGCATCTACACCAGGAAGTGGAATATGTCCCCCTATTCTATAAACGAGCAATAAAGCAATGGTAAATAAAACCCTATTCCTTAAATCCCCTATCTTAAAGATATTTTTGAAACTGTCAATCAAATCCTATCCTCCCTCTAATAATTCTACTTGATATACTCTACCTTTCCACCTGCTTTCTCTATCTTCTCTTTCGCCTTATTAGAGAAGGAGTGTGCTTTTACGGTCAAGGACCTTTCTATTTCTCCACCGCCAAGTATCTTAACCCTGATATTTCTGCCCTTCACCTTTCCCATCTCCTTTAATGCCTCAATATCCACCACACCACCATCACTAAAAACATTCAGGTCTCCAACATTTATTACAGTAAAAATAACTTTATTCCTTGGTTTGAAGCCCTTACTGGGAAGACGCCTATACAGAGGCATCTGCCCACCCTCAAAGCCCACTCTTATCTTGGCACCAGACCTTGACTTCTGACCCTTATGACCCCTGCCAGATGTGCCACCATGACCAGATGAGGAACCACACCCGACTCTCTTCCTCTTCCTACTGGCTCCTTTCGCTGGACTTAAATCCTCAATTTTTATTATCAATTCAATCCACCTCTTCTACTTTAACCATACTTGATATATTTCTTACCATCCCAACAATTGAAGGTGTTGCTTTGTGCACTACCGCTTTCCCTCGCCTGGTTAAACCCAGAGCTCTTGCTGTGGCACGCTGTTTTGGTTTCTTCCCGATTAAACTCCTTACAAGTGTTACCTTTATCTTCTTTTCCTTTGCAGTCATAACTATATACCACCAAATATGTTTTCCTTTTGCTTTTACATTTCTCTACTAATGTGGTCTATTTCTCTTATCTCCATTCACACCCTCTTTGTCCCCCGACTTTGCCTTCCCAATACTGCTCTACTCAACCATCTCATTCTCTCCGATTTCTTCTTCAACATCAGTAGCAACCTTATCTTCTTTTGAATCAGTGCTTTCAACTACTACCTTCGCCTCCGTCTCCCCCTCCGCCTTTTCTTCCTCCACTGCTTTCTCAACCATATGCTCAAATCTTCTGATTACCTTTCCCCTCTTCTTCATTACCTCCACAGGGTTCATAATTGACTTAAGTGCGAGAGCAGTCGCTTTAAGCACATTATGGGGGTTAGTAGAACCAATAATCTTCGTATAAATATCTTGCACTCCGCCAACCTCAAGGAGAGCTCTCACCCCACCTCCGGCTATAACGCCAGTTCCGGGTCGTGCGGGCTTTAGAAACACAGTCGTAGAACAATAAGTAGCCATTACAGAGTGCGGTATGGTTGTGCCATAGAGAGTGAAAGTGAACATATTGCTCCTGGCTGCCTTCGCACCCTTGGTAACAGCAACCGACACTTCCCGTGCCTTACCCTGGGCAAATCCAACCCTTCCATTTTTATCGCCCACAACTACCAAAGCACCAAACGAAAAATGCCTTCCACCCTTATGAACCTTAGCATATCTATTTACTCGGACGACCTTTTCTACTATCTCCTGCTTCGGTTCAATCTCTATGAATTCACCTTTATTCTTCCCTGCCATATTATTAAATCCTTAAAACTTCAAACCACCTTCTCTTGCGCCCTCAGCGAGCATCTTAACTCTTCCGTGATACTTATAACCTGCTCTATCAAACACCACCGACTCTATCCCCTTCTCCTTTGCCTTCTTCGCCAGCAAGATACCCACTTCCCTCGCCGCCGACATGTTCCCCGTCTTTTTCAACTTATTCCTCAACTCCTTTGATAAAGTTGATGAAGAACAGAGAATATGCCCACTATCATCATCAATTAGCTGGGCATAGATATGTTTCAAACTTCTGTAAACCACCAAACGCGGTCTCTCAATACATCCACGAATCTTCTTCCTAACTCTCTTATGCCGAGCATATCTTGCTCTTTTCTTCTCCTTAGCATCTACCATATTAAGCACCACTCTTGCCCACCTTCAACCTTACTCTCTCATCCTCGTAGAAGATTCCCTTCCTGGGTTCTGGCTTCCTTATATATGGCTCAGGTGGGTGTAATTTCCTAATCTTCGCAGCCACTTCGCCAACCATCTGTTTATCCGCACCACTCACCACAATCTTCCTGCCGTCTTCAACCTTGATGTCAATCCCTTCGGGAGCATCAATAAAAGTCGGATGTGAATAACCCACAGATAGATTCAACCTCTTACCTTCCATTACTGCTTTGTATCCAATCCCATATATTACCAATACTTTCTTAAAGCCCTCTGATACTCCCTTCACCATATTCAATATAAGAGCTCCATATAACCCATGGAGCGACCTTGCACTCTTTGTATCACTCTTCCTCTTAACCCTGATTATACCATTCTCTATTTCCACATCTACGAGATGATGTATCTCTTGCTCCAGTTTACCCAAAGGTCCTTCTACAACTATTTTTTTACCTTGAAGATAAACATTAACCTTATCGGGTATAACTATCTCTCTTCTACCTATTCTTGACATCACCTACAACCTTGCCTCACCATACTTCGCATATTACTTCACCACCCACACCCTTCTTCATACATTCCTCTCCTGTAAGCACACCCTTTGATGTAGAAACAACCACTATACCCAATCCCCCCATAACCACAGGTAAATCATCCTTGCTCTTAAAAACCCTTCTCCCTGGCTTACTCACCCTCTTCAAGCCGTGTATAACCGACTCGCCATCAACATATTTAAGCACTAATCTTAACATGCCTTGTTTACCATCTTCAATATGGTCATAACCTTCAATAAATCCCTCCGATTTCAATATCTTAGCTATTGCTATCTTCACATTGGAAGAGGGAACCTCCACCACATCTTTATTCGCTTTTATAGCATTCCTTATTCTTGTCAACATATCTGCTATCGGGTCTGTCATTACCATTTGAAAAATCCTCCCATCAATCCCTACCAGCTTGCCTTTCTCACCCCGGGTATCTCTCCCCTCAATGCAAGTTTCCTGAAACATATTCTGCACATATCAAACTTTCTGAGATATCCCCTTGCTCTACCACAGATTGGACAGCGATTATACTCTCTCACCTTGAACTTTTGCTTCCTCTTTGCCTTGACCATCAGTGCTTTTCTAGCCACAGTGTATTTCCTCCTTTACCTTCTTCGCTCAAATGGAAAACCCATAAGAGATAGAAGTTCTCTTGCTTCCTCATCAGTTTTTGCAGTGGTGGAGACGGTTATACTCATACCACTCACCGATTCAATCATGTCATAATCTATTTCAGGGAATATTATCTGCTCCCTTATCCCAATTGTGTAATTACCTCTGCCATCAAAAGATTTGAGTGATAGTCCCCTGAAATCTCTTATTCTTGGTATAGCCGCGTTTATCAATCTATCAAGAAACTCATACATCATTCTACCTCTTAGAGTTACCATGCAACCGATTGGCATCCCCTTCCTCAACTTGAAAGCAGCAATTGACTTCTTGGCTCTCCTTATAACCGGCTTCTGACCTGATATCGCAGCAAGTTCCTCCTGTGCCGATTCCAGAACTTTTATATTCTGACTGGCTCTACCTATACCCTTATTAATAACCACCTTCTCTATCCTTGGAACCTCCATTTGATTTCTATAACCAAAGGTGGACATTAACTTCGGCAAAACCTCTTCTCTATATTTCTTCTGCATATCACCCATATCTCAAATTAAAAATCTCATACCTTATCAATTATCTCCCCACACTTCTTACAGACCCTCACACTCCACCTATAACCCTCAATCTTCGTCCTTCCCACCCTGGTCGCCTGACCACACCTGGGGCAGACAAGCATTACATTTGATAAATCAATGGGTTCCTCAACAGTGAGGATTCCACCCTGTCTGTCCTGTCTCGTCTGTCGTCTGTGCTTCTTAACAAAATTTATCCCCTCAACCAACACCTTATTCCTCTCAGGAAAAACCTTTAACACCTTCCCCTTCTTACGAGAAACTTCATCTCTACCATATATGGCAACTACCGTATCACCTTTCTTCAAGTTCACAATTCTATGTTTTTCATTCAACCCTTTCTTTGCCATCTCAATCACCCCTTCTACACAACCTCCGGTGCCAGTGAAATTATCTTGGTATACATCCTCTCTCTCAACTCCCTGGCTACCGGACCAAAAATCCTTGTTCCCATCGGCTCACCAAACTTATCTATAAGAATACAGGCATTGTCGTCAAACCTGATATAAGTTCCATCAGTCCGCCTGTATTTTGACTTGCTTCTTACAACCACTGCTGTCAACACATCACCCTTCTTAACATTGCTGTTGGGAATAGCATCCTTTACAGTTATCACTATCTTATCTCCCAACTTGGCATATTTCCTTCCAGAGCCTCCAAGAACCCTTATACACATTGCTCTCTTTGCTCCTGTGTTGTCTGCTATCACTAACCTTGACTGCTGTTGTATCATCTATTCTTCTCCCTGTATATTCTATTTTCAGTCCCTTCAAATCTTCCTTATCTATTTGGCTCTCTCCAATATCTCAACGAGACGCCATCTCTTTGTCTTACTCAGCGGTCGTGTCTCCATTATCCTCACCCTATCACCCACGGTGCACTCGTTCTTCTCATCATGGATATAGTATTTTTTTGTCTTCTTTACACTCCTCTTGTATAATGGATGCATAAACACCCTGGTTACCTCAACTACTGCTGTCTTATCCATTGAGGTCCTAATAACTACCCCTTCTCTTACCTTTCTCTTCCCTCGTTCTATTACCATTCTATACCTTCTAATATCTACTCCTTCTTCTTCCTGCGTCTTTTACCATTACCCTTCCCATCTTCAACCTTCATACCCTCTGCCACCTTTTCTTTCCCCGCCTGCTTTTCTTTAACAACCTTTGTCTCCACCTCATCCCCCGCCTTTATCTTCTCATTCATCACAGTAAGTATTCTTGCTATCTCCCGTTTCGTCAACATTCTCCTGTTTGTATCCTCCATCTGTCTGCTCATAAGTTGGTGCGTCAACTTGAAGAGCTCGTTCTTCATATCCACCAATCTAACCCTTAACTCCTCAATAGATAAATTTCTCAACTCCTCTGCCTTCATCTACCATCACCCTCCGACTACTCTTATACCTCTTTTCTGGTCACAAATCTGGTCTTAATGGGCAACTTATGTGAAGCCAGAGCCATAGCCCTCCTCGCCACACTTTCAGATACGCCATCAAGTTCAAAAAGCATCCGCCCTCTTTTCACCACCACTACCCAGAACTCTGGTGCACCCTTCCCTTTGCCCATCCTGGTCTCAAGTGGCTTCTTGGTTACCGGCTTGTCTGGAAACACCCTTATCCATATCTTGCCCACCCTTTTTACTGCTCTGGTAATTGCCACTCTTGCACTTTCTATCTGTCTTGCGGTTACCCAGGCACTCTCCAACGCCTGAAGACCATAAGCACCAAACGAAAGGCGATTCCCCGACTGCGCTTTGCCACGCATTCTACCCCTCTGCTGTTTTCTATATTTGGTCTTCTTGGGTGCTAGCATCTCTTACTACCTCTACCTTCCTATATTATCTCTTCTTCTTTCTTTTCGGAGACCCCTTTGGCTGAACAACCACTGGCTCCTGCTCCGGTGTAATCTTACGAGTCAAATCCTCAGGCAACATCTCACCCTTATATACCCATGCCTTAACACCTATAATACCATATTGGGTCATCGCCTCTGCCGTTCCATAATCAATGTCCGCCCTCAGGGTGGAGAGTGGCAATCTACCATCTTTATACCACTCAGTCCTCGCCATCTCTACACCTCCAAGACGACCAGAACAGGCAACCTTCACTCCCAAAGCCCCAAACCTCATAGCGGTCTCCACTGCCCTCTTCATCGCCCTCCTGAAACTTACTCTCCTCTCCAGTTGCTGTGCAACGGATTCCGCAATTAACTGGGCATCGGTCTCGGGATTCTGTATCTCCTTTATCTCAATGTTGACCTGTCCCTCCACCATATTAGAAAGCTCATCCCTAAGTTTATTAACCTCAGAACCCTTCCTTCCAATTATCACCCCAGGTCTCGCAGTATGGATATATACCGTAACTATCTCTCCCTGCCTTTCTATCTCAATACTTGATATACCAGCATTCCGACCCTTCTTCTCTATGGCTCTCTTAATCGCCAGGTCTTCATGAAGATACCTCTTATAATTCTCCTTGGAAAACCACCTTGACTTCCAAGTTCTATTAAACCCTAACCTAAAACCATATGGATGGGTCTTCTGTCCCATCTATCACCTCCGCTCTGCCTCCTCTGTCCTGGTTTTCTTACCTTTCTTGCCTTCCTTCTTTTCTGACTTCTTCTTCGCTACATCCCTCGTCTTAAACTTCTTCTTTAACCTCTCTTTTCTCACCATCTCGGGTCCCGACTTCTTACCTTCATCACTCTCATCAAGAACCACTTCAATATGGCTCATCCTCCTCAGTTTCATTGAAGCCCTTCCATAAGCACGATAGAATATCCTCTTATACCTTGGACCCTCATTGACAAATATCCTCTTTATATATAATCTATCAACATCAGGTCTCTCTTTCTTATCAATAATGTTTTCAGCATTTGATACACATGATATTATTGTTTTTTCTATGTGATAACTTGCCCTCTTATGCACGAAACGAAGTATATCAAGTGCTTCATCTACTCTCTTACCTCTTACGAGGTTCGCAACCTGCCTTGCCTTCCTCGGTGATATAAGTATATACTTTGATGTTGCTCTTAATTCCATAAATAACCTACTTCTTCAATTTTAACCTCTTTGCGGTCTTGCCACCGTGACCCCTAAATGTCCTCGACGGTGAGAACTCACCCAGCTTATGCCCTACCATATCCTCAGTAATAAACACGGGAATAAACTTCTTCCCATTGTGAACTGCAATAGTATGCCCAACAAACTCTGGAGGTATAGTGCTTCTCCTTGCCCAGGTCCTAACAATGCGCTTTTCACCCGATTTGTTCATCTCCTCTATCCTCATCAACAATTTTTCATCAACATAGGGACCTTTTTTGGCTGAACGAGCCATTATCTCTTATTTCCTCCTCTTTACTATAAACTTATCAGACGGTTTCTTCTTCCTTGTTTTATATCCCTTCGCTGGAACTCCGGATGGACTTACGGGATGCCTACCACCCTTAGACCTGCCCTCGCCACCACCGTGTGGGTGGTCCACAGGATTCATAGTAGCCCCCCTCACCTTCGGTCGCCTTCCAAGCCACCTCTTTCTTCCTGCCTTACCAAAAGATATAAGCGAGTGGTCCTTATTGCCAACCTCACCAATGGTTGCCTTACACATAAGATTAACAAGCCTTACCTCTCCAGAGGGCAACCTTAAATGAGCATACTTGCCCTCCTTTGCTAACAACTGAACACCTGCTCCAGCTGACCTCGCAATCTGTGCACCCTTACCAATCTTGAGTTCCACGCATGAAACCGTCATGCCTACAGGTATGTCTTTCAAGCGAAGGACATTGCCCTCCTTCAACTTAGAACCGACACCTGAATATATAATGTCTCCAACCTGCATTTTATCGGTGGCAATTACATACCTCTTCTCTCCATCTGGGTATACAACCAAAGCAATTCTCGCCGAGCGATTCGGGTCATACTCAATTGCTACTACCTTTGCTCCTACCCCCTCTCGTTCACGACGAAAGTCAACTATCCTTATCTTTCTCTTTGAGCCACCACCTCTGTGCCTCGCAGTAATATGTCCATTTGCATTTCTACCTGCTTTCTGCTTCTTCGTCTTTACCAACTTCTTCTCTGGCTTCTTCTTGGTTATCTCCTCAAATGTAGAGACACTCTTATATCTCTGCGATGGTGTCAATGGTCTGTATGTTCTTACTGGCATATCTAAAATCCTCTCAATTTATTAATTATGTTACCCCTTCAAATATATCAATCGTTTCGCCTTCCTTCAATGTGACAATCGCTTTCTTCCAGTTAGAGGTTCTACCAACATTCCATCCCTGCCGTCTTGCCTTTCCTCTCATATTCATTATATTAACCTTCTCAACACTCACCCCAAACATCTCTTCAATAGCTCTCCTTACCTCATTCTTGTTCGCCCTCAGGTTGACCTTAAAGGCATACTTATTTCCTGTTTGACGAAGGTATGTCAACTTCTCTGTAATAAGCGGAACAATCAATATGTCAGATGGGTGTCTCATATTACAAAACCTCCACTACTCCCCGAATACCTCCACCGCTCTCTTCAAACCGTCCCGGCTGAACAATAGGTGTTCAGAGGTTATTACATCGTAAACATTGAGTCGCTCCGCAGGCAATATCTTAACTCCCGGTATGTTATTAACACTCTTAAATATATAATCACTATATCCATCAACGAGAATGAGAACTTTCTTACCATAAAGGTTCAACTTACTTAGAATCTCAACCACCTTTCTGGTCTTATACTCATCCATTACAAACTCATCAACTACAGTTATCGCACCATCAGATACCCTTGACGAAACAATTGACCTAAGCGCCTTCCTCTTCATCTTCTTGGGTATTCTCTTTTTATAGTTGCGTGGTCTCGGTCCAAATGTAATACCCCCGCCAACCCATATAGGAGACCTGATGGAACCATGCCTTGCCCTTCCAGTGCCCTTTTGACGCCATGGCTTCCTTCCACCACCTTTCACCTCTGCTCTTGTCTTGGTGGAAGCAGTTCCCGCTCTCATATTAGCAAGTTGAGATACCACAACCTGATAGATTAGTTCTTCATGAAGTGGTTCAGTGAAGAGACCATCCTCAACCTCTATCTCACTCACCTTCTCGCCTTCTATGTTAACTACACCGAACTTCATACAAATCTTTTACCTTACTCACTTATTTTTTTCCTCTTTCCCACCATCATCCACATTCCCCTTCTCGCCCTCGCCCTCTGCTCTGTCCCCATGCTCACTTACTCCCTCTTCTCTATTGCTCTTATCAGCCCCACCTGTTATCTCCTCTTTCTCCTTTATATCCTCCACCTTTACATCTTCATTTTTTGTATCTTCGGTCTCAGCACACGCCTCTTCTACACGACCTTCTGCACCCTGTTCAACCTCTGTGGTTATTTCTGCTTTCTCCTCATTTTTATCTACCTTCTCAACCACTTTTTTGGGAACCTTCCCTCTCTCCAATCTATTCTTATAAATACACACTATTCCCTTATTAGGACCCGGAACAGCACCCTTTAACAGAATAATATCTTCATCCTCCAGTATCTTGACCAAACTCAAATTCAACACAGTTTGCCTCTTCGCCCCATAATGCCCTGGCATAGCATGCCCCTTGAATACCTTAGAGGGGGAGGCAGAAGCACCAATAGAGCCGGGAGCTCTGTGAAACATTGAGCCGTGACTTGCTTCACCACCCTTCCATCCGTGCCTCTTTATGCCACCTGCAAAACCCCTCCCCTTGGTGATGCCTACAACATCCACCTTCTCGCCTTCAGAGAAGATGTTGCACCTGATGACATCACCAACTTTATAATCGCCTACTGGTGTCCTGAACTCTCTTAATATCTTCATTGCCCTAACGCCCGACCTTGCGAAGTGACCCCTCATTGGCTTGTTAACTCTGCTCTCCTTCTTCTCCTCAAAACCCATCTGCAAAGCACTATAACCATCTCTTTCCTCCGTCTTCACCTGAACTACAACGCAGGGACCCGCCTTCACCACTGTTACAGGTATAACAACACCATCCTCAGTTATCAACTGAGTCATACCTATCTTTCTACCTATAATACCAAAGGACATATTTATCTTCTAATCTCTATAAAATGTAAATCAAATCGTAACTCTGGTTAAAAAACCAGATATTGCTCACATCTTTATTTCAACATCAACACCTGCAGGCAATTGCAGTTTCATCAGTGCGTCTATTGTCTCCGGTGTGGGCATATCAATCTCAAGCAATCGTTTATGCACCCTTATCTCAAACTGCTCCCTAGATTTCTTATCAATATGTGGTGAACGAAGCACAGTGTATCTGTTTATCCTTGTGGGCAATGGCACCGGACCTGATACCCTCGCACCAGTCCTCTCGGTGGTCTGTATAATCTCCTTCACCGACATATCAAGCAATCTGTGGTCATACGACCTCAATCGTATTCTTATCTTATCAGCAGGCATATCTATCTCAAAACAAAAACTATCCCTTCTCTTTATATTTGTAATAAAGAGTTAGGGCAAAATTATAACATTCAAATACCCTAAATCAATGCATATTATCATACTAAATAAAAAAAATCCACATATAGATACCATTATATTTTGGAAATTTCAACCAAATATATTTTAAAATATCTTGCCAACAACACAAAACTATACTAATAGTTAATTAGTTCGTGAGGTGGTGGATATTAAAAAGGTTATGAACATTCACTATCACTACGGCGATTCTACTTCCCTCATTCTCGTTACCAAAGGAATTGAGTGGATGGTAGATGATTCTTTCAGAGGTAATTACAACCTTCAATGCAACTTCTAATGATAAAACACTGGAAATAATCAATGTTTATTTATATTATATACATTAAAATGATTAATTACATCGCCCAAAGGAATTAGAAAGACCAAAGGCACTGTTAGAAGCTGGTTGGGGGAAGGCAATAATGCTTCTCGGTTACATTTGAAGATGAAATATGAGATGGAGAAGGCAAAGATTGACGCTATAATGAACCTACTATCCGTATTGAACGAGAAGCAGTTAAATGCCTTAAAGGGATTTATCGCACCAGTAGAACTAAAATTGAGTGAAGAGCTGGTGCCTACAAAGACAGAGGATTAGTTATTATAAAATGGCAATCTCAGGAGACAGATATCCAGGGCGACAGGTAGAGGAGAAGTGGCAAAAGTTCTGGAAAGATATGGGTCTTTTCACAGCCAGAGAGAACACCGACAGACCAAAGTTCTATATCCTTGAAATGTATCCTTATCCATCTGGCGACCTCCATGTTGGTCATATGGAGAACTATATATATGGTGATGTAATTGCCAGATACTACCTGATGAAGGGCTATGAGGTCTTGCACCCATTTGGTTGGGATGCTTTTGGTCTTCCCGCTGAGAACAGTGCTATAAAGATGGGTATAAAGCCCTCAGAGTGGACATTTAACAACATTTCTGAGTCAAAACGCTCCCTCGGTCTTCTGGGCTTTTCTTATGACTGGGAAAGGGAACTGACCACCTGTCTGCCCGATTATTACAAATGGACACAGTGGATATTTCTAAAATTATATGAACACGACCTTGCATACAGAAAAGAATCATTCGTAAACTGGTGTCCCGGCTGTCAGACCGTTCTGGCGAACGAACAGGTCACCAGTGAGGGTCTTTGCTACAGATGTGATTCCCAGATACAGAAAAAGACCCTGATTCAGTGGTTCTTCCGCATCACTGCATATGCCAACCGGTTACTTGATGACCTTGACAAACTGAAGGGCTGGATACCCGAAGTAGTAACCATGCAGAGAAATTGGATAGGCAAAAGCGAGGGAACAGAGATAATATTTGAGTTAGAATCAGGTGAGAAACTCCCTGTCTTCACCACTCGGGCAGACACTCTTTTCGGAGTAACTTTCATCACTATCGCTCCTGAACACCCCATCATCAAGGAACTTATTACAAAGATGCCAACCAGAGAAGAAACTGAAAGATACATTGAAGAATCAATGAGAAAGACGGAGATAGAGAGAACATCTACCATCAGGGAGAAGGATGGCGTCTTCACAGGTCTATATGCCATACATCCTCTGACCAATGAACGAATACCAATATGGGTAGGCGACTATGTACTCGCCTCATACGGCACTGGAATTGTGATGGGCGTGCCAGCACACGACCAGAGGGACTTTGAGTTCGCAAGGAAGTATAATATACCCATTCGGATAGTGGTTGAACCTGTGGGTGGTAAACTACCTGAGGTTGACGAGATGGAAAGTGCATTTGAGGAACTTGGCGTAATGGTCAATTCCGGCGAGTTCTCAGGATTAAATTCCCTCAAGGGCATGGAAGCAGTAACCAAAAAACTGGATGAGATTGGCAGGGGTGGCGCTATGGTCAACTACAAGCTGAGGGACTGGTTGATATCCCGCCAGAGATACTGGGGTTGTCCCATACCCATTATCCACTGCGAGAAGTGTGGTATAGTCCCAGTGCCATACGAAGACCTCCCGGTTCTTTTACCACCGGAGGAAGAGGTTGACTTCATACCAAGAGGCAGGTCAGTCCTAGCAACTTCCGAAAACTATATGAACACTATCTGCCCCAGGTGCGGTGGATACGCAATGAGAGACCCCGACACTATGGATACCTATGTATGTTCATCCTGGTATTTTTTACGCTATGCTGATGCAAAAAATAATGAAAAGTTATTTGATAGAGAGAAGGCGAACTACTGGCTCCCCGTTGACCAATATATTGGTGGTAAGGAACATGCAACCAGCCACCTGCTTTATTCACGCTTCTTTACCAAATTCTTCAAAGACCTTGGTCTCATTGACTTTGACGAGCCGTTTACCAACTACTTCAGTCAGGGAATGGTGATGAGAAAGACAGTAGCCGAAGATGGCGCCAAGAAACTTGAGGTAATGTCTAAATCAAAGGGGAACGCAATTCCCGTTGGTCCATTTGTCAATGAATATGGAGCTGATTGCGCAAGGGTGGTTATGCTCTTCGCTGGACCTCCGGAGCAGGATAAGGAGTGGAGCGACGAAGGGGTGGTGGGTGCAAATAGATTTCTAAACCGCCTGTGGCGACTGATAACAACGAATAAGGAGAACATAGCAGTTCATAACAATCTGAAGATAAACAACCTTGAAAACCTTGATGATAATGCTAAACGGCTATACAGACGACTTCACCTAACGGTGAAGAAGGCAACAGAAGATATTGAAAACATACATTACAACACAGCCATTGCATCATTTATGGAACTTCTGAATGAACTCCAGGGATATGAGAATAAAGGTGATGAGGTGTTCTCAAAGGCAGCATTTGGTTTTATCTGGACAATAGCACCATTCACCCCTCATATAGCAGAGGAACTGTTCCATCAGGTGGGTGGAGAAGGGACCATATTCAGGTTCGGATGGCCTGAGTATGATATGGCTAGTTTCGTGAAAGAAACTGTTGATTATGTTATACAGATAAATGGGAAGGTGCGAGGTCATATTACCGTGAAAGCAGGTCTTGAAGAGGAGCAGCTAAGAGAAATAGCCCTCAAAGATAAGAAGATAAACAATAAACTATCTGGAAAAGAGATTGAGAGAATAATCATTGTGAAGAACAAATTGATAAATATTGTGGCAAAATAAATCCTGTATTAAGCGACTCTTCTGTAAACAGAGACAAGAACATTCTCACTTGATTTCAATGAAGATATTCGTCTAAATCCATTTTCACCAAATATCTTATCGTAATCACGAGAGATATGGACGAGAAGTTTACTGCCCTCAATTACCCGAAAGAGTAGACCACCAAAACCTGTTGGTGTAGTCATATCCGCCACCAAAACCTGAGAAGACACTCTACACGCCTCGCCTATAGCAGAGATTGCCTCAATATCGCTTAACTCGTGGATGGTAAAAACAAACAGCGATAGGTCAAACGAACCATCCTTAAAAGCAAGTTCTTCAGCATTCATACAGAAGAAGTGAGCATCCTTATGTAGCTTTTTCGCTACTTTCATCTTAAACAGGTCTGTATCTATACCGACAAGAAATCTACCACTTCCACCTAACGACGATAAAGTATCACCAATGGCACAACCTATATCAATTATTCTCATTGAACACCCAATAGATTGCATAATGGCTTTTCTCATATTCATCACAAAAGGTAGGTTCCTTGACACCAGACCTGCAATGAAAAGATAGAGCCGCCTAATAAATGGCATTTTAAGGGGAACACCTCCTAACCGCCAAATTCAGCAATGTGTATAGGAGTATATATGGGACCCTTGCCAGTCAGGGTGCTCTCCATAAGAATCATCTTACTTATTGTATCATCACCTATGACCCTGCCACTGCTCTCCTCAATCTTCTTCGTCAATGCAATATTGCTCTTTGGATACCTAATCCTGCCCAGGGTGATGTGGGGATGATAATCCCTCTTATCCCTATCTATACCAGCTCTCTCAAGTTCATCACTCACTTTTCGCTCCAACTCCGCTATCTCTTCAAAACCCCTTGTTATTCCAGCCCAGATAATCCGTGCTCTCTTTGGATGGGGGAATGCGCCAAACCCCTCTATCTCTATCGGGAAAGGAGCAAATTGTGAAGAGACATTAGTAATAATTTCACTGATAGAGCCGACCATCTCAACATCTATATTACCAAGAAATCTGAGGGTGATGTGAAGGTTGTTAAGTTCAACCCACTTTGCATTTCTGCATATGGAAGAGACCTCATCTATAATCTCCAAAAGAGATTGCCTGACTGTTTTGGACAATGGTAATGCTATAAAAGACCTTGGCATATTATATCACTCAAGAGACATTCCAGACAGAATTCTTCTTGCCACATCAAGTGCCATCTGACTGGTATATAGGCGAACCCTGTCTCTTGTCATTTCACCAAGCATCAACTTCTTTGAACCCAATTCATTATCATATGACCATCCGATATATACAAGACCGACGGGTTTCTCAGCTGTCCCACCAGTAGGACCTGCTATACCGGTTGTGGATACAGCGATATTTGAGGCGAATTTCTTCCTTACTCCTAGCGCCATCTCCTCTGCGGTTTCTGGCGACACAGCACCAAAGGTTGAAAGTGTCTTCTCCGACACACCAAGCAGGTTTGACTTTGCCTCATTTGAGTATGCTACCACCCCACCGAGGAAGTAATCACTTGCACCTGGAACAGATACAATTCTATTTGATACAAGACCACCTGTGCATGACTCTGCAGTAGATATGGTCATTCCATTCTGCCTTAAAAGTTTACCAACCACAATCTCTAAACCATCCTCACCATAGCCATAGAGTTTCTCACCAAGAATGTCCTCCAGAATACTCTTTGCCTCTTTGAACATCTTTTCTGCAAATTCTTCCTCACCTCTCACTTTAACTCTTACTGTTACATCAACGAAGTGCGGGTAGTATGCAAGGCATATACTCTCTCTTTTCTCAGCCCATTCTCTGAGTGGTCCAACAGCATCATAGACAGCCGACTCAGCAAGCCCCACCACCTTTGCATCAAGTATATGAAGGTCAGATAAACCAAAGCCCTTCTCCTTCAATGATGGGATAACGCTTTCAACCATTATTGCCTTCATCTCTGCTGGAACACCTGGAAGAGCGATTATGGGTTTCTCATCTTTATATACCTCAAAGCCATAAGCAGTGCCAACTGGGTTTCTGAATAATATAGCACCTTCTGGCTGATATGCCTGCTCTTTATTCGGTTCCGGCATATCAACACCCCTCTTTGAGAATCTCTGTTTTATATCATCCAGTATCTCCTTATGTTCTACCATGTTAACTTCCACAAATTTACATATAGCGTCTTTGGTCTTATCGTCACTTGTTGGACCAAGACCGCCCGAAACGATAACACCATCAGACCTCGTGACGCAAAACCCGAGAGCATCTATGATTTCCTTTTCATCATCCCCCACCGTCATTATGGTCTTTACATCAACGCCTATTTCTGCGAGTTTGGCGGATATGAATGTGGAGTTGGAATCAACCTTTGAGCCAGTCAACAGTTCATCACCGATAATAATAATAGAGAAGAACGCGGTCCTCGCAACCATCTATATTTACTCTATATCAATAAAGTTGACATTGAGATTGAACTCATCACTTAACTTATTTGCCAGCGCCTCCATTCCCACGCGCTCAGTTGCATAGTCCCCTGCAAACAGAAGAGACACACCACCCTGCTGAGCTGGGTGATATGTTCCCTGACTGGGTTCACCTGTTATAAGAAGGTCTATATCATACTCTATCGCCTCTGCCAGTGCAAAAGCCCCTCTTCCGCTGACAACTGCTGCGGTCTTTACTGTATCTTTGCCCTCCGACCTTATCAACTTTGATTCTGTATTGAGACCTTTATTTATTCTTTCAATCAAATCATCAAGCAAGATATCTCTGGCGAAGTGTCCCCTGAAGCCAATTGGACCACCCCTATAGAAACCAAATGGAACGACATCCTCTATTTCAATCATTCTAGCAAGAGTTATATTATTACCAACCTCAGGGTGAGCATCAAGAGGGAGATGGCAGGTATAAAGGTTCAATTCAGCCCTCATAAGTCCTTTCAGCAGTTCATACTTATCTCCAACTATCGGCTTTGCATCCCCCGCCTCGAACAGACCGTGGTGGACTATAAGGAGGTCAGATTCGTTCTCACCAGCCCTCTCTATGACCTTTTCATTCAATCTAACAGCAAGCGAGATATTCTCAACCTCATCAGTTAATGAACCAACCTCAAGACCATTAAGGAGGTCATCTTGAAAGATACCTATATCAAGATAATCATCAAGATAATCAATCAACACATCAAGTTTCATATATTCGCACTCCCAATATAGAGAAATATTCTCAATGTCAAATTAGCATATACTCCTGCAATTATATCATCAATCACAATCCCCCAACCACCCTCCAAACTCTGAGATAAACTGGCAGGCGGAGGTTTTATTATATCAAAGAATCTGAACAATATAAACGAAAGTAATACTGAAAGCATATCCAGACCTGAAAAGAAAGATATTGCTACCAGTTGACCAACCACCTCATCTATTACAATCACTGATGGGTCTTTTCTGTTCAATCTCCTCTCAATGTAAGATGAGACCGGTATAGAGATTGTAAATAATATCACTACCACGGGGATGAATATAAACTTGTGTTCTCCCGTCAGGATGTAGAGTGGTATAGCAGATGCAGAGCCAAAGGTTCCTGGAGCAAATGGTATCTTACCTATATAGAACCAGGAGGCGAAGACCCTGTATATTTTATCCTTCATACTCAACCAACAATGACTTTCTTATTACGCAATATATAAATAATTCCCGTCAGTAGAGTAATGACCACTGTCAGGACAAGAAGATAATAAAGAATAAATTCACCTTCAACCCTGAATATCTGCCACATAAAATCCATAAAAATCTTATATATAGGCAGATAAGATAGTTTGAGGAGATAGATGAACACCACAGACATCTGGAGGAATGTCTTAACTCTGGCTATTGGGATGGGTTGAATAACCACGCCACGGTAAGCGGCAATAGAGCGAATCCCGGTTATAAACATCTCTCTCCCTACAATCAAAACAACCGGCCAGTCATCTATCAAACCTCTGCCAGCAATGCTTATGAGACCCACAGAGACGAGAATCTTATCAGCCAGGGGGTCCATAAACTTGCCTAAACTGGTTATTGAGTCGGTTATTCGCGCTATACAGCCATCAAATATATCGGAAACAGCAGCAATCAGGAAAACATAGAATGAAACAATGTCAGTCCACCTCATTCCCACCATTATTGACAGCAGGAACACAAATGAGAGAGCAATACGACTAAGGGTGATGCAGTTTGCAATGTTCAAGGACTTATTCTCCCAATAAAATCGTATCCCTTAACCCCGACAATCAAAATATTCACAATATCACCACTATGATAACTTGTCCTGCCAGGTATTAGGATTTTACCATCAACTTCAGGTGCCTGAAACCATAATCTCCCCTCTGAACCCCTACCCAGCGAGTAAGGTAGTTCCACATTGACACTCTCTATTATCGCCTCTTGAACACTGCCCACAAATCTCTGTCTTCTCTTCTCCACACCCACCCTGTAATAGGCGCTCATCAATCTATGGAATCTACCCATCTTTTCTATTTCATCTACCTGCTCGTTCATAACCGCAGAAGCAGTCCCGTCCTCTCTGTAATAGGGGAAGGCAGTGAGATGGTCAGGGGGCGAAGATTTAATATTCTCCATAAGAGATTTGAACATATCAAATGTCTCGCCAGGGTGTCCCACCATAAATGTCAAACGAATTACAATACCAGGCACCGCTTTATATATGCCTTCTATCCACTTACTATATGATTGAGAAAGTGGTCTTCTTCCCATCTTCCTTAGAACACTTCCCTCTGTATGCTGAACTGGTAAATCCAGATAGTTCAGGATTTTTTTCAAGCGTTTTATTGTTGTAAGCAACTCCTCATAAATAGATTCGGGATTCAGATACAACAACCTAACCCACCTTAATCCTTCTATTTCTTCAAGAAGTTCAAGTAGGTCAACGAGGGATTTCTTACCATATATATCTACCCCATATTGCCCAACATCCTCCGATATAAGAACTACCTCCTTAACTCCCTTATTGACCAGATTCTCAACCTCATTAACAATATTCTCGGTCTTCCTACTTCTATAACGCCCTCTTATTTCAGGGATAAGGCAATACGAACATCTATTGTCACAACCATCGGCGATTCTAACAAATGCGGAATTCGGAGAGGACGATAGAATTCGCTCCGTGAACATCTCGTTTCTTTCAAATAGCTCCCTCCAGGTGAATACAGGTTCAACCAGACAATCCACACCTCTCACTGCCTCAATCTCTCCGGGGTGGCTTCTAACCATACAGCCGGTTACATACACCGCACTCACCCTCCCCAACCTCTTCTCTGCCACTGCCTTCTTGATTGCTGATATTGCCTCGTCCCTTGCAGGTTTTATGAAAGAGCAAGTGTTGATAATTATGGCATCATGGTGTAACCTCAGAGCATCAAGCCCCCTACTGAGAACACCCGCCAATATCTCACCATCAACAATATTCTTTGGACAGCCCAGATTTAATATCCTTATACCCTTCTTATAAATATTCTCCATATTCAGAAAGACAAAATTTGCTGAAAGACCAGCTAAAATTATAAGTTCACAGACAGACCCTAGCGAATATGGTTATTCAGATACAGTTTTCCAATTATATATTATATCCTTCCTTCTAAATATAAAAACTATGAACACCGATGAAAATAGAACAACCACGGGCATAGCGGGCACCATAAGGCGGAGAATGGAGAGGGCAATTGTGGTCATAATCCAGAATTAGATAATATGCAATAGGAGAATATTCATCTTAAAACATAGAACCCTCTGCAAAAGTCAAATATTTATGAATTGAAATAGTATATACTGACATAACAAGAATACTACTTCAACCACTATCAAAGATTATTGTTTGACAATGTCCTGTAATAACATCTTATTTTTATTAACATTAAGCTCAGTTCCTCTCATAATATTCCCTGATGTTCGTTATAAACCCTATTATTTATATAGAAGGAGTGTTGTATTAATAGGAAGGGAAGAAGAAATCGCCAGTTTGGACTTTCTGACTTTACAACATACAGAAGGGATGAGAAACTCAACCAACACTTTCTTATGAACGTAGATGAATTATGGATATAAGGTTCACATAGCCCGTGATAGTAGTAGCGGTGTTGTGAGGAGAGTAGATGTGACCTGCGCCAGCGTTCATGATAGCAGATTAGCGGAGGATATAATCCATCCTAGTGTTAAGAGGGTTTTGTGTGATAGGGGTTATCCTCCAGAGGTATGAGGTTAAGATTTTGAGTTATTAGTATATATGCCATTATTGATATAGCTTTTGCAGAGACAGAGTAGTTAGAGGTAGTAGAGATATGTAAGAAGGAAGGTCGTGTAAGATGGTTTTTATTGAGGTAGAATATGTTAAATTCATAAAGAGATTGTACGATTTTAAAAATTTAATGAAATTCCATGAAATTGCCTCTATATACTATTTTGCAGAGGGTTAACAGTATAAATAGTGAATACTAACCAAGCTTATTGACATTCCTTCTTATTACTGCCCTGCATAAAACACCGTTAAGGGCGTCCTTAATTCTATCTCTATCAAAACTTCCACCTAATATCTCCACGACCACCTCTTTCTTCTTATTAAATGCAAGGTCTTCTGCCAGAATTGATAACCTTGCATATATTAGTCCAGCAATTAGTAGAAACACTACCTCAATCAGAAACTTCAAAGTAGTGCCGTTCATCAGTAGCACTATCAAAACAGAAATAATAAATACCACTACAAAATATAAAATAAGCCATAAGGGTAAATTCCCCGAAAGAGATTTCTCCAACTCAACAATGCTTTCTGTTCTCTTCAATTCAGTAAACTCAACAGGACAAGATAATAAACTTATATTTGATTTTACCATAGAAATTTCTTATTTTTAACCTATGTCTATTCTGGAAGTCACAGACCTCAAAGCTGGCTATGGAAACATAATCGCTATTGACGATGTGCACCTTACTGTTGATGAAGGCGACATAGTAACGGTTATAGGGGCAAATGGTGCTGGAAAGACCACCACTCTCATGACCATATGTGGAGTTGTCAAACCAATGTCTGGGCGCATAACATTTATGGGCAAAGACATAACAGGGCTTTCACCAGAAAAAATAGTAAAAATGGGTATATCACAGGTGCCAGAGGGGAGAAGAATATTCCCCCGCATGAGTGTCTATGAAAACCTCCAGATGGGTGCTTTCCCCCATAAAGAAATAGATAATGATACACTCAACTGGATATTCTCCTTATTCCCTGTATTGAAGGAGCGGAAGAATCAGAAAGGGGGGACACTATCGGGGGGTGAGCAACAGATGCTCGCCATATCCAGAGCCCTAATGGCGAAACCCCATCTTCTACTGCTTGATGAACCTTCTCTGGGACTCGCCCCAAAGTATGTTGAATTGATATTTGATGTATTGAAGGAGATAAATAAGAAAGGCACCACCATCTTTCTGGTTGAACAGAATGCTCATATGGCACTCAACGTTGCTGATAAAGGGTATGTGATGGAGACGGGCAGAATAGTCCTCCATGATACAGCGAATGCACTCCTCAACAATGAAATGGTCAAGAGCGCCTACCTCGGCGAATAAGGAACACCTTTAATGAAGATAAAGTTCCCTAAAAACTATCAGAGATACATTGATGTAGCAATGGAGGAAGCGGAGATTGCCCTCAAAAAGGGGGAGATTCCTGTTGGGTCAGTGGTTGTGAGAGAAGACAGGGTCATATCAAGGGCACACAACCAGGTTGAAGAGAGAGGTGATATCACAGCACACGGCGAAATTCTTGTCATAAGAGACGCATCAAAGAAACTTGGTAAATACCTCAATAATGCACTTATACTCACAACCCTAGAGCCATGCCCTATGTGTCTTTCAGCAATAATCTTCTCCAGAATTGAGAAAGTGGTCTATTTAGCAAGGGACCCTATATGGGGAGCGCTGGGTGGGATATTTGATATGAGGGTTACACTTCACCATGTTAAAGGACCATTAAGCGAATACATAGAATATCCGCCTGCTGAGGAACTGCTAAGAGAGTTCTTCAACAGTATCCGATAAGAGAGCGGCGGGGTTATGTAAACCCCGCCAGCAATTACCCCTTCTGGTCTGTGTCTATGGTGGGTCATCTGGGTCATCCCAGGGCTTAGGGAGAGGGCACCAGAATACACTTGGGTTCACTTCGCCAAAATAGACATGGTCCACCGTCTCTTCATATCCAGAACCATCAGGCGGTGTTGTAGTGATTGTAACCGTGTCGTTATGACAGTGTCCCTCCATATCGCAATAGTAATAGCCGTTAAGGTCTGAATAGTCACTGGAACATATATGACTTGAGCCTCCATCATCGTATTCAACCACTACATAAGCATTCGCAATTGGATTACCTGTGTCAGATGCTTTGACATAACCATAAATACAATAAGTTGTCTGAATAGAATCCCCCGTAGGTACACCGGTATCACTGCAACTCACAATGAAGATAAGAAACAAAGTGCCCATTAGAACAATTATCGCTACCTTCTTCATTTCTTTTTTCACCCCCTTTCATTTCTAAATTTCATATTTGATTTTATTGATAACTATGTCATAATATGACAGTCAAAAACCTATTATTCACAATCTAAATAATATGTTTACATAACCAAAACACATTGGGTTGGAAGGAAGGATACTTGCCTAAACAATAAACTACTGATAATTTTTATTTGGGAGAACAAAGTAATAAAAATCAAAACACTATTAATAAAAAAGATTGACTTCAGGAGAAATTACTGATAAAAATATAAGGTTGTTTGTCATATTTGATATGCGTATTTATAGGTATTTGAAGGAACTATATCAGAAGAGAATTACTATAATTCTCTCACCACGGTTTGTTAACCGTTCATTCACTCTTACAATAAATAAATTGACAATAATGATACTCATTGTCTCTTTCACCGCCTTCTTGGGTGCGAATGTATATTTTGGTTTCAGTTACTCGGATAGAATTTCCCTTAACAGCAAACTGCAATATCTGAAGATGACTGAAATAGCAAGAACACAGAATATTAACCATCTTTCTGAGAAAGTTGATACACTGAATCAAGAACTAGAGAAGAGATTAGAATTCAGTGAGAATATCCGACTGTTATATGATGAAGAATCAATCCTTAATAGAATAGAAAACATTGCAGTCGGTGGTAAACTTGAGGGCGCTGATGCAGAATTGATGAAAGATATTCGTCTTTCTAAACTCAGCCAACTCTACCAGAAAGTAAAGATAGGATACTCGGCTGAGGAAACCCTTAAGAAAAAGGTAGAACTTCAGAACAGAATATGGAAATACACCCCCACTCTAAAACCCACTGGCGGTCCTATCGTTTCTGGCTTTGGGTATAGAAGGAATCCATTAGGTGGAGGAATACAGTTCCATAGAGGCATTGACATAGTTATGCCATACGGGGCTCCAGTTGTAGCATCAGCCGATGGTGTTGTTGAAACCGCCGGAATGAAGTCAGGTTACGGTTT
>Ga0164310_10000296_pt1 | contig 25752 bp, 29 predicted proteins | sample GuaBasSedimGuay1_FD_121795 | JGI IMG/M metagenome (GOLD analysis project Ga0164310, IMG submission 121795) | Subseafloor sediment microbial communities from Guaymas Basin, Gulf of California, Mexico - Guay1, Core 4569-9, 0-3 cm | ecosystem: Environmental > Aquatic > Marine > Hydrothermal vents... | reverse complement strand
TTATTGGGTAGATATGGTTATATGAAAACTATAAAGGAATTAGAGAATATGTTAAAAGATGACCAGCTTACTGATGATGAGATTAAATTGATAAATGATTTGTTAGGAGGAAAAAATGTTAAATGACGGTGGATTGGGAATATTCCGGCTCTTTACACAATTTGGTTTTGCAGGTTTGATTACAGCTTTATTTTTTTTCTTACTTAGGTGGGTTTTAAAAACTCAAAGCGAAATATTGAAAACAGCAAAGGAAGAACGGGAGCAGTGGCGCAAAACAATAATAGAAGAGCGAGCGAAGTGGGAAGAGTCAATGAATATGATTAACAAAGCAATGGAGAAGCATACTCAGGGAGTGGATTATTTAGCACAAACAAATTCTGAAGCTCATAAGTTTCAGAAATTAGAGCATGAAAGGTTGATAGATACAACAAAGGAGATTTCTGACACTGTGAAAGAAGCAGTTCATTATTTAAGAAAAATAAATGGAAAGTGGAATAGCAGCGAGGTTCGTAAATGAGCAAGATGATTCCTCAAAGGACGGTAGATGTTTTGCGTTTATTTAATGATGTCAGTGTAGAGCTTTATGGCATTGATTGTGAATTGTATGTTCCTAAAAATCTTGATTTGGTAGAAATAAAAGACGTATTTTCTTACAGTAGCGATTATGAGTATGATAAGTATGACGCAAAAGTGTTTATTGAATGGTCGCCTAACCAACACCGGCTGAGGAAGTTAGGAATTTTTATGGAAGGGGAAACTCCGATTGTGGCTTGGTTTAAGAATCAGCCTGAGGTAACGATAAGGAGTTATATTAAAATTCCTTTGCAGTATATTCCTTCTAAATTTGATACTGATGAATTTGAGATAGTAGATTTAATAGTTCCTTATTTGCATGATATGGAGATATTAAGAAGTTATAAAATTGCCCCACGAAGAATAAAGAAGTTATGAAAAAATTTATTTGTAATATTCTCTGGAAGATTTTGAAAAAGCTGGACAAGGAGCGGATACCGGCCAAAGAGAATGTATTGGCTGTTAAATTGATGGAATTAAGCGTGTTGTTTAAAGCTATAGAGGATTTGCTTAAGAAAGAAGGCATGAATAGAACCCAGGTAAGGCAATTTTGGAGAGATTTCAACAAAAGCGAAAAATTGAGGAAAGATGTTTTTCAGAAGTTGGTTGAGGGTGATTTTGAAGATTGGGTAAGAAAAGAAGCTTTGATGGGAGGTAAATAATGGGCGTAAAGGTAAAGAAGATGACAAATGTATCTGGAGTTTCGCTTCCGGTTATTTTAAAAGGAGGAACAACAGTATATCTTCCGCCTCATGGAATTATAGAAAATGTTAATGTAGAAAACTATTTTGCTATAGAAAAGTTTATTCGTGCGGAGATAGATTTGACTGAGATAGCCCCTTTCCCGGAGCCAGGAAAGAAGAAAAGAGGGAAAAGAGTAAACTTAAATGAATAATGTTAAGAGGAATTGATTTAATAACACAAAGGCTGTTAATGGATTATATAAAGGCCAGGTCAAAAAGCCCAATAGAGCCGGAGTATTTTTTTGAGGAATGGATGAAGATTCATGTTAAAGGAGATACTGAGAAGTTTAGAGGCGATGTTTGGAAAGGTTTTATAAGGTTGTTAAAAGATGTCGGGTAGCTTTTTAAAAGTAATTACAAGAGGGGTTCAGGCTTTGGCATTTTATAAAAGCAAAGATATATTGAATTTTGAAAGCCTGGAATATGATTCAGTAGTTTTTCCTAAAGATATAGCGCTTAGAGCGATTGCAGAAAAGAGAGGAGAAACATCTCTTGAGTTTATGAATGTATGGTGTAATGGCTACAAGTTTTCTTGGACAAGGCAGAGAACTTCTGTGGCTCGTTTGGGTCTTTATGGAAACTATATAAACGACGAAAAGACAGATATTGCTCATTTTAAATTAGTGCCTGTGGATTTGAGCTTTTCGGTGTGGTGGTGGAGCAGGGATTTTGATAAATTGCTTCAGGTAATGGAAAGATTTATGTTTTGGCAGCACCGCAATCCGAATTTGGAGTTAAAGATAAATGATGTATATCCTGTGGAGTTTGATATGTTGTTTAGAGGAGTATCGGACGAATCACGGATTGAGGAGTTATTTGATAAAGGCCCTTTATTCGTAATCAGGGGAGATATAGATGTAGAAGCGTGGTTGTTTGAATCATTTTCCCTAAAGACAATATTGAAGATTATATTGAATGTTTATGACAATACATTTACTCCGCCGGAGTTGATTTATACAGAAACATTTGAATTATGATAAGAAAAATATATGAACAAATAAGAATGGAGGAGGGAAATGCGGTGATAAAAAAGTTGTATGACCATATACGAATGGTTGAAGACATTAAGGAAATTAAAGAGTGGATAGGCGTCCAAGCTCCGCAAATGACCACGCAACAAAAACTTGCGTATCCTGACCCGAGGCCTTGTAATTTTGACAACAGCCTTGAATTCTGGCTTGAGAGGATCTCCAAATGGGGAAGACTGCATTTTTACCATATTGACCCAGAGTTTCACGGAAAAAGGAAGATGGAGATTCCTCGTTCAGTGTTTGTGAAGAAAATTAAGGATGCTCGGTTGAATAAGATGTTTGGATTGTGGGATGTGGAATTGTTAGCTATTAACAAGGTGAAGATATTCCGTGAGTATAATGGTTTAGATGGAAGAAGATATGTGGAAGAGTTTATAGTGGAAATTGATTTAAAACCTGAATTAAAGAAGGCATTAAAACGATAAGAGGAGGTGTAATATGTTCTACTTGAGTCCGGGTGTATATGTAAGAGAAAAAGATTTAAGCGAGATTATCCCTAATATCGCAACAACATCAGCGGCTTTGGTTGGTTTTTCCAGAAAAGGAAGCACTAAGGAAATTAAGTTGATAACTAATTCTCAACAGTTTATTCAAGAATATGGTTATCCTAAACCGGGGGAGTATTTTCATTATGCTGCTTTGGCTTATCTTGAGAATGGAAATACTTTATATTGTTTAAGGGTAACCAAAGATGCCCTTTATGGCGGCGTGAAAATCGTATCAGAAGGCAGCACAGAAAGCAATGATGGTCTTAACCCGGGTTTAGCTGACAATGTTTTTGTTCCTGCTGGAGATACTTTGTTTTATGTTTTTGCAAAAGACCCTGGAAAATGGCCTAATAATGTTGTTTCTGTGAAGATAACAAATATAGACAGCGCGGAGAAAGAGTTTGATATAGAAGTTTGGGCTCTTGGAGAAGATGATATTGAGAGGAAAGTTGAGGTTTGGAGAGTGTCAAGGGTTCACAAGCTGGATGGTTATGGCAGACAGATGTATCTGGAAGACAGAATTAACGGCTTTAGTGATTACATTACAGTTGCCGACAATCAGACAGAAGGCGAAAACACACTGCCGAAGGAACAGGCTACTCCTTTATCTATGTCCGGCGGTTCTGATGGAATTGCAATTACAGATTCAGAAATAATTCAAGGCTGGGAAAGGTTTGGCAATCCTGATGAAATTGATGTAAGGATTTTAATCAATGGTGGTTATACCTCAGTCGCAGTTCAACAGAAAATGAAAGAAATAGCAGAAAATAGAAGGGATTGTATTGCAGTTTTGGATATTCCTTATGAAGCAACAGCAAGTGTGGACCAGATGATAAATTGGAGAAAGACTGACCAGAATTTTAATTCTTCTTACACAGCATTGTATGCTCCCTGGGTGAAGATTTATGACCCATATAATGATAAAGTTCTTGAAATCCCTCCTTCAGGATATGTCGCAAGCCAGATTGCTTATACAGATTATATATCTGACCCCTGGTATGCGCCTGCTGGTATGAATAGAGGAATGCTGAATATATTGGGGCTTACTAAGGTATTTACTTTAGGCGAGAGGGATAATTTGTATCTTGCCCAGATAAACCCCTTACAAACTTTTAGAGGAGAAGGGAATGTTATTTGGGGCCAGAAGACGCAACAGGTAAAGGCTTCTGCTTTTGATAGAGTAAATGTAAGAAGGCTGCTTATTGTGATAGAAAAAGCAATTTCTGCTGCATTGAGATACTTTGTGTTTGAGCCTAACAATGAAATTACAAGATTCAGAGTAGTGTCAGCAGTGGAAAGCTTTCTGGACCTTCTTTCGGCAAGAGGCGCTTTCCAGAGGGAGTTAGGGGATAGAGGGTATAAAGTCCTTTGTGATGAAAGAAATAATACTCCAGCAGTAATTGACAGAAACGAACTTCATGTGGATGTGTTTATCAAGCCTGTAAGAGCGGCAGAATACATTCAGTTACAGGCAATTGTAACAAGAACAGGAGCAAAGTTTGAGGAGTTAATAGCTCGTGGAGTTATGTTCTAAAAACAAGAAAAAAGGAGGGTTAGTATGGCCAGAATGGGAATTGATAATTTAAAGGCGAACTTAACTAATCCTGCAAGAACATATTTGTGGGAGGTGTTGATACCTAATGTAATTGGCGGCGGAAGCGATACCGAAACTTTGTTGTTGAGGTGTCAATCTACTTCTATTCCTGGAAGGACAGTTGAAGGGATAACAGTTCCCTTCAAAGCCACTGCAGGGGTAAAGTTTCCTGGACGGGTTACTTTTACTCATGCCTGGGATTGTGAGTTTATTGAAGGAGAAGACAAGGCGGTGTTTCAGGCTTTCTATAATTGGCTTCAGAAGATTGTTAACGCCAGAGAGGGAGTAGGGGAAGCAGCTCCTGATGTTAAGGTGGATATTGTTCTAAACCTTTTAAATACTAAAGGCGAACAATATAATTCCTTAAAATTGGTAGGTTGTTATCCAGAAGCAGTTGGAAATGTGGATTTGAATTACAACGCAAGTGAAGTTGTAAGGTTTACGGTTACTTTTTCTTACGATTGGGTGGAGCAGGCAGGATAAGAGATGAAGCTTGGCGTAGATGTTTTTCAAATATCGAAGAATTGGAAATTGCAAAGAAGCTATAACTGGGAGATATTTCTTCCAGATCTTGGCGGAATAACCGGCGTTGAGGTTGCTAAATTCTGTCAAGATGCTAATTTTGGAGATTATAACATTGTGGAAGTAGCCATCATGAGAATAGGTCCGTATCAGGCAAAATATGCCAGCTTTTTTACGGTAGAGGATATTCAGTTGACTTTCTTAAAGCCTGTTCCTGATATTGTGAGCAGTTACTTTTATGCATGGAGAAATTTGGTGGTTGATGAAAGAGGTTATTACTATCCTAAGCTGAATTATTCTAAACAGATGTATGCTTTTTTCTATGACACAAAAGGCAATGAGGTTGGCAGGTTTAAGTTTGAAGATGTATTTCCTAAAAACCTTCCTTCTTACCGATTGAGTTATGGAGAAAGCAAAGTAGTTACTATGGAAGTTTCTTTGAGTGTAGATAGAGTATATGTAGAAAAAATTGAAGGCGCATCTACTATTGAATCACAGATAAAGGCTGAAACTGAATTAAAAAAGCTGGAGAATAAATGATTGGTTGTTCCTTTCAAAAAGTAGAGGAGGTTGTGATATGTATAAAAAAATTGATTTGCCTTCCAGGTGCCTGGTTTATCCGGGGGTTGCCCCAGAGGATATAAAAATCAGAACTTTCAAGGGCAAGGACGAAAAGTTCATTGCTTCCCTCAATTACGAAAATCTTGAAAGAAAGTTTGCTGACTTGTTGAGGAATGTTTTGCAAGGTATTGCTCCTGAAGAACTTACGGTTGGGGATAGGTTTTATGTTTTGGTGTGGGAAACAATTAACTCTTATACCCCTGAGGTAGATATTGAGATTATATGTAAAAACTGTTTTCAGAGAATTGTTACTTCTATTGATTTATCACAGCTTGAAGTGGCGGAACTGCCTGATAATTTTCAAGAACCTTATTCAATAACTTTAAGCGATGGGAGTGTTGTGAGTTTGAGGCTGTTCAGGGTTAAGGATGAAATTCAAATAGCAGATTATGAAAAGAGAAACCCGAACTCCTGGCTCTATCGTTATGCGTTAAGTTTAATTGATGACAGGCCAATACAGGAGAAGATAGATTATCTGGAGAATTTGGAAGCAAAGGATTTGGCTAAAATAAGAGCGTTTCACGATAAATTTTATCATGGGCCAATAATGGAGTCAAAGTATGTGTGTCCTAAATGTCAAGCTGAGGAGGTGGTGGATTGCCCCTTTCGGCTTGAGTGGATTCTTCCATTTGGCAAGACCCTTGTCAGAACTTTTGGAAATGGAGTTTAATTTGAGATATTATTTACATGTTAATGATTTTGATGGAATGGATAGGGCAGAGATAAACTGGTTTTACGGAAGGTTAGTGGAGCAAAAGAAGAAAGAAGCAGAAGCAAGAGAAGGGAAAAAAGATGATTTTCGGCAAACCATTGCCTAAGTGGGCAAAAGAATATACAGCTATAGGAGTAGGCCCTTATATGTTTGCTCCTCAGCAGAGGGCATTGCTTGAGGCGATAAGAGAGAAGTATTTAAAAAGCTATGCTGGCCATCTTGAAAAATTAAAGAATTATTTTAAAACCCCCGCTGGCAGAGCAAAGAGAGGGCTTGTAAGTGTTTTGCATACAATAAATGAGTGCGCTGAAATGGTAAAGGTTATTGGGCTAAAAGTTGATGCTTTGTTAAGCACCACAAACCCTGCTACCGAAGATGATATTAAGGAATTGTTTGTTACTATGAAGTCTCTTAAGGAAAGGCTAAGGGTATTAGTTGATTTTGCCAATGAGAATGAAAGAGCAAGAGAAATATTCAAAAAGTTTCAGGAAGAAACTTTGATTGATATAAAGTCTTTGGGCGAAGCTCATAAGTTTATGGAAATAAGGCTGAGAGGAATTGTTCCCAGGGAAAGCTGGATGGCAAGAGCGGCAAAGGGAGCTCCGCCGGAGATAAGAGAACTTCCAAGGGCTTTTGGCTATGGCGCATTAGGCTTGCTTGGCCCTGCTGCTGGTTTAGGAGAATGGGCTGTAAAAAGTATTACAGGAATGGTTAGGGCTTATAGAGAAAAGAAGGCAAGAAGACAGGCATTAAAAATTGCTCCTGTTTTGGAAAGAGAATCTGCCTTTGCGAAAATTCCAGAATATGCGCTTGCTCAAGGGCAGCCTTTATTTAAGACAATGGCAGGGCCTGTTGAACCAAAAGAAGTTCGTGTTGGCGGCGCAAAAGTTTCTATTGGAGAGCTGCCGCCTGAAGTTCAGGCTCGAATTAAACAGGAAGTTGTAGCGAAAGAGCGTGCTCCTGCTCCTATTGCGGGCGGTGGCGGTTTGAATACTCGTTTATTAGCCACAGCAATGTCAGGAGCTTTGTTTTTGTTTTTTAATAAAGAGGCATTCAGGGCGAGGTGGACTTCTGAAATTTATAAAATGCTTATAAAGACTAAAGGTTTAGGAGGTGTAGCGGCAGTAAAAGGCGGAGGAGGATTGGCTGAAGCAGTAGGCGGAGGATTGCTTACACGGTTAGGCAATATAGGGAAAACAATAGGCAGAGGCATAACAGCAGCTGGCAGGTTTATGATTTCTCCTGCTGGTTTAGGCCTTGCCGGTGCAGGCATGGGAATTTGGGATGCTTTTAAAGCCCAAAGAGCAGCAAAAGAACAAGAATGGTTTGGCGAAACCGGAAAGCCTCTTACTATAGGCCAGAAAATTAGTGCAGGAATAGGTGGTTTTCTTGGAGGGACTGGAAAAGGATTAGGCGAGAAAGGGGCAACTCTTGGCGATGTTGCAAAACAAACAGGCTGGGGGCTGGCAAAAGGGGCAGCAATTGGCGGTGCTATTGGAAGCATTATTCCCGGTTTAGGAACAGCTATCGGCGCAGCTGTTGGAGCAGGTATTGGCGGGTTAACTCATTTGGTGGGCGGAGGCCGTATAGCGAAAGGCCTGTATTCATTGTGGAAAAAACTGCCCTGGATAAAGAAAGAAGAAGAAAAAATTGTCCCTTACCAAAAAAAGGTAGAACAAATAGTAGAGAAGTCTGGAACAGGGGTTGAGAAGGTTGCAGAAGGCAATAGAAGGCTGGAAAAGAAGTTGGATGAAGTAGTAGAAGCAGTAAGGTCAAGAGGAGGGACTGTTGCAGTTCCTACAAGGGGGAAGGAAACGGATGTATATAATATTCGTGATCCTTTATTGGAATCTTTAAATAAAGGCGAATTAACATTGGAGATGTGATATGCCAGGAACAAATCCGCCTCTCAAATATACGGCAGATGCGCAAAGTAAAGTTAATCAAACTGTTAACAGGATAATTCAGGATAAGTGGGTTCAGAAAGCGACTAAAATAGTAGGGAAGGCTACTGAGGGCGTAGAAGCAATTGAAAGCAAAGACCCACGAAAAGTAATTTCTGTTCTTTATGGTTTGCCGGATGTAGGAAAACCTACTGTTTTTGGGAGAGTTCCGAGAGGACCGGCGAGGACAGTAGCAATTGGGCTTTCAAAGAGGCTAAGAGATAAAGTCCCTCTTGAATATCAGGTTTATGTTCTGGCTATTGATTTGCAAAGCGGCGAGAAGCTGGTTGAATGCTATGGCATTCTTCAGGAAGAAGTGAATTTGGCCACAGAAACTAACTGGCAGCCATGGATGCCTTCAAGGTTTCAAGCAGAGGCTTATCAACAAACAATTGCTCAACAATTTGGTTGGTCCTTAATCAATAGATGGACTACAAGAAGAGTTTGGATGGGAACTGACCCCTTGATAATGAGGTTGAAGTTGAGGTTTGAGGCTGACGAAAATGCCAGAGATGAGGTGGTTCAGCCTTGTATTGGGCTGAAGAAATTAGCTTCTCCAAGAGAAGGCCCAAGGATAAAAGGAAAAAGCTTAAAGATTCCTGTTCTTTATCCGCCGGGGCCTAATCCGGTTTTAAGAGGGGGAGTCGCCGGTTGGGGAGCCGGAGAGAAGGTATCTATTCAGATAGGCTTAGGAATGAAGTCGTTTTTATATTTTGATAGTGTAATTATAAAAAGAGTAGAAGTAACTTATGCCAATAGATTCGGGCCTGATGGCTATCCAATAAGTGCGACTGCTAATATAGATTTCCAGAGCTATCAGGTATTAACAAAGAAAGATATAGATTCAATTTATGCAGGAAAGACAGTAGAAGTAAAGGAGAATAAGCAAGGTGGATAGGACGAAATTTTTTGTTGTAGAAAAAGTAGATGGAGCAGATGAACTTGATTTTTTGCATAACAGTTTATCGAGGTTTGAAATGAAGTATCCTCCTTCTTATTACAGAGTTACTGACCAGGATTTGATGAGGCCTGATATGATTAGTTATTATAACTACGGAACGGTAGCTTACTGGTGGGTAATATGCTTGGTGAATGGTGTTCATTCTCCTTTGACTGATTTAGAAGTCGGGCAGTTGTTGGTAATTCCTCATATTCTTGATGTATATGAGTTTGGAAGGAAGTGGAGGGTGAGGTGATTGAGTTAGTTGGCAACTATTTATTAGGAGTAAAGTTTGGAGGGTTAGAAATCCCGTTAGCTCCTGATATTTTACATGAATGCACAATAGTTCAGGATATGAAGAAATTCCTGCCTATGTTTAGATTGACATTTTCTGACCCAACTGCTGCATTTACTCATTTACTTCCAATGGACAACCAGATAGGAACTATATATATCGAATTGGGAACATCTTTTTCGGAAGACCCGGAAAATACATTTGTGTTTGAAGCCTTTCGCAGATTTCCAGAAGAAGAAAACAGGCCTCAGAACGTTTTTGATGTTACTGGTTTGTTGAATTTGTGGAAAGAGCTTTTTGTAAAGACATACAGCAGAGGGTGGACAGGGATGGTAAAGCAGGTTCTTGAGAACATAGGAAAAGAGATTGGTTGTGATGAAGTAGAGGTTTCTTCTTCTTTGAATTACAAAATGAATTTAGTTCAGCCTGCTATCACAAACGCAAAGTTTTTATCGGATTTAAAGAAAAGAATTTACGGAAAGAACGGAGAGTATGCGTTTCAATGTTTTATTAAAAGAGAAAAAGGTAAATCAGTATTTGTTTTTAAAAGTTTAAAAGAATTTGTGTCCCAAGATGTTAGAAAAAAATATATAGTTGCTGATGTTCCTTTTGAAGATAGGGAGTATTTATTTAATTATAAAATAATTGATAATTATAAATTAGTTTCAGGCTTTGCTTCCAAGAATCAAACGTTTAGATATTTTGATTGGGAAAAAGGGCAGTGGGTAGAATCTTTGGTTAGTTACGATGAGTTTGTTTCTTTGACAGAATACTTGTTAATAGATAGAGAGGAAGACACTTCTCTTATGATTGATTTTGGGAGAACTAATCAGTTTGATTATAGAGAGGTTTCAAAGTCAGATTTTTATGAAAGGCTAAATCATTTGTCAAAAATGTGGGTAACAGCCCCGGGGGACAGTAGAATTGTTCCGGGCGATGTTGTGGATATTCTTTTTCCAGAAGGTTTAACGACAGGAGAAGTGTTTGTTTTTCAGTATGCTGGCTTGTGGTTGGTTGAAAGAGTGGTTCATACAGTAGTGGATACCCACAGAACAAAATTGCTGTTGACAAGAGCGGGAATAGATACATCCAGCGATACTTCTTTAGTTAGGGTTTCAGAAAACCGGAGAAGGAGATAATGTTAAAAATTGAACAGAAAGTAAAGTTTGATGGCATTTATCGGGGGAAGGTGGTGGACAATAATGACCCCTTAGGCAGAGGGCGGATAAAGGTAGAGGTATATCCAATGCTGGTAAATGTAGAAAAAGATGCTTTGCCCTGGGCTGTTCCTGCTTTTCCATTGTGGACAGGAGCAGGAGAAAACGGGGGAAGTTTATATGGCTTTTATGCTATACCAGAGGCTGGGTCATTTGTTTTTGTTTTTTTTGAAGCAGGAGATGTGTATCAGCCGGTTTATTTTGCTGAGGCGGTAGATAGGGTTCATGGTGCGCCTAATGATGGAGATGTTTCTTGTAGAGGCTTTCGCACTAAGGCAGGAATTGAATTATGGGTTAGAGATAGCGATAAAGTGATAAGAATAGGCCATCCAAGCGGAACTTATATACAGGTTAATGAGGATGGCGTTGTAATGATTTATTCTGCGAAAAATATAGTGATAGAGGGTGAGGAGGTGCATATTAACCCATGAAAAAGATTGCTTTATTGGGAGACCCAAGTGATCACGGAGGAACATTGATTACTACTAACCAGGAAAATGATAAATTTAAAGTAAATGGAATACCTGTTTGTGTGGAGGGGTGTTTGCACAGCTGCCCTATTCAGGGGCATGGGGTAACTGCTGTTTCAGCAAGGACAATAAAGTCTTATTGTAACGGCAAGTTAATAATTACTTATGAAGCAGTAGCTGGCTGCGGGGCGGTAATAACGCCACCAGACAGAAAGGTGTATGTAGAATGATTGATTTTTCGTATATTTTTACTACCGGGTATAGCGCAACCGGGGGAAATGAAAGGGTTCTCAAGTTACGGAAGTCTGATTTTTCCTTAGTGGCTCAAAGCCCGGAATTGGGCGCAGAAAGCGGCGGCCTTTACACTCTTGCGGTAGATGATGAGGGTGTTTATGTCGGCGGAACGACTATTGATGAAAAAATACATAAGTTATCGTGTATTGATTTATCGATAATAGCATCAAGTATTGTCGTAAACAACCCTGTCAGGAAGGTCCGTGTAGATAATATACATCTTTATGCTTTGCTTAATTCAGATGTTCAGAAGTTTTTTAAAAGTGATTTATCATTTGTTTCAACAAGCCAGACAATTCCTGGTTCATACCCACGGGACCTTGATATAGATGAAGAATATGTTTATGTTCTTGCTGGCGATGGGCGAGTTTATAAGTTACGAAAAAGCGATTTGTCGCAGGTAAATTATAGCAATGTTATATCAAACTCATATCGGTTGGCTGTAGATGATATTTATGTTTATGTTACGGCAGGCGGACAAGTATATAAACTTCTTAAAAGCGATTTATCCCAGGTTGCAGTTAGCTATGATTATGTTGGTTCTAATCCTCCTATCGCTTTAGATAACGACTATATATATTTTGGTAATGTTGGAGGAACTGGCATTCATGTATTTAAACTCAGGAAAAGTGATTTGTCCCAGGTTGCAGGCAGCCCGGATTACGGAGATACAATCAGCACGGTTGTTGTTGACAATGGGTTTGTTTATGCTGGGGGTTTTGCAGAGAAGATTTGTAAATATCAAAAAAGTGATTTATCTTTTGTTTCAGAAAGCGGCAGTCTTGGATTTCAGGTTAGAGATATTGCTCAAAATTATGAAGTATCTTATACAGGTTTAATTAAGATAAAGTTTGTTTCTACTTTGGTTATTGGAAAGGGAAATCTTGGAGTTTTGCTTGATTTGAATTCAGATGCAGATTGGAAAATAGTTGCTTACCATGGAAATCTTGTTTTAGCTGAAATAAAAACATTTGTTGATGTTGCAGAAAGTTATATATATCCAGGATTTATTAGAATAAATATAATTCCAGAGGTCAGGATTATGGAGTTTAAGTATCAAGGCAATTTGACTATTATTGTTAATCCACAAACTGTCGCAGGGTTTTTTCTTGGATATGCCCGGTTTTCAAGGGATGAATCACGTGTTTCTCAAATAACAGAGATTTGGTCAGATATTCATCATAGTTTTGTAACTGATTCTAAAGGTTCAATAAAAATAGCGAAAAATACAGACGCTGTATATACTTCAATAGATAATATATTAGGGACTGCTCAAGGGGAAAGAGTAATGCTTCCTGAATTTGCCTCTCGGTTGAGAAATATGGTGTTTGAGCCAATTGATGAGGCATTGGCAAGTTTTTTGTCAGATGAAATAAAAAGAGTATTAGAAATATGGGATGATAGAGTGGAGGTTATAGGAGTAACTTTTTCTCCAGACCCGGACAGGGGATATGTAGATATTACTATCCAGTTTGTAATAAAGGCGAATAATGAAGTAATGACCTATACAAAGAGAGTAGGGGGTTAATTATGGCGGAAACAAAGAGTTTTGTTTTTACTGATTATAGTTTTGATAAGTTGTTAAAACAATTTCAGGACCGGGTTAAGTTAAAAGCTACATGGAAGGATACATACCGTTCTTCAACAGGGCAGATGTTAATAGAGTTGTTTTCTTATTTAGGGGAGCTGGTTTTGTATTACATTGAAAGAAGAGCAGAAGAAAGTTATTTAGATACTGCTAAGTTAAAGTCCTCGGTTATGAATATAGTTAGAATATTAAATTATAAGCCAAAGAGGAAAGTTTCATCTAAAGGAGTTGTAAGGTTTGTGCTTGATAACCCTCATGATAAAAAGATATTTATACCTAAATTTACAGAAGCAGAAACTCAAGACGGGACGAAGTTTTTAACTGTAAAGGACGCAATAATAGTGCCGGGGCAACTTGAGATTGATGTAGAGGCAATTCAGGGAAGTTTGGTTGAAACAACCCGGTCTGCGACCGGTTTGGCGTATCAGGAATATCATATTGATGATGTAGACGTTGAAGAAGATAATTTATGGATATATATAGACGGCGAGGAATGGACAGCAGTGGATAGTTTTATTTTATCTGAAAATACCTCAAAGCATTATAGGATAAGGCCTGAGCTGGATGATACATTGACTGTTGTTTTTGGGGATGGGGTAAGAGGGAAGACCCCTCCTAATGGAGCGGAAATTTTAATACGCTATATTAAAACGGCAGGCAAGGAAGGAAATGTTTATGAAACGGGCAAAATAGTAAAATTGAACTCTTTGATTTTTGATGAAGACGAAAAACTGGTTCAGGATATTTCTGTAACTAATTCTTCTTTGTTTCTTGGCGGAGATGATGCTGAATCAATAGAGGAAATTAAATATTATGCGCCAAAGGTATTTAAAACAGGCGACAGGGCGGTTCATAAGGAAGATTTTCAGGTTTTGTTACAGAGCTATCCTGGTGTTGCAAGCAGCAATGTTTGGGGCGAAAACGAAGAAGGCTCTCCCAATTATAATATGTTTAATACAATCAGGATTTCTATGGTTTTGCAGGATTGGCAGCTGCCTACTGAGACTTTCCAAAACGAGGTTGTTGATTACTTGACCGGAAAGTCTTTGTTGACAGTTCGTTATGAATTTATATTGCCTGAGATTATAGAGGTAGAGCCGACTTTAGATGTAAAAGTTAAGAAAGGGTATTCTTTTGGGTTAATGCAGGATGCGATTGAGTCTGCTTTGGTGTCTTTGTTTGAATTGGGAAGGACTACCAAGTTGGGTATTTCTAAAAGATACTCGGATATAGTTTCTGTGATTGATGGATTAGATGGAGTTGATTATCATTACCTTGAGTTAAGGATAAGAAAAGAACTAACATCAGCAGGAAGCGATTGGGTTGCAACTTTGGAAGCTGTTCCTGTAAGGCCTCGTTATTTAGAATTATATGTTGGAAGCAATTTGATAGGAACTGATGACGGGGAAGGCAATTGGGTGGCTAAGTCCACTTATACCCTTTCGGGAAATATTGATTATTTAAGCGGTGAGCTAAGCGTCAATATTGACCCTGCTCCGGTAGATACGGTGTGCGTGAAGTATCTTCAGGATAAGAAAGGTGATATAGAAATTGGGAAGAACCAGATTTGTAAATTGTATGGAGTTAAAATTGTTTCTATGGAATATAGTAATTAGGAGGTTATAAGATGGAAGTAAAAAAGCATCCTTTTTATCAGTGTCATTGGGATATTCGTTGCGTAGATAAGTCTGGCAAATTGAAGTGGGAAGAGTCTGGTTTTAATAATCTGGTTGACCAGGGGGAGATGAATTTTCTTGACGCGTATTTTAGGGCTCAAAATATACCTTCGGCGTTTTATGCAAGGTTAGCAAGAGATATTCTGGAAGATACTGACACTCTTTTAACTGTTCAGAATGAGCCTGAAGGGAACGGATATGCTCCTCAGTTAATTGAAAGAAATATAGTAGGATGGCCGACTTTAGAATTGCATGACGGGGATTATCGGGTAATCAGCAAGGAGCTGTCCTGGACTGCTTCCGGCGGGGATATTGGCCCGATAAATCTTTTATTTTTGGCCACCACTCCTGATAACACGGGGTTGTTAATTGGGTATATGGCGCTTTCGGTAGAAAGGACAATCCTTGACGGAGACACAATGATAGCGCAGGCCTGGATTAAATTGAAATAAAGATGGGAAATATTTGGCATTTTACTAAAATTTATACCAACCAAGGATATAATCTTGATTCTTCTCCAGAATGGAATTTAGATGAAACTTTAAGTTCTCCTTTTGAGATTGAGGCAGAAACCGGCCTTATCGGGGAGAAATTGCTTTATAGAGAGCTTAACTGTAATTTTATTATATATGAATCTGAAGGAATTACTGTAGAGTATGGCACTTATCTTGATTTAATGAAATTAGTCCCCAAGAAATTCCATCCAGAGGAATCGGGTTCAAATCTGTTAAAAGATTATATTGACACTTGTGGTTTGTTTGCAGGGACCTGGCTGCAAAGAATTAAAGAGTTAGGCTGGATTTTAGATTATGAGAGAGTAGGCGAGGAATTGATACCTCATTTGGCGGCTTTGATAGGTTATGAGCTTGAAAAGACAGATGAAACCACTCTTCAGGATTTGCGGTTCCAATTGGAAAATGCTGTTGGCTGGTATAAGATAAAAGGAACTTATGATAGCTTGAGGTCGGTAGCAAATGTTTCAGGGATATATTTGAATCTTTATGAGATGTTTACGGAGGATTATAAGACATTCCTGAAAATTCATTATCTGGAGAAAAATAAAGAAAGCAAAGCCCCATATGATTATAAGATAAATGAAAAAGTAAAATTGATGATTCATGGGAATGGACGGGCTGGCTCAACAGAGTGGGTAAATGACGCTACCGGCAAACACACGGTAACGGTTCATGGAAATGTTTGTATAAATACAGATAATGTCCCTGCGTTGGAATTTAACGGCGCGGGAGATTACATAGAAGTCCCCAGCAGTGCTGATTTTGCTTTTGGGACAAAGGCTTTTACTATTGACTGGTATTTAAGGTTTTTTGACAGAAATGAAGAATATGATATTTGCGGCCAATATCAAGACGCAGACAATTATTGGTATATTTATGTGATGGCAGACGGGAAAGTGGGCCTTGTAATGCAAAGCGGAGGGAGCAGGATAGTTGAGTATATGTCTTTGGCGTTGTCTATTACTCCTGGAACCCGCTGCCATTTCAGGTTAAGTAGAGCCGAAAATGGCCCGATAAAGCTTTATTTCAATGGGTTAGATACAGGTTGGTCTGAAATAGAAACAGCAGCAGGAAAAAGCCTTCCGTTTTATAATGCGCCTTTATCAATAGGCTCAAGGTATGCCGGACAGGGGCCCTGGTTAAAAGGTTGTATTGACAGTTTTAGAATAGTCAGAGGAGAGGCATTAAGCTGGGGACCGGAATATACTTTGCCTAAAAAATATTTTAAATCTCCTCATATAGTTAATTCTTTGGTTTTGAATAAAGTTAGAGGAGTTTATCCCGGCGAGTATCTTTTTAAAGAGCATTTGATGGTTAATTATAAGTCAATAGTTGAAAAGATAAGGCCGGTAAATGTTGTTTTTGGTTATGAAATAACTCTTTTTCCGAAGTGTGATGAAAGCGGGAGCGTTAATACAGAGCCAGGGTCAATTAAAACAAGAACAATGAGCCTCTGGGAATTTGTAAGGCTTTATTTGAATATGGAAGGCTCAGACCATTGGAATTTGAATTCAGGCAATAGGTTGGATTGGAAGAAGGAAGCATTCATAAGCGCTATTAGCAAATGGAGGCTGGGGACAGGAAACAAATACAAATCTCCGGATGAACCGGGTTTTGATTTAGAAAACATTGTATTGGAGGGAACTATTGATAAGGTGGAAATAACAGGCGGAGATGTCGCTTTTGAATTTACAGTAGACAGCAGTGTTGTTCAGGCTGGCCTTTCAGAGCTGGGGCTGGCTTTTAATGATAACACATTGCAGATAGCGTCTACTTTTCCGGATGTAGATAAAATAAATGGGGTGGAATTAAGGATTAGAGTTACAGTAGTTCCTTTAGGCAAGTTATGAGAAGGAGGGTAAATTATGGGCAGTGTGAATGTAGGAAACCAAATTGTCAGTATTCAGTATTTTGATCCTGCTGATTCTTATATTTTTAACAGAAGGAACAGCTCTTTAACGCTAAGGGGGATTTATGAAGGAGGGTATCTTGAAAAGGTAAGCGATGCTCAAGTAATTTTATCTCCTTTGCTTTGTGAGATAGGTAAGTATTCAAGCATTCCCGGTGTGGAGGATATTATACAGGCAAGGGTTAGAACAAAAGACCCGGTTACTGTAACAGTGGCAACTTCTACACCCTGGATTATCCTCAGATGGGAATATGTTGAAAGCGCTAATAATTACATGGACATTTTAGCGGTTGCTGAAGGTGATATTCAGGCTGATGATTTAGTGGTAGGAAAATGTGTATTTTCTGGAAGTATTTTGACAGGTTTTGATTATAGCAAGAGGAGCGTTCCGAATGTTTGGGATTTGTTTTTGAAAGTCGAACCGTTAGACCCGCCTGAAATGAGAGTAAGAATAAGAAAAGGCAGGGTATCGTATGGAATTCAAAACTTTGATATTCTTGACCAGATTTCTCAACCTTTTACTGCGCCGACGAGTAATCCAAGAATTGATTTAGTGTATGTAGACACAGATGGAATTGTGAAGATAAAGCAGGGAACAGAAGCAGCAGATCCTATTCCTCCTGATTATGAAGTCAAACTGGTTTTGGCAGAAATTACATTGTATGTAGGAATGACAGAAATAACAGCAAATGATATAAAAGATGTAAGAGGTATGTCAGTTGGCGGCGGGCTAATAGAGCCGAGAACCAGTGATCCTGCAAGCCCTGTAGTTGGCAGGTGCTGGATGAGGGTGGATTTATTTTAAAAAGGAGAAATAAAAGATGACTTTGTTGAATTTTATGTCTAAATCCTGGATTTCTCATAGTTATGACAGATGGGGAGAATCTGTCAGTGATTGGACTTATGAAGAAAGCCATCCTAATGTATGGGATGGTGATTGGAATACTTATTTTGGATTGTATGCCCATCATGGCGGCGATGGGCATGTTCGGGCTCAATTCTGGTCAACCCATACCTGGGATAAGCCAAAATATATTTACCGGGTAAAAGGCAGATATAGACACCAGAGCTACGGCGGCAACTATAAAGGTGGGTGGCATACGTTAATAGTAAAGCTTTTGATAGATGGCTCATGGACAGAGATTTATAATCAGCATTGGGATACCGGTGGTGGCGGTTCTAATAACTGGAATGCCTGGTGGACTCATGATTTTGATTTAACTACCGGCTGGGATAATGTTACAGGTGTTCAGATATGGGCAGATGGTTATTCTAATTCTTATGAAGGAGACAGGCGACAGGACATACGCCACAGATTTCATGAGTTAGAGGTGTATAGAGAAGCTTATGAAGAGTTGTTCAGGGTTCAAGGGCCGAATGGATTGATTCGTGTTGGCGGCGTGGATTTGAAGTCTACGAGCAAGGCCAGAGTTATGACGCCTAATGGCGTTAAAGAATTGCCTTTGCTTGATTTAGATGACCCTGAAGCAGTGCCTATCAGGATATATACACCAGCAGGAGCAAAGGCAATTCCTTATGCAGAATTATAGCGAATGTTCACTCACTTAAGTGAGCATAAAAGTAAAAAACCACACTTTGGTAGGAAATAGTTGGGGTTAAATTTTTAGAAAAAGGAGGTGTAACGATGGCTGTTTGGACTGACCTTGGTGAGAATTGGGCGGCTGATGTTCTTTTTGGCTCAAGATCGCCTGATACAGCACTGTCCCTTGGGTTGTATACTGCTCCCACTACAGAACCTGGCGAAACAGCAGTGATAGGAGATTTAACAGAGCCTAGTGGAAATGGTTATGCTCGCATTGATTTGAACAGAGGTTCCTGGACTATATCTGGGGATACTGCTGAGTATGCTGAGCAGACCTTTACTGCTTCTGGCGGTGATTGGGGCAATGTTTACGGATATTTCTTGGCGACTAAAGATACTACTCCTTTGTTAATTGCTGTGGAGCAGTTCACTAATGGGCCTTTTAACATTACAGATGGTTCTTCAATAAAGATTACACCAAGAGTGAGAATCAGTTAGTATTGATTGCTGGCCTTTTTGGGCCAGCTCGTCTTTATAGTTTTTTGTTATGAAGAGAAAGTTAGTAGTTAATAATTGAAAGAGTGATAAATGATAATTTTGATATATAGATAGTGAAATATTGGATAGGAGGTAAGAAATGGGCATTTATTATGTGGATTATGTGAACGGGGATGATGGCAATGATGGCCTTTCTTGGGTTAACGCCAAGAGGACTATTCAGGGAGTTTTGTCTGTGGCCGGGGACGACGATGAGATTCGTGTTGCGAAATCTCCAGATTCAGTATCTTTAGGAAATGCTACCTGGACCCCTAATAGTGATACGATAGCATTAGCATCTGCGAAAACTTATACTCTTGATAATTTTACTGATATAACTGATTGGAATGTTTCTACTTATATATCAAAATATACGGATAGCACTTATTGGAAAATTGGTAATTATGCCTTGAAGCTGTATATACAGTCTTCGTTTACTACTGGTAAAGCAGCATGGAAGGATTTAGGTTCTTCGATTGATTTGTCTTCTTATACAAAATTGAATGTATGGATTAGACCTCTTTCTAATATTTCTGCTAATGCGTTGAAAATTTGCCTTTGTTCCGACGCTAACGGGGATACAATAGTTGATGAGTTTATTATCCCTTACGATATAAAAGCTAATTATTGGCATGCGGTTACTTTGTCAAAAAATGGTGGCGGGAGTTTAGGTAGCAGCATCAGAAGTGTTGCAATTTATGTGATTTCTGATGTTGGATCTTGTTATGTTACTTTTGACAATCTTTTTGTTGGTAATGATTTAGGATTACAAAGCTTGATTGCAAAATCTACTAGGAATAAGCTTTGGTATGCTATTCGAAGCATAGATGGAACAAATATAGTAATTGGTGATATTAGCAATTATGGGACTTCTGGTGCACATAAGTTTGGAATAGACAAGGCGGAAGAAACGGTTGAGACATTGTGCAGGAACCCAATTGTTACTGATATACCAAGTTCTTATTCATCTCATGTTCAAGAGGCAACTTACAATAAAAAGGTTACTATTAAGGGAGGATTCAATACCAGCTCAGATACTCAGGACGGTTACACTTTTTATTCAGGAGTGAATGGATGGGGTTATGGGTTGTATTTTAGTAATGATGACGTGTCTTTGGAGAGACTTTATTTTTGTCATTATTACTATGGATTTTATGTCAGAGCGGACAATGGAGATGATATAAATCTTGTTGATATAGGAGGAGCAGGAAATCGTCAGTATGGTTTTTACGCTACTAATTTTTGTTGGGCTATAGCGAATGGACTTTGGGTTGCAACTAATTATAATAATTTATATCTTTCTTACTGCGATAATTTAAAAATAAGCAATATATATGTAGATACAAAATCGTTTACTATAAATGATTCTTATAAATGTGAGTTTGATACTCTTTATGCAGGTTATTCAAGTAGTTCCTGGAATATATCAAATTTAAGGAAAAATGTTTTTAAAAATCTTTACCTGAGAAATAATTTTTCAGGTTTGTATTGGAATACAAATTTTGGAAACGTAGTTGATGGAATTGATGTTTATGGAAATTATAGTTACGGGATAAGATTATTTGGAAGTTCCGGAGATATTTTCTTTAACTATATTCAGGGAACTAACAAAGATTTTATCGAAATATCTAACCAGAAGCCAGCTGATGCGGTGTTTATCAATCCTACTTTACTTTCTGAACCTTCTGTTCCCAGTTTTCGAAATTGGGAATCGAAGGTTGGAATCCAGAAATACAATGGTTCTGCGACTGACCATAGGACTTATACTCCTGCAGGTAAGATTTTTTCAGATACGGTTGACTATAGGACTTCTGCTCCGTGTGCAAAGATAATTCCAACTCTTACTGCTCCTCTTTTTGGGCAGTGGAATTATGGGAAAGTTTATGTTCCTTTAAAATTTAAGTTCCCAGTAGATGCTGGTTCTGGAAGAACTTTGTCAATATATATCAAGAAAACAAGCGATTTTGATGGGAAAGTTTTTTTAGGCATTGTTCAAAACGAGAAAATTATAAAATCGTTTACTGATGTTACTTCAAGTTTGGGAACATCTTATTCGGAGTTTACTGTTAGTTTAACTTCAGGAGATGTTCCTGATACGGGTGTTATGGAGTTAGAGATTAGAGTAGAAGGTGGTTCCGGGCCTAATGGTTCAATTTATGTAGATGATTTTAGTTGGAGTTAATGGAGGTTTGAAATGAAGTATTGGGAGGAAGGAGTTCCTTCAACAGTAGATGTCCAATATGCTGAGAATGAATTAACTTATTGGGAGAGGGGCCATCCTCTTGAAGAAACTGGTTCTTATTCAGCTGTTCCTTCTTATGAAGGCCAGTTGGTAGTTGAATCTCTTTTAGAATTTTCTGTGAAGCCTGTATTTAGTTATATTGGAGATTTAGTGATTTTTTCATCATGTTGCAGTTCTTGGGCCATATCTTATACGGGATTATTTTCAATTGAGTATATTGTATTGACTTCATCCTATACTTGGGGAATTTATGTAGGTAATCCTATGGTAAATATGGCTTTAAATTCTTCTTGGTTCGCAACTGGTTATTCTTATACTGGTGATATTGTAGCTGAGTTTATTGTTTCTCATTCAGTAGCTGTAGTTTCGATTTATACTGGTTTATATTTAGTTGAGGCGCTTTTAAGTCCTACATTTCGTATGTTAATTTCTTATTTTGGGTTAGTGGGGGTTGATTATATTCTTTTGACTTCTTCTTATGTATTATTCATTCCTCCTAATGAATTATTGATGATTTCTTTGCTTGAGAGCGATGTTCAAGCAACCTTAAAAGTTTATCGTCTTTCCGGTTATGTAAAGAAATCTGGAGAGGGGGTTCTGGGCGCTACTGTAAGATGTTTTAATCAAAATAGTAATATATATGTAGGGCATAAGTCTTCTGATTCTAATGGTTATTTTGAGTTTAATAGTGATGAGTTCCAGGGTTTGACTTCTTTAAATAAGTATCACTTGTTTGTAGAATACGAAGATGTGGATAAGTATAATGCTAAAAGTTTATGGGATATTTCTCCGGTAACGGAAATTGTTAATAAGTAGGTGATAAATGGCTTATGCACCGCCCACTGGCGATGAATTATTATTTAGTTTAGATACATATACTCCGCCTGCCGGAAATACTCTTTTATTTGAGATTTCAGAAGTTTTCTCTTATACAGGAAATTTAGCAGTTAATCTCCAGCTTAATAGTGATATTTCTAAAGTCTTTGTTTTAGAAGAAATAATAGATGTAAATATAACCCTTGAAGGTTCGGGCAGGGTTTGGTTTTATTACACTTTTCAGCAAGTTCCAGAATTTGTTTTAGAGGCAGTTTCTTATACTTGGGCTAAGTATGTTGGCCTTGTTTTGAATTCAATTCAAGTTGAGTCTTTGTCTATTTCCGGGATTGTTTATTCCGGATTGGCTGATGTTGCTTTATATTTAGAAAGCCCTTCTTATTCAGTATTCAGATATACGGGAGAATTGTCCTGTGGTTTAAATACAGAAAGCAGTTATAGTAACGAGGCTGTAGCATCTGGTTTAGTTGAGGCTGCATTAACCGCTGAATCAGTTGCTGTTTCTGAAAGAGTTTATTTTGGTTTGTGTTCATTAGAGATTGTCCTTAAGTCGTCGGTTCTGACTGAAAGTATATACAGCGGAGAGCTGTCTGTTCTGGCTGTTTCTGGCTCTGATTGGAGAGTTGTTTATTCAGGATATTTAGGGTTGCTTTTGGTGGAGAATATTGTTCTTTCTTCTGCTTATGTTTGGGGAATAGTGATAGGAACACCTATAGTTTTCTTTAATTTAGAAGCAAACGCAAAGACAGAAATCATTTATACTGGTTCTTTGGATATAGCAGCAGAAACTAATTCTGAATGGAAAACAGAGAGCGTAGTTAGTGTAGTTCAGAATATTACAGTTTTGCCTGAATCAGATTATTCTCCTTCTTACACAGGGGAATTGCAAACCAACATTGTTCCAGAGAGTTCTTATCTTACCGAAGCAATTTATGAATCTGTATTTGATATAGCCAATGAATTATTGTCTGTATTCAGTTCAGTTAACAGATATGGAGGGCTGGCAGATATTGTTTTAGAATCACAGGCTTCCTTTGTGTCTGAAAACATATATGACAGTTTCGTGCCTTTGAGTGTTGCAGTAATATCTAACTTTTATGAAAGGATAGTTTATGAAGGAGCAGTTTATGCCTCTTATGTATTAGAAAGCAATTGGGTTTCAGAAAACAGGTATTTGGGAGAAACGCTTGTTGAGCCAGACTTAGTTTCTTTCTGGGTTTTAGAAGGGGTATATTCTGGCCTTATTTTAATTGAAGGGTTAAGCATTTCTGCTTCTTATACTGTAGGGCTTTATGTGGGCAATCCTTTAATTGAAATCATTCCTGATAGTTTATATATTTCTGGAATTGTTTATACAGGCTTGTTGCCTTTGGTTTCTTATCTTGAATCTTCATGGGTAGGCGAAAGCACAATAGAGGGATCTGTTGTTGCTAAGTTTTCGCTGGCTTCAAATGTAGCTGTTAAGTATGAAGGAGAGATAACAACAAATGTTGGGTTAGTTTCTAATTATTTTGTAGAAAATAAATATTCCGGAGAGGCTGTTTTTTCTGTAACCGCCCAATCGATTTGTTATTCAGTAAGGTATTATTCTGGTTTATTGGAAATAGCAAATAATCTGGAAAGCGATTATGCAGCGGAAAGGGTTTATTTGGGTATAATTGTTTCTCAATTTGAATTATCGCCGACTTACAGCGTATTGTCAAGGTATGCCGGGCTTGTTTCTTGTCAGTTTGATTTAGAGGCTTATATAGCAATTAAGTATATAGGCTTGATTAGCGCAGAAATACAGCTTACTTCGTTTTGGATAACTGAAAGTATTTATGGCGGGTTATTGTTAGTAGAGGAATTGTTGTTGGCTTCTTTGTATAATATATCGGTTTATGAAGGAATTGCTATTGGAGAGATTTCATTAGCAAGCGATTATATAGCGGAAAATAGTTACATAGGTTTAATAGATGTATCAATCAAAACAGAGAGCGGCTATAAGCAGGGAATTTTTTATACAGGCCTGGTTGGTTTAGATATTGTAACTCAAACATCCTGGAAGCCTGAGATAGTATATCAAGGGAATATTGTTATTGATGAAATTGTATTGGCAAGTTTTTACACAAGTGCGGTTTATGAAGGATTGTCTATATCTGCGATTGTTCCGGTTTCTTTTTGGAAAGAAGAGTATGTATATACAGGATTGATTGAGGCAGAGTTGTCAGTTCTATCTTCTTGGGCAATAGCAGTTGCAGGCAGTTTAGAGCTTTCTCTTAACCCAGAGTCTATTGAAATTAGTATAAATCGTTATCAAGGTTTAGTTCCTTTTAAAATAACTCTTGAAGCTAATTGGAGAACGGAAGCAGTTTATTTAGGGGGAATAGTTGTAGAAAGCTTGCTGCCTTCTTCCTGGTATAATCAAGTGGTTTATGAAGGTTTAGGAATCGAGGAGATAAATCTGGCTTCAAGCTGGAAAGAAGAATATTCATATCAGGGGGAAATCGAATTTGGTTATAGCCCCGTTTCAAGCTGGAAAACTTCTTCTGTATATACTGGAGATTTTGTTATAGAAGAGTTATTATTAGTCAGCTGGTATACGCATATAATTGTAGAAGGGTTGACTGTCCCTGCCTTACAGTTGTTATCTTCTTATTATGTAGTAAATGTATATAATGGTTTAGTAGAAAAAGAGTTATTACTATCAGCTTATTGGGAAACATTAGTAATTTGCTCAGGTTTGTTAGACCAGATATTACAACCCTTGAGCAGTTGGAGAACAGAGATACCTTCGCCTGTTGTTTTATTGGATGTTGCATTAGAGTTGAAGTCCAATTATGCAATAGCGTTAACAGGAAGATTTGTGCTTAGTTTGACAGTATCGCATTCTTTGTTTATTGTATATCCAGCTTTGACTTTAGGAGAGTTTTATTTAGTTTCAACTTATGGAATGGAAGTTCCAGAGAAGATTTATTTGGAGAGTCCAATTATACAAGAAATGTTGCTAATATCTGAACTTTATTAAGGGAGGTTTTGATGGAGCAAATTTTAGAAATAGTAAACAAAGAAAAGAGAGTATATGTAGGAGATGTTGGGACTCTTTTAATAGTTGAAACATTTGTTGATTTATTAAAAGCAACTGTGAAGAAAATTTTGTATAAAAAGCCAGATGGGACAACGGGAGAATGGCTGGGGACTGTGGCGGAGGGGAACCCTACGCAAATCCGCTATTATTTGCAAGAAGGCGATATTGATATGGCTGGCATCTGGAAACTTCAGGTATATGTAGAAATGCCGGGATGGAAGGGCGTAGGAGATGTTGTAATACTTCCAGTATATAGCAGGATTAAATAAGGAGGAATATGAGAGGGTTAATAACTATTATAGCGGCAGGAATATCTGCAATATTTTTTGCTATTGGTGTAGCAAAGATATTGTTCCCTATATTTGGAGCAGTTAGTTGGCTTGGTTTTGCTATACAGG
>Ga0164310_10000294_pt1 | contig 25772 bp, 36 predicted proteins | sample GuaBasSedimGuay1_FD_121795 | JGI IMG/M metagenome (GOLD analysis project Ga0164310, IMG submission 121795) | Subseafloor sediment microbial communities from Guaymas Basin, Gulf of California, Mexico - Guay1, Core 4569-9, 0-3 cm | ecosystem: Environmental > Aquatic > Marine > Hydrothermal vents... | reverse complement strand
TTGATAACGCCTTTGCGCCTCTGATGTGGTCAATATGAACCGCGTGGCTCACTAGCACGGCGCTTATATCATCTATTGACCTGTTTACCTCACCTAAGCAAACCTTTAGCCGTTTAAGCGTTATGCCAACATCGAAGAGCAACAGCTCACCGTCAACTTCTACCATCGTGCAATTTCCTGCTGATCCTGACGCAAAACTTTTGAATTTTATCATAACTTCAATATCCCATGCTCAATAGCCTTCTCAATAGTCTCAATCAACCACCTTTCTTCCGGAAATCCACCAAACTGATGCACCTCATAATGACACGATGGGCATAGACTCACAGTCTGCAAATCCGATGGCTTTTTTCCTGTCCCGCAGCTACCTTTCAGCCTGACGTGGTGGGCTACATTCTCAGGTGGTATGCCACAATGGCAGCAATGTTGTGTACGCACGAATTTTTTATATTTTTCACTCTTCATCTTGCCCTCGGTACTGAACACAATATTCTTTAAAATCTGCATAGCAGACAGGCAGGTTGTCAGGGTTATCTACATGCACCTTGTTTCTGCTGCATGATTTATTTGTGCAATCTGAATTACAGAATGATTTACCTTTGTAGCAGTTCATCTGGAAACCTCAAAGGAACACGTCCAGCATAATGATCCTGAACATGATCTAAATATTTATTTAATTGCTTGGTGGTCATTAGTGAAGTGATAGGAAAGTATTTCATAGCCTCTATTTTGTTCTCGTATGGCAAGAGGTCTATCACCATCTCTGCTGCTGCATTCACTTCATCATCTTCACCCCGTAGCAGGGGTAAACCGTAATGCAACTTACACAGACATTTAACCCCTTCTGCTGTATATTCGTGTTCCTCGTCTGCAACCTGAGCATACCACGTATGAGCTATGGCGTTTTGGTTCAACGTGCGTTTCTTGCCATGCTTCAGTGTCATGGTGAAAAACTTTGCCTTGTCGAATAGGCTCCGTAATTCACCGATGGCCACAGAAAGTGATTGATGAGAGTTTACGGTGTACTTCATGCTTCAAATACCTTACGAATTGATTTCGCATACTCCTTAAATTTCCCTGCCTCTAACTCTGACAGATCAATTTTAACCTGGCCCCAATTAGCCATGAGCCAATCGTTTATAGCCTGCACCCCGTCCATGGTGTCAATATCTGCCACGTAATCGGCGTATCGTTTGCTCTTTTTTGGTGAGGGCTTTTTCTTGGGTGCTTTCTTCTTTGGCAAAGGTGCGGCATTTTCTGGCAACGCCCATGGTGGCAATTTAGGGGCATCCCACTTAAACCATTTATTGTCTTTAGTCTTGGCGCTATGCTTACCCTTGTCGGTTACTGTCCCCCATGCTGCGTCCAGCTTATAAAGGTACCTGCCAATACCCCATTGAACCCCAGCCCTCTTTGTGGCACCAGACAAGCCACCTTTTATAGCTTCGATATTAGTCTTGTCGGCACCATCCCATTTGGTCACCCATTCATCATCGATTTTAATGGACAACCCGCAAATTACGCCCCCGTCTGGGCCAGCCTTAAACTCGTTACACCATCTACCAGGGCCACACACTTCATCAAGCCGATCCATAATAGCCCGAGCAGTTACATAGGCAAGACACATAACCCAAAATTTACCATTGCTCTCACCTGTTGACTGCGCTCTCCATTCTATATCTTCTGCGCTGAATGGCTCTGATAGTTTCTTTAGTTCCATGTTTCACTCCCTCCATAAATTAATAATTCAGGATATACTAGCACGGGGTTTCGTGGGGCGCAAGTAATTTCTTCGCAGGTTACGCAAATAAATATATTGACATGTTCTGTGGTGTCCTGTACTCTGCCTGATATTAACCATATCACCAGGAGGATACAATGAAACGAGTAGGAAGACCAACAACAGAAACGGCTAGGAAATTTGAAAGACTGGCTAGTGCTGCGGAAATATCACTAAGTCAAGCATATCGCATTATTAATGGTGAGAGGGGCGCTAATTTCTCCACAGCAAAGTTGCTAAAATTCATGTGGGGAAGCGGTGGCGATGTTGAGTTCTGGATGGAGCCAGGTAACGGGACTATTAAGAAGCGGATTTTTGCGGAAAATGAGGTGTAGCCGTGAATCAATTCAGCTTCTTCAGAAGTTATTACGAAGCAACATCTATGCTGGATGATGCCGATAGGCTTGCTTTCTATGATGCCATTCTAGAGTATATTTTTTGCGACAAGTCACCAGGGTTTACTGGAGTTAAAGGTATGGCTTGGATACTTATAGAGCCTAATCTTAGCACCAGTAAAAAGAGATCTCACGCAGGGAAAACAGAATCAAAAGAGATCAAACAGGATCAAACAGAATCAAAAGAGATCAAACAGGATGAGTCACCTCCTAGGAGTAGGAGTAGGAAGGGAGTAGGAAAGAAAACAACTAAGGCCGTGCGGCCTGATAATTTCCTTTTGGAAGATTGGGAAAACCTACTTGCTCATCGGCAAGCAATGAAAGCGCCGCTAACACCTTTGGCTTTATCTGGGCTTGTTAAGCAATTCGAGCAATCAGAATTTTCCACGGCTGATTGTATTCAAGAAATGGCCAACCGTGGATGGAAAGGGTTTAAGGCTTTGTGGCTGGTCGACAAAGGTAAGAGAAAAAACGGTGGAGCTGAAATTGGGGCTAGTGGTTTCCAGATAACAACACAAAAACTAGACCCTGCAAAATATGATGAACATGGGTTTCAAAGAACATGATAGAGCAATCCCTAATAGGCGTTATACTCCAGCATAATGAAATATTAGCTGACATTTCAAGTTTCCTTGATGCCGATGATTTCCAAGTAAGCAATGCGAGGTTGGTTTATTCGCTGGCTATTGAGAGATGGAGGAAGAACAAAAGCGTAGATTTGGTGGTAGCTTTTTCTTTATTGCCTGCCATTGATCCAGTATGGCTATCTGAGTCAACCAGCAACGCTACACTGTCCATGGGCATAAGGTATGCTGAAGAAATAGCAGAGAAGGCCAAAGAGATGCGGATTAGGGATAATGTGGCCACCGTGTTAGCAGATGGTGCAAACACGTCTGGTGACCTAATAGACAAGATTTCTAGCACCCTGATAGCTGAAGCAAACAATGATGACGATATCCATGACGCTGCTGATTGCGTTGATGAGTTTGGTGACATGTTAAAGTCTGGAGGTGTTACCGGTTTATCCACAGGGTATATCATGTTTGACAGTAGGGATATGGTTTTGGTCAAGGGTGACTATTGGGTAATAGGGGCAAGTACCAGTGTCGGAAAGACAGCCATGGCAATCAATATCTTTTGTTACTTGATTGAGCATACCGGGGCTAAGATTTGCATGATCTCAACAGAGATGACACGGAAGCAATTGCTATCTAGGCTTGTTTCGTACTTTACTGGCATTGCTGGCATTAAGATCATGAGGGGCAAAGTTGTTGGCCAGGGTGATACAGAATTGATAGGCCGCTGTCTTGCTTGGCTGAAGGAGAAGATATTCTTTATATCAGAGAAAACTTTTGAAATATCGCATATAGAAAACAAAGTGAGAAGTTTAAACTTAAAGCACAACCTTGATGTTGTTTTTGTTGATTATATTCAGCATTGCCGCAGCAAAGAATACAAAGATAAATATTCTGTTTTGACAAACGTAACAGCAAGATTGCAGGAACTGGCCAAGGTCTCAGAGACTTGCGTGGTTGCATTGTCGCAACTAGCAAATGATTTCGGGAAAAACATAGGTGGTAATTTAGAGTTTAAAGGTTCTGGTGATATTGCCGCTGACTGTGATGTCGGTTTGGTTATTGAGCGCCACGGGCAGGAGAGAAATATTTTAAAAGTTCACATCAAGAAAAATAGGCATGGTGATTTAGGGGAAGGTACTCTTAAATATACGCCTACATATTCACGTCTTGAAGAAGGCGCATAGGAGAAACAAAATGGTAAATAAGGCAATAATTATCGGCAATCTTGGCGGCGATCCTGAAATTCGCTACACTCAAAGCGGTGATGCTGTGGCAAACTTTACAGTGGCCACCACGGAAAAATGGAAAGACCAGCAAGGCCAGCAGCAGGAGCAAACAGAATGGCATAAGATTGTAGCCTTCAAGCGCCTTGGTGAGATTTGTGGCGAGTACCTTGGGAAAGGGTCAAAAGTCTACGTTGAAGGACGCATACAGACCCGGCAATGGGATGATAAGGATGGGAATAAGCGGTACACCACTGAAATTGTCGCACGTGAAATGAAGATGCTTGACTCCAAACTGGGTCAGCAATCCCATCAACAGGAGCCGCAACCACCACAGCAGTCAGTTCCATCAGATGACGTGCCGTTTTAACGCTGCGACAATTTGCCACAGTGACATAACAAAATAGCCATGATAATATACGCTTTCCAATATCGGCAAGGGCTTGCTACCCTGGCGGGGATTCATCTACCCCGCCGTGCCGATTCTCTTCAGATGAAAACTTTTGATGGAGGTTATCTTGAATTACTCAGATTTTATAAGCAATAAAACTATCATCCACGGAAACAGTGGTTTCGACCCTGGCCCACTAAACAGCCTATTGTTCGATTTCCAAAGTGATATTGTTCGGTGGGCTTGTCGCAAAGGGTCTGCTGCATTATTCGAGAATTGCGGGTTAGGCAAGAGTTTTCAATCCTTATCGTGGGCGCATCAAGTGTGCAAGCATATTGGTGGTGACGTTCTTATACTGGCTCCTCTTGCTGTGTCAAAGCAGACAATTAATGAGGGAAAGAAGTTTGGTTACAAAGTGAATCTTTGTGAATCACAATCTGACGTGGTGCCAGGGATAAACATAACCAATTACGAGAAGTTGCATAAATTCACCGCTGATAAATTTGCTGGAGTGGTAGCAGATGAAAGCGGGATAATGAAATCATTTACTGGCAAGATTCGGAACCAGATGATTGAAATGTGGGCAGATACCCCATACCGGTTAGCTTGTACGGCAACACCGTCACCGAATGATTTTGACGAGTTAGGCAACCAGGCTGAGTTTCTGGGGATATGCACCAGGGCAGAGATGCTTTCCATGTTTTTTATCAACGACACTCAGAATACCGGAACATGGAGGCTAAAAGGCCATGCCGGTGATTCATTCTGGCAGTGGGTATGTTCATGGGCCGTAATGATTCAAAAGCCTGCTGATATCGGATATGAAAACAAAGGGTTCGATTTACCTGAAATAGAGTATCACCCTCATGTAGTAAAAGGGGATGGGCCATTCAATGGTAATTTGTTCGTGGTTGAGGCTAAAACGCTGAGTGAAAGGCGTGGTGCAAGAAAGGGGTCAATGGCTGAACGGTGCCAGATTGCCGCTGATTTGGTGAATGGTTCAGACGAATCATGGTTGGTATGGTGTGGGCTTAACGATGAGTCTAAAATGCTTAAAGGGCTGATTGATGATTGTGTTGAGGTTACAGGCTCAGATTCAAACGACCATAAAGAAAATTCGTTGATTGATTTTGCCGAGGGTAAACTCCATTCGATGATATCCAAGGTGCGGATCGCAGGGTACGGAATGAATTTCCAGACCTGCCACAATATCATATTTGTTGGTCTTTCTGATTCGTTCGAGGATTATTACCAGGCTGTCCGTAGGTGCTGGAGGTTTGGGCAGGATAAAAAGGTGAATGTCCATATTATCACCCACGAAGCAGAGGGCCGTGTGGTGGCCAATATTCGCAGAAAAGAGGCTGATTTTGTAAAAATGTATGAGGGGATGGTTGCAAACATGGCAGATATAACGAAAGGGGAAGTCAATACTGGAACACAATACAAAGATGAATATAACCCCACAAAAGCAGAGGGTGATAATTGGACGATCTACAATGAGGATTGTGTTGAACGGGTAAAGAAGATTGCTGACAATTCAATCCACTATTCTATTTTTAGTCCTCCGTTTTCTTCTCTATTCACATATTCGAATAGCACCAGGGATATGGGTAATTGCCGGGATGATGATGAGTTTTTGAACCATTTTAAATACCTGGCCAAAGAGTTATTCCGTGTCACCATGGATGGGCGGTTGTTGTCTTTCCACGTGATGAACCTTTCGGCCACGATCACCAGAGATGGGTATATCGGCATAAAGGATTTGCGAGGGGATATTATCAGGATATTCCAAGATGCTGGGTTTATATTCCATTCTGAGGTGGTTATCTGGAAAGATCCTCTTGTTCAGGCTGTCAGGACTAAAACGCTTACCCTGGCCCATAAGCAGATAAGTAAAGACGCAACACGATGCAGTCAAGGATTTGCTGACTATCTTATCACCATGCGTAAAACAGGGGTAAACAATGAGCCGGTAGAACATGGACGTGGGTTTGAAGAGTATATCGGTGAAGATGAAGAGCCGAATTGCGCGAAGACCGACAACCCCAGGACGAACAAATATAGCCATAACGTGTGGAGAAAATACGCATCTCCGGTATGGATGGATATACGACAAACTAGGACACTTAACGAGAAACTGGCCAGAGAGAACAACGACGAGCGTCATATGTGTCCTCTCCAACTTGATGTTATAGAACGGTGTCTTGAATTGTGGACTAATCCTGGCGACTTGGTATTGTCTCCATTCGCTGGCATTGGCTCTGAGGGTTATTGCTCTCTACAGATGGGGCGCAAATTTATCGGTACTGAGTTAAAGAAGAGTTACTTCGATGTTGCTTGTCGGAACATGATAGACGCAACAGTGAAGGAAAAGCAGCAAATGGAGCTATTCACATGAGCATACAAGACGAGGTAATAGAATGGCATAGCAAGACGTTTCCGAACGCTACCCATGGCGCTATAATTGATAAGCTAATAGAGGAAGCAACGGAACTATCTGAAGTGGATGGGGAAGCTCAGGAAACATGCGACGAGATTGCAGACGTTGTAATTGTGGCTTGCTCACTTTTAGGCCGTTGGGGCCTAAAACTTGACGATATTGTCAGGGCAAAGCTAGAGATTAACAGTAAAAGAGCATGGGGTGATGAAATAGAGAACGGCGACAGACCGAGAGTAAAATAGGATAGGTTGCCAGCGTGGAATTGAGGGATGTCTAGTCAACCTGCCCTCTCTAAAAGACCTGTACCCCTGGCCACCGTGAGACGTGGCCAGGGGTATTTTTTTATCAGAATTTGCTAGGGATAAATGGGACGTTAGATTTTCCTTCAGTTATGCCGAGATCATTTGAATTGCCATGGACACCACCACCGGTTGACATATTGGGGCGGCTACTCATCGTTATGTCGCACCGAGCCAGCGCACAATTCCCGGTAGTCCTTAATTTATGAACAATGTCAACACGGTTGCACTGGCATTCGTAAAGGACTTCATGGCATGGCACGGAGCAGCTATTACATAAACAGCCGTCAATTGTAGTGTCCCAATACCTGACCACCAATGCCGAGTATTTTTTTAATTTGCTTGGGGGTGGGTGGTAAATGGATCCTAAGGGCAGGTCTTTTGACGTTTGCTTATTCCGGGCAGACCTGGCCTTTTCTTGTTTACCGCAACAATTCCGGGCTGAGCCGCCGATAATATTGTTGATTGATGCACCATAATTTGCACCGCAATACTCACAATCAACTCTGTATGAGTAATAGCGGGTTGATCTGATAGGGTGGCCACTGACAATCTTTAACCCGTTACTGACCACCCCTTTCTTGAGTTTAATGGGATTCTTCGTACTTGGCTTAATGTCCCAGTCTTTTTCATATCTGTATATTTTTGATCTGCGCCGAATTGATTCATACGTTAATCCTGTGAGTGCTGAAAGTGCCTCTATTTTTATTCGCTGTTCAGATTTCGTGTAGCTCATTTAACCGCCTCGACTGTTTGTGCATCGACGTGTTTTGCGACTCCTTCAGCTGCGATCATAAATATCCCGATAGCACCGACAACAAAGACAACAATCAAAATAAGGTCTAAAAGGTTTTTTTTGCTGTTATTTCTTGGGGTAGGTGTAACACTCAGGTCAGTAAAGCTATTTCTATTTTTCATTTGCGATCTCCTTTCTCAGTAATTCAATGGCTCTGTCAATCAGCTTTGATGGTTGTGATGCGTGGGTGGTCTTCATGTTCTGCAACCATGCCCAGTTGCCCGGTGTCATAGTGCTGCTAAATTTAATCCTATTCGTGGGTGGTCTTCCTCTTTTGCTCATGTTGTCTCCTTGGGGGATTGCTCCCCCGTTTAAGTTTATAAACAAATTGCGTTAATCTCATCTTCAAGAATGTCTGCGTTTTGGGCCAGCTTGGTAGCGTAGCGTGATTCAAAAATGGAATCATTGTATGGGTGGCAAAGGAAAACACGGCACTCAAGTGAATCTAAAAACTTCCATTCCGTGTACTCGGCACTGTCAGTTGATGTGGTGTAGTCCATGATATGGACATAAACCATCATCTTGCAGGCCATTAAGCCAGGGATAAATACTTCTTCTGCCAGGTCTGCGTTATGTGCAATTTCCTCGTTTGTCATTGTCTTAGTCTCCGGTAGCGGGGCCATTGCTGGCCCCCTTGGTGGTTAATAGCCTGCTCGGTCTATATCGGCAAGAGAAGCCTCGCTGATATAGAGATTATTCCCCCGCCCAGCGTTGGAAGGGAGTTCATAGTTTTCTAGCCATTTTTTCGCTTCTCTTTTTGTCTTGAACAAGCCCTCGAACAAATAATCTTCGGTTGATGTTTCTTTTGTCTGATAGACTCCGTAAAATTTTGCCATCGTCTCGTCTCCTTTTTTAATGGCGTTATATATTATTTTTGATCTCTTCAATGGCAGTCATAACATTTTTGAATGTCTTAGCACCTGCACAATCTTTTTTTGTAACGTCGTGAATCAGTTTGCCGGTGGCCAGGTCAACATAAACTTTAGCTGACCCGGTAGCACCGAAACGGTTCTGCGATTTGAAATTAATGTAAACTCTGCTCATTTCGCCTTTTTCCCAGAGGTTGGCTTCGGTTACATTTTCTACGTTTTCGATTTCGGTGATTAATTTTGAAGTTTCCATCGTCTCGTCTCCTGTTTTGGTTCCGGGTGATTCCGTCCCCCTCATGTCTAATAATATATATATTATTGTCTTGAAAGTCAAGAAGAAAATAAGGGTAATATGATTATTTGCAAATAAAAAAAAATTATGTATAATATGTATTCATCGTTTCCCCCCTGTCCTGCCCGGTGCGGCCGTCTCACCGCTCCTCAGCCGGGCAGGACATCTTTTACGAGAGAGTTATGAGAGACCCGGAAGAAGAAAAAGAAGATATTGAGGGGCATCCGGTTTGACAGTGCATGGACTTGTATTACCGTTAACCGTGAACTTGCCCAGGAAGACAAAGAAAAATTTGCGCTGGACGTTGAATTTGAATGCGTATCGGAACACGCATCATCAAATATTGAATAAAGCAAAAATAGCATATAAAGAATTAATCAGGCACCAGATAGCAGAGCTGCCAAAATTTAATAAAATCAGTTTAACTTTAACTCTTTTTCCAAAAACAAAACGGCTCACTGATCTCGATAACATTTGCAGCATACATGCAAAATTTCTCTTAGATGCTTTAGTTGAACTCGGCAGGCTACAAGATGATAATTATTTATACGTGCCAGAGATTAGCTTTAGGTTTGGTGAAGTGGACAAGGGCAATCCAAGGGTTGAAGCAATAATAAAAAATATGGAGGGTGAGATATGGTAATAACCGGAAGACCTCCCATGTATTCAGAACCAGCTGATTTACTGGGGAAAATAGTTGATTATTTTGAAAACGGGGTAAATCACAAAGAAGTTGTGACAAAAGAAGGGCTTGTTTCTGTTGCCGTGCCAACTATTACAGGGTTAGTTTTGCACTGTGGTTTTTGTGACAGGTCATCATTTTACAAATACGAAGAAAAGCCTGAATTTAGGCACATCATAAAAAATGCTAGGACTGCAATCGAAAATCATTATGAAGAATTGATGCAGTCAGGCGGTGGGGCAGGGGCTATTTTTGCCCTAAAGAATTTCGGGTGGACAGATAAGCCCAAGGAAGCAGAAGATACCGGCATTGCTGCAGCACTTGAGAAGATAGCTGATAAACTACCGGAATGATACATTATCAAACGCACCACATCACACCAAGATGCTTACTCAAGCATAAAGACAAGTCTTTTGTCGATTCGCCGCACAATTTAGTAAAGCTCACACACAAACAACATATCGCTGCCCATAAGTGGCTAGTCATGCTCACCGGAGATCAGGGTTGCGAGTTCGCGTACAACGGGATGAAGTCCGGGCATTTCGGAATGAGTGGAGAGGATAACCCGTTTTATGGGAAAACCCACACCACCGAAACCAAAGCGAAATTATCGGCGTTGCAATCAGGAGAGAATAATATACTGTTTGGGAAGAAGCGCCCAGAACATGCAGAGAAGATGCGCATTGTTATGACAGGAAGGAAAAGGTCTAAGGAAAGCAGGGATAACCAGAGCAAAAACCATGCCCGTATATCAGGGAAAGACCACTATAAATCTAAAGGGTGGATTGTGAACGGGAAGTTTTGCCACACAGCTAAAGAGGTCGCGATCATACTCGGAGAACCTAGGTGGGTGGTTAACTGGATGGTTAATAAGCTCAACACCCCTCTGTGCTATAAACTGTCGTGATGGAAAACCTACTGAGGAAATGCCACGAGAGGTGGTATCCGTTGAAAAGCCATCCGGTTCAAGATAGGCTAAAGACAGCCGTCGAACGTGGCGTAAGATTCCCCGTTGTTCCTGCCGGACGTAGGTCAGGCAAAAGCGAGATAATTAAAAGAAAAATAGCTAAGTTTGCGATGGATAGAAAGAACGCGGGGAAATTATTCTTCCTCGCAGCGCCAACCCGCGACCAGGTAAGGCGTATTTTTTGGGATGACATGAAGTTAATGACATTTTCTCCTGTCCATAAGAAAAGGCCGTCTGAATCTCATTTAACGCTCTTTATGCCAAGTGGGGCAGAGATCCAATTAATTGGAATGGACAAGCCAGAGAGGTTTGAGGGTACGGAGTGGCACGGTGGTGCGCTTGATGAGATAGCAAATATAAAGGAAAACGCGTGGGCAGAAAACATATTGCCAGCGTTAAATACGGTAAACCCCACTAACCCTGATTACAGGGCATTTTGTTACCTGATTGGTGTCCCAGAAGGGCTGACACATTATTACGAAATGGCAGAATACGCCAAGACTGCTAACGATCCAAACTGGGAGCTATTCCATTGGGTGTCTGCTGATATTCTTCCCCCCGACGTTATAGAAGATGCCCGGCGGGTAATGTCAGAGAAGCAATTTAAGCAAGAGTTCGAGGCATCATTTGAGACTGCTGGTGGGCGTATTTATGACGACTATGGCCAGGACAATTACACAGACAGGGAGATAAAGCCACATGAACAATTGTGGTGGTGCCACGATCAAAATTTTACGCCTATGTCGTCCGCAGTTTGCGTTAATGATGGAAAGGCTATATATATACTGGATGAAATAATATTAACATCGGCTGTATCAAGACAAACTGCTGTGGAATTTGTGGAAAAATTCAAAGATCATAAAAATAAGCATGTTATTATTTACGGTGATCCGGCGGGGCGGGCAGGCGAGAAACACGGACACGCATCTGATTATATAGAAATAGAAAAGGTGCTCAAGGCTAGTGGCTGGACGTTTAAGCGAAAGGTGGCGCGGAAGCATCCTGCTATCAAGAACAGGCAAAATGCAGTCAGGGCGAAGATAAGGAATGCTGCTGGTGAGGTTTCCTTGTTCGTCAATCCGAGCAAGGCCAAGTATGCCCATAAGGGTTTGAGTACTTGTCAGGTAAAGGAAGGGTCTACTTTCCAGGAAGAAGAAACAGAATATCAGCATATAACAACCGCCATCGGCTACATGATCCACGTTGAATATCCGTCATTGATAAAACCAACACTGAGAGTATCGTAATGGACTACCAAACCCATATAGATAATTTACAAAAACCCGCTGTTGCATTTGCGAAAAAGGCTATTGATTTTCTTGATGGGGATCAACAGCAGCACATGATTGATCTCCTCAACACCGATGGTATAGGAATTAAGAAATGGCGCGAGCGCGGTGTTATGGTGTTATGGGAAAATATCACAAACAAGATCATAGATAAATCATCCCAAACATATCAAACTGACCCTGAAAGGGTCATCCCAGATGACGAGGCGGCAACGGAAGCATATAAAAATGTTTTGCACCAAAGTAATTTTTCAGAGGTATCGGAAGACATAGACCAGTTATCCCGGCTACTCAAAATGGCCGCTGTAATTGTTCAATACTCAGAAGAAACGGGCAGTTTATTTTTCGAGCAACTAACCCGCGCTAATTCAGATATTGACTATAACAGGGTAACAGGCGAGGTTATATCATGCCTGTACCGAACGAGTGGCACTGGTGAGAGTGGTGGTGATTTATACCGCTACTGGACGGTTGAAGAGGTAATTATGCTGGAGATGGACAAGTCAGGCCAGGCCAAGGAAGTCTCAAATGAAGACAATACATACAAGATTGTACCACTTGCCATCCTTTTTGACATAAAACCACCCCGTTACGGTATCTATGCCAAACCGTCATACGAACAGCTCATATTGCTCAATGAAGCGGTGAACATGTTTCATATCGAAGCAAAGTTTAATCAACGCTCCCAGGCGTTCGGCACACTGTTTACCAACGCTATTATTCCGGCAGGTACAGTGTTCGGCCCAGATGCGGTGGTAAAGATCGAGTCACAGGGATTGGATGAACCCACTTTTGTGGAGTATCGCTCACCAAGTATAGCGGGAAACATAGAGGCGTTTCTTGATTGGCTGCGGGCGCTGATTATTGCTGTCGGTGATGAGTGGGGCGTAAATATCAAGGCTGGGGGTGTCGGTTCTGCTGATAGCGGGTTCAAATTGGTTGTGGAAGAATTACCAACATTGCAGCTCAGGAAGAAACGGCAAAAGCCTGCTGCCAGTTTCGAGCAAAGCCTATTCACAGTGGTCAAGGCCATTTCTGACACTGTGGGGTTAGGTGTTACGGGTGACGAGGTAACGGTTTCGTTTCCTGCCCCTGATTTGCCGGTTGACACGCAAGGCCAGTGGTTGGTTGATTCTGGTGAAATAGCCATGAAACTAAAATCCCGTGAGCAGTACATAAAAGAAAAATACCCGGAATGGACTGCTGACCAGGTTGATGAGTATCTGGCTGAAATTGACAGTGGAGCAGCAGCATTACCAGACTTCAGTGGCCTAGCCGATGACAACCCCGCTACTTAAATTCACAGATAAAAATGTTGCTACGTTTGGGCGTGATCTTGATGTGGTTATGAAACAATTAAACGCTGAACTGGTAAACCTGTTGATTACCGGTCAAACGGTTGACGCTGCTGTCATCCTAAATAGCCGTGCTGCAATGACTGTTGCGCTTAACCAGGCAGGGTACCTCGAGCTGTCCAATGAGTTTGTGGGACAATACCCGGCAATAGCAGAGAAGGCCGGTGCTGAGGTATCTAAGATGGTCGGTGCTGGCCCTTCTATGCAATTTAGCCAGCCATCCATTGCCACCATGCGAGGGTTGGCCAGAGTGGACGTTGACGGTTTTGCCGCCATTGGTGATAAGGCACTTGATGATCTTAGGGTTGGTTTGTACCGTGATGTGGTGTCAAATATGCCAGTTTCTGCCCTTACGGAGCGAATAGCAGAAAGCACAATAGGTCTAGCAAAGAACAATTCTCCGATGCGTAATTATGCCTACACCCATGCGAACACCTCCATCCTGAATTTCAGCGGCGAGGTACTTATTTTGGCCGGTGAAGAAATAGGCGCTGACAAGTGGGAAGTTGTTGGCCCATTGGATAGCAAGACCAGACCTGTTTGTCATGCTGCTTTGGCCGAACCTGTCAGAACTAAAGAACAATGGATCAAGACCGGTTACTGGGGTGGTACTCCTGGTGGGTGGAATTGCCGCCATCAGTTATATCCATGGTTCGGTGATGATACGAGTAACTAAAAAACCAAACCTCAAGCTAAATCTGCCTGATAGTCGTTTTTGGCGTGGTGTCGGTGTAGATGGTGCCAAGACAATTAGAAAGCGTACCGAAAGGGGCATAGGACTAAAAGACGGTGGGAGGCGTGGTGATAGTAAACGCATGTTCAAGCCTTACTCCCCCGGTTACGCAAAATACAGGAAAGAACATGGCAGAAGGACAAAGCCCAACCTTGTATTTACAGGGCGCATGCTTGGTGCTATCGGGCGTGGGGTGTCAGTAATAAAAAACGGTACACGGATTACACTCTCCGGCAGGCAGGGTGCAAAGGCTTGGTTTAATGAAAAGATAGGAAGGAAGTTTTTTGATGTAACGAAGAAAGAGGCTGACTCTATTATGAAAAGAGTTGACAAATGGATGTCAAGAGGTAATAAATTAAAGTGAGGTTTCAAAATGTCAGAAGATGACAAATCCAAAGGTAGTCCAGATGTACCCCCCCAAGGTAGTGACAAAGAGCTTGCAACCCTTAAACGGGAAGCAGCAGAGCGCAGGGTAACAAACCAAAAGCTCCAAGACCAACTTGATGCAATCGAGGCAAAAAAAGCTGAAGATGCAAAGATGCGGGCCGAGGAGCAGGGCAAATACCAAGAGCTGTACGAGTCAAAGGAACAAGAGGTGTCGGGGTTAAAAGATCGTGCCGAGGCCGCTGAAGCTGCCCTTGATAAATACTTTGAATCAGAGATTGCAGGTATTCCCGAAGAAAAACAGGCGCTCATCCCGGACATGGACACGGCAAGCAAATTAGCGTGGTTCCAAAAAGCGAAAGCCGCTGGAATGTTTGGAGATGGGAAGGGTAAGACCCCGGAGATTAAGCCGAGTGAAGACCCGAACAAAATTGACTTGTCTGGTATGAGTCCGGTAGAAAAAGCGAACTATGCCAGGCAGAAACGAAAATAGGAGGTAGGGCATGTCCCTTACTTTAGTAGAAGCGGCAAAGCTGGAGACTGGAGATGTCTACCGCCAAGCTGTAATCGAAATGTATGCGATGAGTTCTGACATTATGGCAGCTATGCCATTTGCAGACATTCAAGGTAACGCACTGAAATACAATCGAGAGGAAACTCTCCCAGGTATCGGTTTCCGTGGCGTTAATGGCTCTTATGACGAGAGCACAGGTATTATTAACCCGATCACTGAAGCACTTGTTATCGCTGGGGGGGATCTTGACGTTGACAAATTCATCATCGACACCATGGGCGCTGGCCAGCGCAGTTCACAAGAAATGATGAAAGTTAAGGCGCTTTCCTTGAAAATGACAAAAACTGTCATTAAAGGCGATTCTGAGAGTTCCGCTCTTGAATTTGACGGTTTGCAGGCGCGGATTAGCGGAGATCAGCTTATTAATGCTGGTGCAACTTCAGGGGGTGATGCTCTGAGTCTTACCAAGTTAGATGAGGTTATCGACCAGACAGACGCGCCGAATGCTCTTATTATGAACAAGACTATGCGTCGTAGGCTTACTCAAGCCGCTCGAAATGTTAATGTAGGTGGCCAGATCAACTATCAGGTTGATGCGTTTGGTCGAAAGGTGACTCAGTACAATGACCTGCCAATCCTTATTGCTGATTATGATAATGAGGGAAATCAGATTTTACCATTCACTGAGGCTAACCCTGGTGGAGGCACAGCAGCTTCAACATCCATTTACTGTGTCTCGTTCGGTGATGGCATGGTTTCCGGTATCCAGAATGGCGGGATTGATGTTAGGGATCTAGGTGAACTCGAAGCCAAACCTTCATTGCGAACTCGGCTCGAATGGTACATGGGTATGACAATTTATCATGGTCGTGCTGCAACCCGTCTTCAGGGCATAACTGATGCTGTTATTACCGCATAAGGAGAGTTAAAATGTTGGATTCTAAAAAAAATATTCCGGGGTTTACGTTTGATACAGACCTGGAAATGAAAGATGCTGGTCTCGTTGCCGCTTCTGCCGCTGCCCAGGTCGATTCAGCAGCTAAAGTGCTTGATGTCGGGTCGGCCCGCGTTACAGGCACCTTAGTTGTAGATGTTTCCGCAATTGAAATTGCCAGCAACGATGAGCGTTATGAGATATATGTTGAGGGGGCAAATGAGGAGGCAATGGACACCACTCTGGTTCCTCTTGCCTCCATCCAGCTGGGCGCCCTTGAGGTGCTTGGTGCTGGCTCTAGTCACTTCCTTGTGGATTCTACTACTGGTCGGTATGAGGTGCCATTCACCAATGTTCGCGGTGGTGTGGTTTATCAATATATCCGCGTTTATACCGTTGTTGAGGGTACTATTGCAACCGGAATAAACTTTACTGCCTATATCGGGAAGTAAACCCAAAACCCCTTACCTTTGCTGGTAAGGGGTTTTTATTGGTGAATTATGAAAACTGACAGAATCAAAGTGGTATCACCAAAAGGTGAAGAGATTTGGGTTCACTCCATTGACGTGCGCGACCTTGTTAGATCAGGGTACACCGTGGGCGAAGTGAAGCGGCCTGAAGTTGTTGCGTTTGATTATGCCGTGTATAAAGTTGACGGCAAACGGGCATTAAAAGTATTCGATGAAGAGCAACAGGCTTTTGATTTTATTGATAACCGTGATGGTTACGAAATCAAACAGCGTGAGCGGTAATGCCTGAAATTAACGCTTACCCCACATCCGATGAACTTTTAGCTTATCGTACCGATCTCTCAAACTATCTAGCTTCTGGGCAATCACTAGATAATGTCATGGCAACGGCATTGCTTGAGGTTAAGCGATACCTCGAAGATAAGCGCAATGTCATGTGGGCTATGGTATTTGATACCATAGGTGATGCTTATTGGGATAACGAAGACAGCACTGGGCGCAATAAAGATCGCATACAAAAGGCCATTATTCTTTACACAATTGCTATCATTTTTCGGGATTACTCCATAACCGTTGGCGATGGTGCCTGGTGGGAGTTGTATTTGTCTTACCGTGCCGATGCAGAGAACACCTTAAAAGATGCAAGGCTTGATGTTGATCGGGATGAATCAGGTGATATTTCAAACAGTGAGGCCGAAACATTAGGCCAGAGTTTTATGATACGATGAGTTTAGCCCTTGCCATAGCTGACCTGACCACAACAGTCGCAGCCATATCAAATTTGCATGTTGTTGGTGAGTTGTTACATAAGAGCCGCCATCAATATGAACTGTCTATATCCATGGCAGAGAGGAATGTTGTCACCCAATTTGGAAGGCAACGAGTGACCCAGCATGTCAACCTTGAACTTACCTCCATAAAACCCGACACTGGCAACATCTCATCTATGATGGCCACTATTGATAACGCCGTAATTGCTGATCGCAGAAGAGATGGCCAAGCACAATCAACGACAAATGCGGAGCCATGGTCTGTTTTGGACGATACAGGGCGGCAAGGCGTTGTAATGGGTACAACCGTGGGGATTATCGTGTATGAAGATTAAATTTATCGAATCAAGAGATACCATCGGCTATGGAATCGTTAAAAGTGGCGACGTGATTACTTGTAAGAAAAAAGATGCTTTAGCATTTATTAAAAACGGGCTGGCTGTTGCCGCCGATAAAGAGGACAAGGACAATGGCTAAACAATTCATAGCTTTTATTGAGCATGATGTCCGTGACACTGTGACAGGCTCAGAAACAAATATGTTTATCCCCGTTATGGGTAGCCTGCAACCAACTTTTGAACCTACCGACGAGAGCCGCCAGGAATTCAGGGGTGGTGATACTGCATTAGGTGATACTACGGTTGTAAGGCGATCCAGCCAATGGTCATTCAGCCTTGAATGTGCATGGTATCCAGGCGTTGAGGTCGGTACGCTACTTAAACATGCGTTAGGCCATGCTGGAACAAGAGCCGTGGAAGATACCTCAGCTTTTAAGGGCATCGTTTATCCTGCTGCGGATCCGTTTTCGGCTGCCGAATTGGGAGATAAAGCCTTAGGGTTTTATGTCAACACCGACGAGGGAGGCACTACTCGGAGCCGTTTGTATTTCGGCGGTCGGGTTAAATCTGTTGCTATCAACGGCGAGGGGACAGACGATATTAAACTGACGTTTGAAATAGTTGGCCCTGGGGAATTTATCAATGCTGAAGCGGCTGAGACTGCTGGTGCATCATTCACCACCGTGTCTCCTTTTTGTTCCGCTGACCTTACTTGTTTTGTTGGTACTGGTGCAAGCCGTGTCGGAACTGCTCCAAATTACACGTCAATAGCAGAAGGCACGATGGATAGTTTCTGCCCTGATTCCATCAACATGACTATTACAAATGGCATGGATGATAAGCAGGTCATGTGCGGCGTAAAGGGGCCAGGTAAAACATATCGTAGCGGTCAATTTAGCGTTGAGTTGACAGCTCCAATTGACTATGAGGATCCCGCCAGCGGATTTAGTTCAGCTGATGAGGTTAAGCAAATCTTCGATGATCCTATTCAATCATCTTTAATGCTGAAGTTAGACAACGGAGAGGATGCTGGTGCAACTGTAAATTACACGGCCGTTATTGATTTGCCATCCGTCATGCTTAATCCTGGCACCCCCCAGCGCAACTCTGACGGATCGCAACCCACTGTTGAATTGAGTTACAAAAGCCTCTACAGTACCACCACTGAATACCCTGTTGCAATATTAACAGTTGATAAAGCGAGTGCATATTAATGGATTTTAACAGCACAAACCACGTATACCGCTGTGTGCCTCCTGTCCTTGGAATTAAAGAAGCGTATGACTCTGGGGCAGAAAAGAATCCTGTTGTTTTTGGGCTGAAATGTATCCCCATGCCTGAAGTGGATGAGGACGTTTTCAAAGAGGCAAAGATCAGGAGTGAGAAAACCCCGGACGAGTCTCAACGAATTATCGCCGGGTACACTAAAGATCGGATTAAAAGCAAAGTGGCTTTTATCGAGAACCTTGTCCTCGACGGGAACGAAATTACAGATTTTGATTCGTTCTATAACCTTGCACCGCCGGAGCTAGTTTCATGGGTATGCAAGGCGGTTTATTCGTCTTATGTATTGTCGGTGCATGAAATAAAAAACTAATTGCCGGGGTCAGGTGGTCACTCAAAACATCTGGCTCCGGGTTTTGGGAATGTAAAAACTGTTCTGATCGTGACCGAGAAAAGCGGAATTGTAGGAACAGAAAAAAATACCTTGTCCCGTTTGCCAGCAAAGATGAATGGAACACGCTAAAAGATATCCCCCATATAGCAAAGGTTTTAGGTACAAAATATTATGTCTGCCCCTTATCCAGTATCACAGGAAAAACATGGCAGATAATCAGGCTGGTGACTGAAACAGTAAACGAAGAGGGGAACATCTTACATTTACCCTACCCTGGAACGTATTTAGAACAACCGCCCTGGTACAGGGAAGCAGTTAATATTTTACGTGAAAACCGGAATAAATACCGGAAGGAACAGGCCAAGAAAAAATAATGGTAGATATTAGCCGCGAGATGCGGGTTGAAATAACCGCAGAAGATAAAACTAAAAGAGCCGTAGCATCTGCCAAAGGTGGGCTTGCTGGCCTTACGTCTAGCTTAGGGTTAGTTGGTGCTGCAATCGGTGGCCTTGGTCTTGGTATGTTGGCTAAAGACTTGGCGGCAGCAGCCGATTCAATGACCTTGATGAACGCCAAGTTGAATCTAGTTAGCGGTTCATTTGAAGATGTAGCAGCAATAGCAAAAGAAACACGTCAAGGGTTAGAGCCTACCGTTGAGCTTTATACACGGATGGCCAGGGCCACAGAGGAAATGGGACTCTCCCAAGATCGCCTCTTAAAAATCACAGAATCACTCTCTAAAGCAAATATTGTTTCAGGTGCAAGTCAAGCGGAAGCAGGGGCGGCACTTCTCCAGTTAAGTCAGGGAATGGCAAGCGGTGTTCTCCGTGGGCAGGAACTAAACTCTGTCATGGAACAGACACCCCGTATCGCTCGCATGATTGCTGAGGGTATGGGTGTTACCATCGGCCAACTCAGACAACTAGGCATGGCTGGTGAAATCACCACAGAGAAGTTGGTTAACGCCCTGGAGAAAGCTGGTGGGGCTGTTGATGCTGAGTTTGCTCAGATGCCAGCAACAATAGCACAGTCGTTCACGTTGTTGTCAAATGCCACTACCATTGCTGTTGGCGAGCTTGACCAGATGACAGGTGCCTCTAATACCGCTGTGGGGGCAATTACTTCGTTAACTAATGCTGTTGCCGAATTGCCAAGAGCATTAATGGTTTCAGGTTTATTTGCTGAATCATTCACGCAGCAGTTGAGAGAATGGACACTCACCATAGCAGAGTCAGCCGGGGCTATTGGTATTGAAGAATTAAGGGCCTACACCGAAGAGAATAGACAAGACCTCCAGGCTTGGTTTGACCAAGTATATGGGCCTCAAGCAAGGCAGGTGAAAACAGGCGCACCCACTGGCGCGGCACCATCGGCAGGCGGTCTCGGCACAAGTGAACAAACAGCAGCAGAAAAAGAAGCATTACGGCTACATAACGCATATGTAGCCAAGGAAGAGGCAGCATTAAAAGAATATGATTTGCTCGTCCAGAGTTTGGAAACAGAAGAGGAAGCAATAAACAGAACATGGGAAAATAGAATGTCTGTGGCTGATACTGCCATGCGGTTAGGCCTTATATCAAAAGAAGAGCATGACACTCAGGTCGTTGCAATCCATGATGCGACGCAGCAGGCATTAAACGCCATTGATGAGCAAAGAGCAGCGGAAGTGCAGAAGCATCAAGATGAGATCACAGCTATAGAAGATGCCGCCGCAGCGAAAAGGGAGCGCAGGGCAAAGCAAGAACAAGCATATAGAGTGCAAAGCATCTCACAGGCAGCCAATCTTGTTGGAATGATTGCCAATACCAGTGCATTGCTGGCTGACAAAAATAGCCGGTCGGATTTCGAGAGGCAAAAGAAATTCAATACCGCTAGTGCTGTGGTTAATACTGCTGCCGCAGCAGTAAAGGCCTACAACACTGTAGGCGGTGGCTGGTGGGGTGTTCCTGTGATGCTGTTCACGATTGCACAGGGAATGGCACAGGTCGCAGCAATAAACAGTCAAACATTTGATGGTGGGGGGTCATTATCTGGATCAGTAAGCGGTGGCGCTCCTTCCGTTCCAGATATACCATTCCCCGAACCGGCTGAGGTTACAGTTGCCCCGCCGGATTTAAGTAGGCAGGGTGTAGTCTATAATATCGAGGTACATGGGAACGTGGTAAGCCAAGATGAATTTGCAAGGGAATTAATAGAGCCACTGGAGCAAGCGCGGCTTGATGGTGTGGAGTCTGAATTATGAGCCATAAACCTTTTTTACTGTATAAGAATGTTTTTGATTCCACCACCACTGCCACCGATACTGAAGCAGATGGCGATTATGATTCGGCCTACGTGTCTGACTCCAGACCATATACACGTTGGTTGGCGGCGTCATCCGGGACTAAATACCTAACTGTTGACGCTGGAACTGCAACAATGGCCGATACCCTTTCCATTCTTGGCCACAACCTGTCTGGTGCTACGGTTTCCGTTGAATCATCCACCACAGGTGCATGGGGCGGGGAAGAGGTTGAACGTCTGGCCGGGTTTGTTCCCGCCAATGACTATATCATTATAAAGAAGACGACCGAGGCAACAGCCAGGTATTGGCGTGTTAAGATTGTTGCCTCATCTGCTCCATTTGTTGCCGTGTTGATGCTTGGGGCAAGGCTTGACTTCCCTTTGTTCCCTGATGCTCCATTTGTTCCAGAGGTGCAAACCATTAACGCTGAGGCAAATATTAGCAAGACGGGCCACCTGTTAGGTGTTGATGTTAATTACACACCTTTAAAGTTGGATGTCTCCTTCACCTGGCCCGAGATGACCTTTATAGAAGGTATTTTTGATGACTTTTGGACTTCCCACGGCAGGCTTGTTAAACCGTTCATATGGGTTCCCAATATAGAAGAGTGGCCAGATAGAGCATACCTTGTGCGATTCCCCCAGAACTTCAAATACTCTTACCAGTTGAACGATACCACCAACGCTGAGGCGCTGAAACTCTCTTTTGAGGGGGTGGTTGAGTGAGCAATTATACTGACGCAGTAGGGCAGATAAGCAGGAAACCAGTATCATTGGTGGTTATATCTTGTAAGCGATGCTCCCTTGTCTATGGTGTCGGCGCATGTACCGCTGCTGCAAGTGATGAGTGTTACAATACATGGATGACATGCCAAGACAGAGTTAATTTTGCCATAGAGGATTATGATTTAAAGTTCTCGTCTGTCTCTGCTGCTGTGGTTAATCAAGCCAGGCCATACGTTAAAACAGTAACCCAATTACCCACCAAGCTGGCCGAAAAGCTGACAGTCAAAGCACGGGTTAAAATAACCATGCTTGATGAAGAATCGGATGACCTGGGCATTGATCCCTATGTCAATAATAGGGCATCGGTTCAGGGTTCATACTGGAAAAAGTTTATAGCCCGGAACCCGAATTACGAAGGGTGGGATGTAAAGGTTTATCAGGGGTTTACCGATATTGATGAGGCAGATTACCAGCAGCGGTGGAAAGGTACCCTTGAAAACATACTTCACAGCAAGGGCGTGGTTACACTTGACACCGTTGATACCCTGGCCACCATTGATAAAGTTGAAATACCCAAGATTGAAGCCGAATTGGTGGCAACAGTATCCAGCTCAGATACTGAAGTGGTACTCACCACTATTATTAAACCGGACGGCGAGCAGATAGCAACATCAGGGTACGTGCAGATAGAGGATGAGATAATCCAATATGCGGGTATCAATGTGCCAGCCAATCAGCTTACGGGTTGCACAAGGGGCGTTTTCGTTACTGTTGCCGCTGCCCATGAAGAGAATGAGAGGGTTTCACTTGTTAAGTATTACGCGCCGGACAATCCTTTTGATATATTGCAAACTATCTGGGATGATGCTGGTGGTGATTATTCAGCAGACTTTGATACAGCAGCGTGGGCGTATTGGCGTGATTGGCCAAAGACAGACGTAGATTTTTCGGCAATCATAACGGAAGATGACAGCGCGGATTTAGCTGAATTGTTTTGGGAAATTGCCACTCTTCTTGATGTTCATATCTGGCAGAATGAAGAGCAGAAAATTTCAGTCATGCGGAAGATAGGCAATGAACCTGGGCGAGAGTATGCCACTGTCACAGATGCTGCGAATATCATAGATTCATCCACAAAGACCGATTACAACGCCAAGAGCAGAAAATCAAGAACCAATATATATTGGGGGAAAAAGGCCATAGGTGATCTTGATAATCCCGCCAGTTTTGAGCATGTCTCGTCTATCGTAGATGCTGACGCAGAGGGGGTAGACGGATATAACGGAGAAGCCTCGGAAACCATAAAGACACGATGGGTCAGCAGGCGATATATCCAAGAGGAAACAATAGATAGGTATGTATCTGCGTTGATTAGGAAAAGATTATTTAATAGGCGTGATGCCCAGGCCATAACAACCATATCTGTGGATGTAAGGGACGAGGCATTGCTTACAGGCGATAATGTTACATTGTCGTCTGATGAAATACTTGGGGCAGATGGGCTGCCAAGGTCACGGAATAATTATATTATCAGCAGACAGAAGAAAGGCGGGCAAATTATTCTTCAGCTAAAGGAATTGCCACGGCGGAGAATTTGTTTTATTGCCCCTGCTGGCCATCCCGATTATAATGCAAGTCTGAAAACGGAACAAGAATATGGGTATATTTGCAATAGTAATGCCCAAATGCCAAGCGATTTATCCCCAGGCTATCATATTTACTAGGTAATAATATGGCTTTTGTATCATTAGATTCGGCTGATTTAGAAGCGGGGAAACCCGTTGACGAATCATTGATGGATCAAATAAAAGATAATTTTGACGCACTCAACGCTGACATTGGCACCCTGTCAACAGGGAATATCCCCAATGGCGACATGGAGATTGATACCGACTCTGACGATACTCCTGATAGTTGGTCAGTTACTCTCTACCCTGGCGGCGCGCAGACACTAGAAACAACCAATCCTTTAAATGGTACGCAATCTCTTAAATTCACCCATCCTGGCGGCGCAGGCAATGGTGGCGGGTATGCTGAGTCGGATTATTTAACGTGCGGGTATTTGGCCAACATGAAACTATCATGGTTGATGCAATCAAGCGCAGCAGGAATATATAACATTGTTTTGGTGCGCTGGTTTGATGAAGACAAGGTTTATTTATCCTCATCAACGTGCTTCTCGTCCACAACAAACCCCACATCAGTACAGTGTTTTTCAAGCACCATAGAGCCACCAAGCGGGGCAAAGTTCTGCCGGGTTAGGGTTGTCGGTGGCCATTCGTCCGTAAATGTGGCAGGGACTGTGATTTTTGATGATGTTAATATCAGACCCATATCTGAGTGGACGCAGCGAGTGACAAGCGCAGTCAGTAGCGTGGATTTTATCAACTTAGAAGGAAAGCACAGGTGTTTAGAACTTTCATTCTCAGAATTACAATTATCTTCAACAACATCGGTATATTTATATTTTTCCAGTGATAATGGTGCGACCTTCCCTACTGGTATTTCTGTTGTTACTTTAAATTTGGCGACAACAGATGAACTTTTCGGACGCGTAAAATTGGGGTTCCCCAATGAGCCTAGTGAACGGCCCTTTACAGAGGGTGCCGTGTTTGCCACAACCAGAACCACTGGATCGACCACAGGGGGGACGTATGGTGTTTCTCGTGCGTTTACCTCTACAATTGGGGGGCATAATATTAATGCCGTCCGTGTGGTGGGTGGATCGGGAACAATCACCAATGGCACTTTCACATTAAGGGCAATATAATGAATAAACTCGTAAACGGCTTATTGGTCGAATTGACGCAGGAAGAAGAGGCTGAAATAGCCGCAGCAGAGGAAGAAGAGGCCGCACGACGGTTAGCGGAGTTGCCTCAAAAGCGGATAACAGAATGCACCGAAGCCATTCAAGATATGCTTGACAACCATGCCATATCATACGGATATGACTCAGTACACACCGCAGTAACTTACGCTGAGGAGCCGGGAGTGTTAAAATTCCAGAATGAAGGGAAAGCGTTTAGAGCTTGGCGGTCTTTGTGCTGGGCAGCAGGGTATGCAATTGTAGCAGAACACACGGCAGCAGGAACATTACCAGAAGTGTCAGACGTATTAGATGCAATGCCTGACTTTATTGAACCATAGGAGAAGAGAAAATGGCTAAATTACCACGTTCAGAACATGTTGACCCGATCCAGGTACTGACACCGAGCAGCATTGTCGCCGTATCTGCTGGAGGGGTTTACACACCTAACGCAGCTGACAGGGTGTTTTGTGTTGATACCGAAACCACTATTCAAATTAATGGCACGGGGGCAACATTTACTTTACCTGTAGGCATTAGCTTGGGCATTGCTGAGGGGCAAACTTATACCCTTGGCTCAGATGTTAATTTGCTCATAATGTAACCGAGGTTTAAGCAATGCTAAATCTTGACTTACAACTCATGGGCTACGCCACGCCGCAAGGCGGGGGGGCAACAGTCTGGTACGTAGCCGCAACAGGCACCAATGGCGATGGTCTCACACCTGATACGCCATGGGTGGGGTTCTCTAATATTGTCTGGGCATCTGTTGAGCCGGGGCATATTATTGACGGAATGGGTGATACATATGCTGACAGGTTAACTGTATCAGCACCATAT
>Ga0164310_10000293_pt1 | contig 25794 bp, 38 predicted proteins | sample GuaBasSedimGuay1_FD_121795 | JGI IMG/M metagenome (GOLD analysis project Ga0164310, IMG submission 121795) | Subseafloor sediment microbial communities from Guaymas Basin, Gulf of California, Mexico - Guay1, Core 4569-9, 0-3 cm | ecosystem: Environmental > Aquatic > Marine > Hydrothermal vents... | reverse complement strand
TTGAACTTGTTGGTTAAAAATTATAAATTGAAAGGAGGGTCGCAGAATAATATCAATAAAATTAATTAAATTGAATAGTTAGAAATAGACAGTCGCGCCCCGTGCGGGCGCGTGAATTGAAACTAATTATATATGATCTATCTTTATTTAACAATTTAGGTCGCGCCCCGTGCGGGCGCGTGAATTGAAACAGGTTATAATTTACCATTGTTTCATATATTTTTTTAGTCGCGCCCCGTGCGGGCGCGTGAATTGAAACAGTTAGTGGTATATGGGCCGACTATAACCGTATATGTCGCGCCCCGTGCGGGCGCGTGAATTGAAACAATGGGAATACTTATTATGAACCATTACAATATTGTCGCGCCCCGTGCGGGCGCGTGAATTGAAACACTCATTGGCTTCCCTTGTTATCGCTTCTAATAATGTCGCGCCCCGTGCGGGCGCGTGAATTGAAACCCAGGTACAGGAATAGTAGTTTTAGTAGCAGGCATGTCGCGCCCCGTGCAGGCGCGTGAATTGAAACTGCAGTAAATCTTGTGCTGGTAAATATGGAAGAGCAGGTCGCGCCCGCACGGGGCGCGTGAATAAATTTTACATTTTTAAATTATTGTGTTATAATATAGGTAAAGGTATAAAAATGATACAAACATATTATGCCCATAAGAAAATAATTAATAATAATGTTATTTATCAATCACTAAAAGATCATTTAATTAATACTGCTAAAATAACAGAAATGTATTATAGTGGTATAGCGCCAAATTGGGGATACATAGTTGGGTTATATCATGATATAGGCAAAGGCACAGAAGAGTTTCAAAATAGGTTAATAAATGAAGAGGGTGTAGTAGATCATAGCACAATAGGAGCACAATATATATACAATTTATATAACAATCATCCAGAGGCGGGAGATTTATATGCATTGATATTAGCATCAGTAATAGCCGGACATCATAGTGGGTTATTAGATTATACATCGGCAGATAATCCAAGCCTCGAAAAACGATTAAGAAAAGAAATTAAAAGAGTAGATTTAACAAAAATAATTAAAGAAGAAAAGTTAGATCTAAGATTCCCATTTGAAATTAAAAATAATTCAGATTTATATAAAATATACATCTTCACCAAAATGCTATATTCGGCATTAGTGGATGCGGATTCTATTGAAACTGAAAGTTTCATGAACGAAGATAAAGCTAAAATTAGAAACAGAAAGAGAAATTTAGATAAGTTAAAAGAAAAATTTAATAAATATATAGGAAAATTTACTGATAAATCAGGAATAAATTATTGGCGCCATAAAATATTAAATAGTTGTCTAAAAGCAGCTAATAATAGTCCAGGATTATATAGTTTAACAGCTCCTACTGGTATAGGTAAAACAATTTCATCAATGGCTTTTGCCATAAACCATGCCTGTAAGCATAAAAAAGATAGAATTATTTATGTAGTTCCATATACAACAATTATTGAACAAAATGCAGAAGTATTTAGAAAAATATTTAGACGGCCAAATGTTATCCAACATCATAGTTTGTATGATGTTTTTGAAGAAAAGAAGTTATCTGATAAAACAAAAACATATTTACAATTAATAACAGAGAATTGGGATGCGCCCATTATAGTAACAACAAACGTTCAATTTTTTGAATCGTTTTATCATCACAAACGATCAAAATTGAGAAAATTACATAATATAACTAATTCTGTAATCATATTTGATGAAATACAGGCATTGCCACCGGCATTTTTGAAACCATGCGCAAAGGTCATAGAAGAATTGGTAGAGCAATACAAATGTACTATACTTTTATGTACTGCGACGCAGCCTATTATGGACAATAAAATTCTTGGATTGAAAAAGGTTAATGAAATTGTTGATAATCCAAAAATCTTGTTCGAAAAACTTAATCGAATTAAAGTTACTAACTTAGGGAAAATAGAAGAGGGTGAATTAATTGCTCGTCTAGAACAACACAAACAAGTCATGTGTATAGTGCATACGAGAAAATTAGCTAATCAGTTATACAAACAATTACAGGGTAAAAATATTTATCATTTAAGCACATTGATGTGCCCAAAACACAGACAAGAAGTTTTGAGGAGAATTAGAATAGCTTTAAATATGGGCCGTGAATGTAAAGTAATTACAACTCAATTAGTAGAAGCTGGTGTAGATATAGATTTTCCGGTCGTTTATCGAATAATTGATAGATTGGATTCGGCGGTCCAGGCGGCCGGAAGATGTAATCGCCACGGTAAATTAAGATATGGTGAGTTTTTCTTATTTAGTTTAGGTAAACCACCTAAATCGTTTAGCAGTGCTGCTAGCATTAGCACAAATATATTAAAGGATGAAAAAGAATTATCTATAGATACTATAAATGAATTCTTTTCAAAATATTTTTGGGTAAAGTCAAACCGTTTAGATGTTAAAAATATATTGCAAGATATATATGCTGGTTATAAATTTCCGTTCGAAACCATCTCACACAAAATGAGGTTAATTGGAGATTCGCAAAAATCAGTATTAATACCATATAATGAAACTGCTAGGAAAACTATTCATAAATTAAGTTTTGCTATAAAGCATGAATTATCGTTAAGGAAAATATTTAAAGTATTACAATATTTCACTGTTAACATTTATGAAAAAGAGTATAATAAATTAGTTGAAGAGGGAAAAATTATAGTTGATGAGTTTGCTGTTTTAAAGGATGGTGTATATAACAAGGATGTTGGACTGGCTCTATACGAAGAAAATGAAAATATTTGTGTAATTTAGGAGATAGATATGAGTGTAAAAGTAAAAATATGGGGTCCACGTGCCTGTTTTACTAGAATAGATGAAAAAGTGGAAAGATACAGTTATGATGTTCTAACACCAACGGCGGCACAGGGTATATTAAAGGCAATATATTGGAAGCCTTCTATTGATTGGGTTATCAATCGTATACACGTTATTAATCCTATTAATAGAATGATAATAAAAACTAACGAGGTAACTGAAAAAGCTTCCAAAGGAAAAATATATATAAATAAGGAAGAACATCGTATACAACGAATTAATACAATTTTAGTCAATGTTGAATATGTCATTGAAGCTAACTTAAAAATAATAGGCGAAGACAACAATATAGGTAAGCATTTAAGTATATTCAACAGAAGAGTAGAAAAGGGACAATGTTTCTTCCAACCATATCTAGGTTTAAGAGAGTATACGGGATATTTTGAACCTGTAGATATGATTCCCACGTCCAAAATAAAAGGAACGCATGTTCTTGGTATATTGCCTCACTCATTGGATTATTCCACGTATCCAATCAAAAGGGGGTTTTTCATAGCTAAGATGGTAGATGGAATAATTGATGTGCCTGAAGAACCTGAAGTAATGGAGAGCTGATTATGTTAATAAATAAGTTATGTGATTTATATGATAAATTGATTGGTGATATACCACCATTAGGTTATGAATACAGAAATATTGCCGGCTGTATAGACATACTAGATATAGATAAATATCGTGTAGAAATATATGAAGAAAATGATAAAGGGAAAGTATTCTTAGTGCCTAAATGGACAATAAGAAGTAGCAATATACAACCTAATTTTTTAACTGATACAAGTAAATATACAATTGGAATTTATACTAAGAATAATAAACCAAAGTTAAGTTTAAAACATTTTGAATCGTTTAAAGATTACCATATACAGCTTTGTAAGGATGTGAATAACGTAGACATAAGACTATTTTTGGATTTTCTAATTTTATGGAATCCAGAAGAACATTTAGAGGAAGAAGATATAAAACAATTATTTGATAAAACTATAATATTTAGTATAAAAGGGAAACCTATAATTACATATGAAGAATTAAAACCGATATGGAATAAAGCATATCTTGATATGTTAGATTGCCAAGATGGGATATGTAGTATTTATGGAGAAAAAGAATATATTCCTAGGCTGCATCATCAGGTACAAGTAGGTAAAGAAAAAGTTAGCCTTGTTTCTTTTAACGTAGATTGTGTTGAGTCATATGGATTTAAACAAGCTTATAGTTCTTCTATTGGACATAAAGCTATGTTTAAATATACTACAATGTTGGATAAATTGATACATGATAAACGATTTAACATACGGACCGGAGATAGTTCTTATTATATATTTTGGGTAGAGCGAGATACATCTAACTTAGCACCAATGTTGAAATCATTAATTGATACAACTCAAATTGATGATGCAGAATTGCAGAATATTATTAAAAGTTATAGACAAGCGAAATATATAAACGATTATTCTTCCAATAATAATGTATATATTGCTGGATTAACAGCAGGCAAAGGGAGACTCGCTATTGAATTTATGTACGAAAACGATATATCTATTTTTGTACAAACAATAGATAATCATTTTAAAAATTTAGAATTTAAAAATATTCCAGATGAATTAAAATATCCTAGTTTAAGAACATTATTATGGTTTATATTACCCGAACATTTGCGCAAAAGATCTGGAAGTAATAGTGGAAGAAGCTTCCTTGAATTACTGTATTCTAAAAGTCTAAATACGTTATTGAGCCAAAATAAATATCTTTTGGAGTTATATAATATTGTTCTCAATCATTTTAATAAAATTTCACCTTTACAAGTAGGTTATAAAACCTGTTCAACAAAAATGCGGTTTATAAAAGCAGTATTAATTGCTAATTTTGGTTTCAAGGAGGATCTTATGGAATTAAATACAAACATAAAAGACACAGCATACTTACTTGGCCGACTATTTGCTATACTAGACAAGATACAATCAGATGTAGTAGGTTCAAAAAGAGGTCTCGCAGATAAATACTGGGGGAAAGCATCAAAACTTCCACAACGTGCCTTCCCGATGCTATTTGATCATATACATAAATTGTTGCCAGAACATAAATATAGAATTAAATACGATAAAGCATTGGTAGAAATAATGGCAGATATAAAAGAATTTCCTGAAACACTGAGTGAGAAAGAGCGTGGTTTATTTGCACTAGGGTTTTACCATCAACGGCAGGCCTTATTTAAAAAAGCAGACGCTGATAATGAAATTAAAATGGAAAAGGAGGATTAATTATGAATAATAGCTATGATTTTATAATATTGTTTGATGTAAAAAATGGAAACCCGAATGGAGATCCAAATGGAAACGGCGGGCCACGACTTCATGAACTGTCCTCATATGGATATGTTACTGATGTATGTTTAAAAAGCAAAATTAGAAGATATGTAGGAATTACAAAACAAGATGTCCCTGGATACAAGATTTATATAACAGAAAATGCTATTTTAGAGCTTGTTAATAGGGAAGAAAGGGAAAAATTAGGTATTAATGCTGATCTATTAAAAAAGGCATCAAAAGATGGGTTAGATAAATTAAAACTACTACAAGAGCATATGTGTAGAGAATATTTCGATATAAGAACTTTTGGTGCTGTTATGATAGGTAAAAAAGAAGATATAGGGCATTTGACTGGACCATGCCAATTGAGTTTTGCTGAATCAGTAGATCCAATAATTTCAGAAGAAGTAACTATTACTCGTAAAGCTGCTACTAATGAAAAAGAGCAAGTAGACAAACGTAACCAAACAATGGGGAGTAAATATATAGTGCCGTACGCTTTGTATAAGGGGTTTGGACATATATCAGCACCTTTAGCGAACAAAACGGGTTTTACCGAAGAAGATCTAAATGTATTATTTGAAGCAATGTATAATATGTTCGATTTTGATAAATCATCTACAAGAGGCGAGATGGCTATGCGGCATCTTATTATTTTCAAGCATGAATCTCCTCTACGAAATGCACCGTCACACAAATTGTTTGACTTAGTTAAAATTACCAAATTAACAGATAAAGAGCCAGCATCAATTAATGATTACGAAATTGAAATATTGGATAATCCTTATGAAAATGTAGAAATTATAACTATCAATTAAGGAGTTAGTATGGAATGGTATTATTATTTACATACAAATGGAGATTTAATAGGTAAAAATCCGGTTGTTGTTACTAATGATTATTTCGATAGCCCTTTTGTGAAAAAATTCTGGCGAATAGATACAACGGATAGAGAAACAGCATGGATGCTTGTATTAGAAGCGCTAGCATTAGGTGCTAAAATAGAAAGAATTAAAGAATTAACTAATAAATGGAAATTAACTTTTAATGACTCTATTAATTTATTGAAGTATTCAAAGCCGACGAGCCTCATGAAAAAAGGATTGGAAATATTTATAGTTAAAATATTGGATATGTCAATTGATGATTATTGGAATAGAGTTAAGGAAGTAATAGATGAATAAAAAATTAACAATTAAAAATGCAGTGATGCTATTCTTAATTTCAACTATATTTACCATATCATGCGCTATGGTATGGTATAAATTAAACATTCCGCGATATATTGCTATCCCATTATGTGTAATAGGATTAATTGGAATGTATAGTTCACTAATCTATTTAACAATTGATACGTATAAATTATTCAAAGACAAATAACCTCCCATACCTCCTTCTTTTGGATAAGGCCCTCCAATCAACGAGGGCCTTATTTCCTCTCAATAAACCATTTCTTATTTCTTACCTTTGAATTTCTTTCTTTCAGTTTGTCGTTTTATTGATTTCATACTTCGACCTACATGTAATTTCAATTTAGGAAATTTTACCCCTTTACCTCGGCTCCCCATTTTACCTCTCTCCCTCATAAATTTTTTTGTTTTACTCAAAAAAATTTTTTAGGCTCGGCAAACTCGGTCTTTGAATTTCAATTCACGCGCCCGCGCTGGGCGCGGCATTTATGCCTTACTCCCTTTTTTATGCCTGTTGCAATTCACGCGCTAATAGCACGACTCAATTAAATTGGTATTGATATTTCCATCCAATGAGTAATCCATTCTTTTGGAATGCTTTCACCATTACACCCATGGGCTGCATTTATCCATTGATTTCCATTCCAATACGCTATTCCAAATTCATCGCTTACCCAAACTAAAACTTCTTTATATAATTCTGGCATTTTATCTTCAGTTTTTATCCACTTCATGGTAGATCATCAAAAATAATTGGAATTTCTTTTTTGAATCCTTCTAAACAATCTAACATTAATGCTCTAATCTGTGGATGCGCGGCCTTTGAACATCTTAATTTAAAAATGTGGCGCCACTCTCTAAGATTAGCAGTTACTACTATTTCAGTTTTTAAACTATTTGGTAATATTTCTCGTGCTTTTTCTTGATGACATCCTATTTGTAATAGTGTTTGATAATTTTTTTCAATAATTTGTAATGTATTCAACCATAATTGCTGCTCTTCTATACTCCACTTATCCCACCACACCGGCCGTATAAATTCTATTTCATCTTTATATGCTACATAACGAGTGCTTTCTTGTGAATAAGATGCCAATCTGTGACGAACTAATTCATGAGAATTTCCACGATTAGTAATGAAACGAACAGAAGCTACAGCATGTTCAATTACTGATTCATGGCCACGCTTAATTAGTGCTTTAACAAATTTCTTAGCTGAATCGTTTGTTATTTTATCTTCTGATTTATAACAAGTTCTTCCAGCCCGTTCTATTATCAGGAGCGGCGAATTTGGTCTTTGAACCCATTCCCAATATTGATCAATGATTTTCATATTAACTCCTTTTTCTTATAAGTAAATTCTTAATACTATTATAAATAAATTTAATCCTGTCTCGCAACCATTTATCAATTGGACTTGGGATAAATAAAGCAATTATAAAGCCTATTAAAAAAGATATCATAGACATTTAATTAACCTCCATTTATTTATCGTAATTTACATGTTAACATTAGATCTAGCCTGATCAAATCTATAAGTATCACTTGTACAAATCATAATGTTTTCATTAGTGAATCTATACAATTCATTAAATTTTGATTCAATATAATCACCATCAACAATAGCAACAAAATTATAATTATTCTCATATCTATTTAAAGATAATTGCGCTTCTTTTAAGAAATGAATAATACTACTAATTTGATTATCCTGTGCACCGCCGGGTTCTTCAACATATTTAAGCATTATTAAATCATTTTCATAAGCCGCATCAATACTTTTTGTTGCTCCTAATGGTGCTCTAAATGAATCAAATATAAATTCCCCATCTTTTAATCTTATTGAACCAATTCCATTGGAAGGAAGCTTCTTAATGTTAATACCTCTAATTTCTCGTAAATATTTAAATTGTAATTTTTCAGCTATATTCTGTCTATTAGCTTTTTTAACAAGATTAATAGCAGCTACCTTGTTAATTAAAGCATTGGCTAATATTTCCATAGGTTTAATATTATATCTTTCAGCTAATTTTTGAACTTTGTAATCAAGCCATTTAGGAAGTTCGTTTTGACCTTCAAAATAAAGTAAAATAGCATATTGAACTTCATGTAAATTTTTTAAATCTTGTCTTTTGGTATGTTCTCGTATATAATTTTTAACATTCATAATCCTTCTCCATTATTTCTAAAGTTTTATTAATCAAATCACGTGCTAATTTATAATCCAATCGTCTACGCCGTTTCCCTGCTTTATTATTATTTTTGAATGGAGCCAAAAAAATATCATGTGTTCGAGCTCTATAATCTTCCAAAAAATAATTTAATAAATTAATAAATTGTTTATCAACATTAAAATCAATTTCTATTAATGTTATAGCCCTTGAACTTTCTTTTATTTCCTTTTCATAATTTAATTCACTTGGTAAACAAAACCTAATTCTATCATCAGGATCGATCCCATCAACCGCACGAAGACCTAAATCTCCAGTTTCTATATTGAACTTAATTTTATATTGTTTAGTTGATTTATACTTTAACAATCTATACTTTATTTCAGATGAATCACAAATAAAAGAACTATTTTTATAAATATCAAAGATCGAATCACCAAACAAGGTTTTATTTTTTCTAAAACAAACTACACAAATTGGACATTCAGTATCTTCAAATAAATTTTCTTCTAAAATTGTAATGTGTTCTATATATTGTGTGAATAAATTAGATCTAATAAATGTTTCTGGAATAATAAAAACGGCTCCGTCGTATTGTTCTAACACTTTTTCAATTGCTAATTGATAAAGATCTTCATAGTTATTGTTTTCAAAATATTTATAGCTGAAACTGTTATTCCTTTTGGCTGAATTTTTAGCCAAATATGGTGGATTAGTAATAACGATTGCGCCATTAATTTTAGGAATTGAAATTAAACTATCATTTAATTCCCAACCTAATTTAGAATCAATATCAAAACCAATTAAATTATTGAATCCCAATTCTTTAGCTACATTTAATAAATCTCCATTACCTGCAAAAGGATCGACAACAGTAGTTGCATTAAATGAATAAATGAATCTTTTAATATGGTCTTTTAACCAAAATTTTTTAATGGTAAAAAATTGTCCCAAGTCTTTTTTTATCATTTTCTGATTTTAGCCTTTGCAAAATCAATACATTTATCTCTATATTTACATTTTAAACAAACCATAATATTTAACATTGGTTTATTAATACGTCTATTACAACGGATATATATTGGTTCTTCTGAACTATTTATTTCTTTATCCTGTTCTTTTAAAGCTTTTATATATTTCTTTAATGCATCCATTTTAATATTGTTTAATCATTACTGTATTACATTTTGGACAATTTATTTTTTCGCCAAAAGTTATTTTACCTACTTCTCTTTCAAATCCACAGTTAGGACATATTAATTTTTTTAATGTTGACTTTGCATATTCTTTTTGTTCTGCTGGTTCTAATCTACCATTCTCTTGATACTTTAAACTTGTTTCAATATCAACTTTGTATTGCTTCATATTTAAGCTCTCCTTAATTAGAACTAACTTCTTTTTTATTTAATTCATCGTATTCTTCAAGAGGCACTGCTTTCCATCCATTTTGATCTGTATAATAAGTTTTATGTTTCTCACAAACATACCAAATACCTACTCTATATTTTGCTTTTAATCCACATGTAAAATAATTACCATCTTCATCCAAAATTTTTCCATCTTTTCTTGGTACAGGGACAGTGCAATAATAAGTCATTATAAATCCTCCTTTTGTTGTTTCAATTTACATACCTACGTTTGAATTTAATGTTTAACTATTTATATTATAGCACATAAATTTACAAATGTTAATTATTTTGTAAAGACAAATATTGAATAGTTGTTTCTAATGGTAATTCAGTTGCGGTATTATCTACAGGGATAAATGTTATGTTACAAATTAATATTAGACTAATAAATAATGATATTAAATATTTCATATAATTCCTCCTTTTGCTTCAACTAAAACGGTACACTAATCCCTATACCATATACATAATCACTATGATTAGATATTCCTACAAATGGTCCTACAAATGTATTATTAATGAATGGCAATGGTTCTCCTACGTTATATGCAAATGGAGTAAATTTTAAATAAGCATCATCACCGTTAGTGCTTATCCCAAAATCTATAAATCTCCATGTTAAATCATTCTTTGTGCGCCCATAACCTGATAAACTAAAACTTAAACCTCCATATATAAAAGTGTCACTATCTTCATTATCTAAATTAGCTGAGCCAAGATCTAAATTTAAACTAAAATGCGGAGCCCACCAATAAAATTCTTTGTCTTTATTGCGTATTTGTTTAAAATCAGCTAATGTAATACGCAATGGTAATTTTATACCTTTACTTTCTTTATCTTTATTATTTTCAGCCCATGTCTCTACATATGTATTCCATTGACCATCGTTTTGTTCTGTTTGAACTATTTTAGTCTTAAATTCTAAAGGGTATACACCGGTTTTCCATTGTTTATCCGGAGGTCTATTAGGATAAAAAATAACCCAAGCTATAGGAATTCTAACTTTTTTACCATCTTTAGTTTTTTCTGTCATATAAACTTTTTTGAAATACTGCTCGTTTTTATCACCAGTGCCGGCTTTGTATACATGATCTGATAATTTATGAAGCTCTAAAGAAAGATTTTCATTTGTTTCTGTAGTAATTTTACCTATATTAGTTATTTTTTCATCATTCTTTTTAATTAATGACATTAATTCCTGATTCTGTTTTTTTAATTTAGCTAATTCTTCCTTCCATAATTTAGAATTTTCATTCACTATGGTAGTATTAGCTCTTACTTCATTAATTTTTAATTCAAAATATTTACGTTGAGCTTCTAATTCTAACTTTAATTTTTGCTCTTGTAAAGTGAATTGTGTCTTAATCCAACTATAAACAGTAATACCGCTAAAAACAAGAAATCCTATTAAAGCGAAAAAAATTACTGCTTTTATTATTTCGAAATAAGTAGATAATTTCATTTTTTCCCCTTTAAAGCTAGAATAATTCCTTTAATTATACCACATACAAATACAATAACAGTAATCCAACTTAAAAGCGCAGTAAAAATTTTAGCTAATAAATCGTTACTAAATTCTGTATTTTCCTCATCTCCTAATAAACCATATGAATTCAAAGTGTAAATTAAACCACTACTTATTAATACACCACAAATATACAAAAATAAAATCATATTAAATGTAGTCATTTACCCCTCATTATGATGGCATAAAATCAAAAAACCCAGGATCAACTGCTAATATATATGTAGAAGATTCTGTTAATGCGTCATTATCTAATTCTCTAAAATAGTTATACTTAGGCAATTCTTTATAACGTCTTAATCTTTCCTCCAATATTTCCCTATCCCATCCTTCCATTGATATTATCCGTTTATATACATTAGGGAAATTAAAACGAAGATAATGAAAATACCCACCTTCCATTAATGTGTAAATGATAATTTCACGTGCTTTATCAATAGAATAGTCCGGATGGACCCACGCTACTAACCATCCAGTTAAAATAGTCTTTTTAAAAGGTTGGCCATTTAAATATACAACCTTTACTCCAAATTTAGATATTTTAAAAATAGCACTTTCTTCTATATCTTCACGTTCAAAATCAACACCATATTGTTCTAAAAGTGAAACTAATATATATTGCACATCATCCGCTTCTAACATAACCAACTCCAATTAACTGCTCTGGTATTATTATTCCTTCCTCAATGCCAGGACTTGATACTTCTATAATTCTCACTGTTTTATCAGTTGCTCCATAACGATGCATAATGCCTGGTTCTATATATATTGACCAACCTTCTGGACAATCATAATATTCTAAATTGTTTTCATCACAGCATTTACCCATAGCTAAACTAAGCTGACCGTTTACAACTATAATTGATTTATATTTATTCTCATATACAATTAATTCTGTTATTTTTAATGGATTAATTTCTATCGTTTTACAAATATAACTATCAGTTATAGCCCAAATAATTTCGGAACCCCATTCTTTTTCAGTATAAATTGGTTGGCTTAATTTATTAGTCATTCAGGTGTAGCCTCCATATAAAATGGTGGTGAATCATGCTCTTTTTCTATATCATGTAATTCTATATTTAATTCGTTATTTTTAATACTTATTTTTGCTAATGTTTTAGACCAATCCCTATCATGTTCTTTCAACAGCTTTTTAGCTAGTGGTGTAGAAACTTCTCTTTCAATAGCTCTTAACAGTGGTCTAGCGCCGTACTCTTTATCAATACCCTTTTCATAAATATAATTATAAACAGATTTATCAAATTCTATTTTTAACTTAGAATAAATTGTTCTATTAAGCTTTAAATTAGTTTTAAGTTTTTCTAACTCAAGTTTTATAATTTTTAAATAATCTTTTTTCGTTAAATCATTAAAATTAATAACTCGTGTAATTCTATTTAAAAATTCGGGTTTAAACTTCTCCTTTAATGCTTCATTAATAGCCCGTTTCTGTTTATCGAAGGTAAGTTTATTAACATCTCCAAATCCGATCGTTTTTTCTATATTTTTAGTTTCTTCTACACCTAAATTAGAGGTCATTATTACAACAACATCTTTAAATGATGTAGTTTTTCCTTTACCATCAGTTAATCTACCTTCATCCATTATTTGTAACATTAATTGATGCACTCTATCACTAGCTTTTTCAACTTCGTCAAATAACACTATTGAAAATGGATTCTTTCTTACAGCGTTTGTCAAATAACCGCCCTGTTCATGGCCTACATACCCCATTGGCGAACCAATTAACTTTGCATATTCATGGTCAGCTGCATATTCTGAACAATCTATTACAACTATGGCTCGTTTATTACCAATTAATTCTTCCGCTAAAACCTTAGCGCAATAACTTTTTCCTATTCCAGTTCTTCCTGTAAATAAAAATGCACCTATCGGTTTATCTGGATCTTTTAAACCAACACTAGCACGTTGAATAGCCTCTACTAAATCATCTATAGCTTTATTTTGACCAATAACTTTCTTTTTTATTTTTTTGTCTAATTTCAATAACTCTTTTGAATCTATATCACGAAATGTTTTTATACGCTTTGTTTGCGGCCTCAAAGTTTTATCTAACAACTCATCGGGATTAGCATACGCTGCCTCCATCTCTGCAAATGGATCTACAGTTTCATCTTCCGTAGAAAATGAATCTTTATACAAATCATAATCTAAAAATGGGTTTGTTCTTTTACAAATTTCATACAATTCATGTATTAAAATAGGAGGTGCAACTCTTTGTGGAAGGCCTAATCTATCTAATCTAATAAATAAATCTTCAACTTCATGAATACAAACTGTTACAATATATTGCTCAAATGAATGTCTACTTGTAAAATTTCTATTACCTAGAATAGTCAATTCACTGCCTGGATCAAATTGTTTAATTGTAATATATTGACCTATACGTTTCCAAAATTTTTGAACTTTTACATGTGGTAAATCTTGTATATTACCTATCTTGTCCATATTCAAACGTTTTTTTGTTTTCTTTTTTGTATAAACATCTCTATCCCAATATTCATTATCAATAAGTAAAATACATTCATCTATTTCTTCGTCTTCTTTTATTTTAACAACATTATTTTTATTAATAATTAAATTATCAGGTTTTAAGATCGGATTAATATTTAATATTTTTTCAACCAATTCATATCTAATTTTTAATAACTTTTCAGATGTTATACCCCTCTTTTTTAATTTATCTAAAAAATCCTGTATATTAGCTACACAAGTAGCTATTAAAAAATCTTCGTATAGACTTTTAGCTATTAACCCTCGTTCACGAGTAAAATAAGTTAATTTATCATTTACCTCGTGTTCAGGTATTTTATATATTAATATTTTATCTTTCACCGTTTTCAATTTAACTTCAATTACTTTATAATTAGCCATTCACTATCTCCTATTTTAAATTATTACCATATTGTAAAATTTTAACAGCATCTTTATATTCCAACTCTTTTAATGGTGGAAATGTATCTCTACCAAGCGCTTTTTTAGCTAATTCTTCATAAGAAAGTCCATATTGATCCATTAATATAGTAATAGCAGTTTCCTGTACAGGTGTAAGATTTGGAGGCTCCATATCAGTAGGCATATCAAATGATTCTGATACATTTTCTGGGATATCTGGTAAAACAGACGGTGTAGAATCTGTTACTGGTATTTGTTCGTCAGAAACTGGAGTAGGAGTAGTTTCTAAAGGCATTTCAGATGGTTGTTCTACTATAGGTATTTCAGGATTCAAATTAACTTCAGTGGAAACTGGTTTACTAAATGTCGTATCAATTGTGTTATTAGTATTAGTTGGTTGATTAAGATCTGGTATATCTAAATTATTATTTGGCGGTGTAGATGGGGTTGTTTCAGATACACCCACACCAGTAGTATCACCATCTACATCAGACAGTTCTGGGTCCAAACGCAATCCAACACCCCACCTTGAACAAGCTACTTTTATAGCTTTTGATATAGCAGCTTTATATGAATTGCCTATGTCTACAACCTGACCCTTACGTGGGCCTTCCGTATATCTAGCTATATACTGTCCAGCAAATCCTTCATGATGAAATATATTTTTTGTTTCTGGATCTAATGCACTAACACGAACATGTGCCAAGATATAGCCTTCCTTTTCAGTAATAGATAAAACTTCTGTACTCCAATTACCTCTAAAAACATTATTCATACGTTCTACAACATCATCTGATGGAACATAATAAAAAGTTTGTCCACCAACTCCTTTTCTAGCCTTTAATTTAAATGGCTTCTGCAACTCTGTTAATATTTCATTTTTCATAGCCTTCTCCTTTCCTTATATATTCTAATTATATTATAGCACAAAAATTTATAATTATAAACTATCTTCTCATTCTCTTTTGTTTTTGTTGTCCCAAACGCCTACGTCTTTCTTCCTTAGTTTCTTTTTTAACATGTGTAGCTCCAGGACATATACCTAATTTCCATTTAGCCGCTGGGTTTATATACATTTTACAATAACCATTTTCAATTTTAGCACATCCTTCACATTTATCAATTATAGGCAAACATTCTATACCTAATAAACAATAACCATTCTTTCTAGCTGTGCAACTATTTTTCGGAATATTACATTTCCTATTCATAATAATTCTCCTATTTAACAAGTAGTACTGTAGCTATCATTGCTAACCCTATAGCTATTATGTGATGCATATATATAGATTCCTTGAAAAATAATAAACTAACACAAAATCCTAACACATTTATTAATAATGTACCCAAAAACCAAGGTTGTAAAAAAGATGGGGCTAATTTATAAGAATAAATAAATAATGGAGCAATACAAGCTTGTCCAAATATATTTATTGGCCAAATATACAAAAATGATAAATTATGTATTCCTGCCCATCTATTAAAAGTGTGTACTAATGCCACTCCCATTACTGCTAATAATTGTAATATAAACCACATATAGCCTTTCCTCTCCTTATAAAAATGGTGGAGGCGCTGGGCTCTGCCTCCCAGGTCCGCGATAGCCTTCCTTTTACCGATGTACGATGATTTGCTTATTTTATATACTTTTCATAACTTAAAATAAGCAAAATAGTTATGAAAGCCCTTACTTAAATACTGTAATAAATTGTAAGGGAAATTTATTACAGCCATAGTTTTCTGTTCCTAGCTAACTATGGAAAGCCGCACGCAAAAATTAAGCTGTTGCGTAAAGTTGAACGCCTTCCAACATTTGGTTGGCATAATCAATTATAGATTTTCCATCTATTTTCAAACGCAATTTTTTAACGTAGATTGCTACTACGCATCGCAGCTCCAGGTCAGCTACCACGTCGAATCTAACTCGCCCCCATTACTCATTGTCTTCTTGTTTAGTGTCTTCTTCATCTGCGCTTGAAACTAAAACTACTAATTCATTATCATCATGTGTATATAAAACCACCCTATTCCCCCACAAATATTCAATATGCTTTAATGTTTCTTCAGCATATTTCTTATTTAATGGTATACCATCATATTTATGTTTTAATTTTAACTGACCCCTATTATTAAAATTTCCATCAACAACTAAAATAGTTGGTATTTTATTCATAGCTAAAATATGTACTAACTTCTTTTTTATTTCTTCAGCCTCTCGTTTGCTTATTATATAATCAATAGATTGGGCAGTTTCTTTAGCCTCAAATAAATATAAATTCAAATCTTGAATAAGATCTAATGTTAAAAATTCTTGAATAAAAAACCAATCAATATAAGTAGCCATCACTTCTTTACATTTTTCCCAACCACGCATTTCACCAGTATCCCAATTAGTTTTGTCTTTCGCATTTATGCAATTTTCCCATTCTCTACCATACCTTCCTTTATTCCATCTATCTTCTATATTTTCCCAAATTTTTGAACCTATTAAATATGGATTAATAGTAAATGGGTTTTCTGCTTTAACTAGTGAATTAGCATAATTGAATTCAGCATGTTCTGAATTAGTTATTAAACCTTCATTATATAATTGATTAATAACTTTTTCGTGTATTAAAACAGCAAAACCTTCATTCATTATTTTTGTTTTAATAATTGGCCAATAATATTGCCCTTCCATACGTAATACTTCTAAAATGTCTTTTTGCCAATCTTCTAATACTCGTGAATTATCAATTAAATAACGTAAAATATCCTCAGTTGGTTCAACAGGTGTTTTTAATTTTAATCCTCTCCATAATTTTTGATTATATAATTCAATATCCTCATTTATTTTATCAACTTCAAAATTAGTAAGATCGGAAAATTCTCCACCATGTGTGTATAACTGTTTTTTCTTCTGCTCAAAGATTCTTCTCCTTTTTTCGTCTTCAGTTTCTCCTAATTCAAATGGACTAGAATGTCTTTGTAAAGCATGTCCAGCATCTATAGTTTTTTCTACCTCATCTATTCCATACCTGCGCTCATATTCATTGAAACGTTTAGACGCTTCATACATAATACCCACAATATCTTGTCTAGAATTCTGAAAATATTTATTATTAGTAAAAAAAGCAACATGACCATAAACATGAGCTATTACAAGCGCTTGTACTGCAAATCTATTTTCTTTCATTAGATATGCTTTTGCTGGATTTGAGTTAATTACAACCTCATATGGGAGGGATCTCCCACTATGTTCATAAATAGTCTTTTCTCTTTCATATTCTCTTCCGTATTTCCAATTACTTATATTTGTTGGGATATTATAGGCCATAATTTCCAACATCTTGACGGCAGGGATCACATCAAATTCAATTGGATAACAATCAAGCTTTAATTCTTCAGTTACTATTTGATTTATACGATTTTCTATTTTTATTAATCGACGTAGCTCATTTTGCTCCATCTATTACTCCTCATTTAACTCTTTTAAATAAAATGTGTTTTAAAGTTGGATATACATGATTCTTATTTCTAATGGTAGACAAAATCATATGTAATTTATCATTCCTACAAAATTCTGCACCATCTTCAGTTTTACAACTAAACGACCATTTTTTCTTAATAGCATTAATTAGTGTATTTTGAGATCCCCACATTAAATTAATGGTACGGTTTATTGAAGAATATTGTGGTTTAACCTCTGTATATGCAAACATATTTATTTCTTTTTTCATTAATTTATCTATATAACGCACAGTCTTCTGTGGATCAAAATCATCACCATCACTTACATATATACAATAAACATTCCACTCTTCAACTGGATATTCAGTTTCAATTAAATATATAGCCTTGTCCATTGCTGTCCAACAAAACGTTCCGCCAGATTCACCTTTATAAAAAAACGTATCTTCATCTACTAATTTAGCTTCAGTTGTATGTACTATAAATTTTATATCTACATAATCATAAACTTTTTCTAGAAATTCTACTAGCCAGAACAAAAGTGAACGACACAAATATTTTTTATCAGTAGTCATAGATCCAGATGTATCCATCATTGCTATAACAACAGCATTAGAATGTAATTCGTAATCTTGTTCAATTTGTTTATATCGTAAATCTTCATCTTCTATTATTACATAAGGATCAATATCATCATCTACTAAATTATTTTTAATTAACTCAATTGCATTATCTATATCTCCTTTAGCCTGAACTAGAGCCTTCATAGCTAATTCATAATTGCAATTTAATTCTTCAACAATTTCTCGTGCATATAATTCATTGCGTTTTATTGCTTCTAACAAAGTTCGTTTTTTATGTAGTCTAGGTAATATTCCAACTTTTGAAATTGTTTCAAATTTCCAACCACTTGGTACAAGCTGTTGCGCTTTCGTTTTTTCTTCTATCCATGGCAAACCTAAATCTTCAAACATTATTTCTATAAGATAATCAATATCTATTTCAGCTTCAATGTAATCTTCACCTGGCTTGTCGCCTGGTTTTCCCTCTCCGCCTTTACCAGGACCTTGTTTAGGTCTACGTCCTATAATATCACCAGGTTTACCTTTTCCTTGACCAACGCCGCCTTCATTACCTTCCTCACCATCTTTATTTTTTTCCTTTCTCCCATGAATAAATTTATAATCTTTTAGCCCGCGGACAGGTATTCTAACTCTTTTTCCTTTCTTCTTTGTTATAATAGATTCTTCAGCTATCACATCCTTTACACTTTTTCGTATAGCATCATCTATTTTTTTATGATGCCTTTCTACATCTTTTTTACCTTTTTCGGACATATCCCAATCGGGGTGATAAATAATAGCCATATAACCTCCGTTTAGATATTATAGTTCAATATCAACTATATTTAAATGTGCGTCTATAATTACTTTCCATGAACGTTTGCAATTCTTACATACAAATGATATTTTATAGTATTTCTTATTTAAAAATACGCCATCTATTTTATATAATTGTGTTGAATGACAATAAGGACAATGTTCATCATTAATATTAAATCTCTTCAAGGAATCTTTTATAGATTTAGATTTTATTAAATCTTCAAACATATTAACCACTAGTCCATAAAAAATTACAGTTAATACAATAAAATGTAACTTTACTATCGCTTGATAATACGACCTCCAAACTAGAACAACCACAATTTGGACATATTACTACTTCTTTATTTATAATATTGTCAATAGATTTCTTAGGAATAATCAAAATATCATCAAACATTAACTACACTCCCATATATAACCACAATCAGCACAGAAAAAACATGTATGTTCGTTATCTATGCCTGTTAAACCTACTTTAGTTGAACCACAATGTGGACACTTATCGGGGAACGTTAATATATCCGCTTCATCGCATTTTTTACAATCAGGGCCTAAAATATCTTCAAACATAAATACACTTACTCCTCTTTCCTAAGAATTTCGCCTACAAACGCTAATAATACATTAGCGCATTCTTCACAATATCCTTTATCTAAAAGAGTCTGTAATGCTTTTTCACGTCTTTTTTTAGCTTTAGGGTTAGTTACAGATTTATCAGCAAGAGATAAACTAACCATAGGTTTTAAATCAGCCATTAATTTCTTTTCTATCGCATCTTGTAATGGTGGGTAATCAGTATATTTAAACTGCTTACCTTGCTCTAATGCGTGAGATTTATATACAAAAACACCGTTTCTAAATTCTGATTTAGAATTTTCGGGGACAGGGACCAATTCTTCTAATGATCTCATAAGCTTCTCATCAGGATCGGAATATTCACCAGTTACAGAATCATAAACTTTTTCTTTTAAGCAGTATGCCGTAATGTTTTTCATATAATTCTCAAACAAAGCATTAGCTTGATCATCATATGCGTATAAAAATGCCATATTAACTTCCTTTTTAGCTATATCTTTATATTCTGAACTGACTGAATCTTTATCTCCTATTAATAAATTAAGATAATGATCCACATCCTCTTCACTAATTCCGATATGATGAGCAAAATTATCTCTTAATGCTCTAATTATATCAATAGGATTAACACACTTTTTATCTTCCTTTGCACCTAGCGCAACATTTAAAGCATTTATAATAAATCTGGGTGAAATTCCAGTTAATCCTTCACCTTTATCTCTTCCTTCTTGGCGTAATTCTTTAATATCAATATCAGTCTTTTTAAATCCTTCAGTAATCTCACCATTATATAATTTCATTTTTTCAATTTTATTAGAAACCTTAGATGAATCAGTTAATCGTGTTAAGATTGCAAATTGAGCAGCTACTTGTAAAGTATATGGAGCAATATGTATATCTCTAAAATCAGACTCACGAATCATCTTTTCATAAATTTTAACTTCATCATCAACTCTTAAATTCCAAGGTACAAATATGGGATACATTCTATCATGTAAAGCTTCGTTTTTCTTATCAGCTTTAAATGCATCGAATTCAGTCATATTTGTATGCGCAATTACTAACGTATCAATATACATTTGTGGGAACCCAGGTGATTTAATAACTTGTTCTTGAGCCAACGATATCAATACATACTGTAATTTAATATCAGTCTTTAATAATTCAACCATCTCAATTAATCCGCCATTAGCAACTTGAATTTCACCGTCAAATGAAAATGCGCGTGGGTCTGTTTCACCGTATCTTGCAACTTTAGCCATATTGACTCGACCAATTAATTCAGTAACATCTTGACTCTTCGGGTCTGATGGTTGAAATGTACCAATACCAATTCGTTTTTGCTCAGAAAATCTAATACGTTCTACAGGCAATTTATCCCAATGAGTTATACCATTTTCTGTAAATTCTGTATCCAATCTATGTTGACATACAGGACACAAAACACCTTCTATTTTCACATTTAATTGTTCCTCCCAAAACTCCCTATCACTTAAAGGGATAGCATGAAGAGGCTCTTCATGAATTGGACATCCTTTTATAGCATATTTAGGAATAGGATCTTCTTCTAACCCTCTTTTTAACAAAGCAGCTATAGTTGATTTACCACTACTAACAGGACCAACTAAAATTAAAATGCGCTTTCCAGTTTCTGTACGTCTGGCAGCTGCTTTTAGAAATCTCATAATATCATGGATTGGTTCTAAAGTACCAAAAATTTTACCATCAAAAAATTTATATTTTACTAAATCCTCATAACCACGCAATTTCAATGATTCATCAATTTCTTCTACACCTTTCTCTATAATAAGATTATAAATTCTACCTGGAGCAAATGTAGCTATTTTAGGGTTATTTTTTACTAATTCTAAATATTCTATCAAACTTCCTTCCCAATTTTCAAACTTTCTCTCTTCTTTTTGCTTGGCTATGATTTCTTCAAAGTTCATAGATCTTTCTCCTTTTCGTTTAGCCTAGTTATTACTTCATTTTCTATATTTTTTAATGATAATTTTAATTCATTGGCTAATATTAAGTTTTTTACTGCTAATTCTAATGCAGCATTTGATGTATGTTTCTTAACCCACTCCTTTGCCTCTTTTAATGTATATTTAGTTTTATCAAAAAGATAAGTTACAATTATTTTACGTTTAATATCATATAATGCTTTAACGCCTTTACCAAGTGTTATAGTTCTCAATTCATTGTTTTTACGTTTCCGTTTAACTGGAATTCGTATGTAATTTTTTGTGATCTCAGGCATATAATCTTCCCCCATTCATTTATAAATCTCTATATATATTATAGAACATATTTTTAATGTTGTAAACTATTTTATGATAAAAAAATAGCACTAACTAACTAATAGAACCTAGAATTTTTATGTTAGTTAGCGCCCATAATCATATCCATATTAATTCACTTTACATTAAAAATGATAAAATTTGCATAAATTGTTCCATTGTTTTGTCATTATTATATTCCAATTTTAATATGTCTGGCAATTCTACATCACTAGTATCAATTTCATTATCACTATTTAAAAAATCAATTAACCATTCACAAAATGGATCTAACTCATCCATAGAAATACATGTAGAAAACTTATTATTAATAGATGGCATTTTACACTTACCGTGTTCTATATACCATTTACAATCTAAATGACTCTTAATGTGATTTCTCTTTTTTAATGAGCTTTCCATATTCCTTCTCCAATAATTCCAAACGGTCATTACTTTGCTCAATATGCTTTTCTATTCTTTCTAATCTAGCTTCTAATTTATCTATATTTATGGTATGATTACCATAATAAATCATAATTCCACCAACAATGATTGCAATTGAAATAGCTGTAGCAAAAATTTTTATATATAATAATGTAGTTTTAAATGTATTTTTTAAATTTTCTAACAATTTAACAACCCTATCTAACTTTACATCCATTAATTTTTGACCAGCTTCCAATTCCTCATTTCGTGGAGGAGTATTAATCTTTGTATCTATTTTATGATATTGCTCCTCTAATTTAGTCAATCCAGCATTTAAATTATTCACGAAATATTGAGTAGCTTCAAACAATAAATTTGCAGTATTTATACCATTTTTATTATTTGTAGTCATTGCCGTTGATATTTACCTCTGTATTAAGATTTTCTAAATTTTTGATTAATACTTGTTTAGCTTCATCCCATAGATCCTTTAATAACAATTCAGCTTCTTTTTTTTCAGTTATATCAATCAATGTTATGATATAAATATGACGATTCTTATAAATACGGCTAACAACTGCAAATTCTGCATATCTCACGCTACCATCATTTCTTTCTATCTTAATTTCTTTAAACGCTGGACCATTGTCTAATGTACTATAATAACAAAATTCATCACATTGTTGACACAAAACTCTGTCACAATGATGCCCAACAATATTGTCATAAGGTTGACCAATAAAAATAGCAGCAGCTGGATTTACATCTATGATCTTTTTATCTAATGCATCTATAACTAAAATGCCTGCTTGAACTGCATTAAATAATATTCCGGCCAACTCATCACCACAAACCATAAGAGCCCCCCAATTAATCACAATCTTCACATTCGAAATTTAATTCTAACTCAGCATTTTCTAATGATTGATCTACTAATTCTTTTGTGGTTTTAAAAATGGGACTTTCAGCAAGCACTTTTAGTTCATTAGGTAAAGAATCAAAAGCATAATCAAAACTACCTTTGACTTTAGCTGGCTTGACAGTACTACACCCTAATTGTTTGGCGCGCCTATTAATACAAGCAGCTATACGTTGTTTAGTAGCTTTTGAAAATTTCGACCTATTCAAATACGCTTTTGCAACAGCTACATGTTTACAATCTGGAACAGGAAATGATCTATTTGGCCCACAAAACACAGTTTTACGTAACTTTTTTCTGTCTTTAGTAGTTAATTTCTTTGCAACTTCATCTGCATATTTAATTGCATCATTAACTTTAGCTATAGCTTCTTTTAAACCCATTTCTACATTCCTCCTTTATTTAGGAACCTCTTTCTTAAATTTTTTATAATAAGCCGCTAAAAAATTATAAGCTTTTTTAACATCTACCCCAACCAATTTTCTCCTTGCGCCTCGAACAGCTTTCATCGCATTACTTACTCCACCCCAAGTAGCTTTTAATTCACCGTTTATAACATCAGCAAATGGTAATTTATATCCACCAAAAGTATCTTCTTGGCCTGGTACTACCCAAACAAAACCTTTGCCGTATTTTTTCCAATTAATCTTATCTTTATCTGGACCACCAGCCCATTTTGCAATACGCGCTCTAGCAGCAGCGCCGTCCCATTCAGCTCGATCATCGATAGGTAATGTTTTACTTCCACATATTTTTGCTACCTCATAATTTTCTTCATTTAATTCATCCTCTTCAATATTAGCAACAATTATGTCAGCATTTTCAATAGCCGCCTTAGCTTTAATCAAAGATTTAGCTAAATCTTCCATAAATTTTTCATGTGCATTTTTCATTCTATTTCCCCCTCACAACTTAATATTTTATAACCATCTGCTAAAATAGCTACTGAGCGTTCTACATGAGCGCTTAAATCTGATGATTTAAGCGTCCATCCATTAGCCATAAAATGAATATTTGTATCATCTAATAAAAAAATAGGTTCTATTGCTATAACCATGCCTGGGCGCAGACGCCAGTCTATTCCTATTTTTAATGGTATATTAGAAATAAATGGTTTCTCATGTAAAAAATAACCTACACCATGCCCACCAAAATTTTGCAGCACTTTTAAATTATTACTAATAGCTTTTTTATAAATAACTTCAGATAAAGATGATATACGCATAAATGGTTTTATATTAGCTATAGAATCATATAATGCTTCATAAGCACTCCTAACTAAATGATCAGTTTCAAATGTTACATTCCCAATCATAAAAGTTTCTGCGTTATCGCTAATAAAACCATCATATTCTATACCAACATCTAATGTTATAATATCACCATCGCATAATTCATAATTTGATACTAATCCATGAATAATTTCTTTATTAACACTAATGCATAATTGATTTGGAAACCCACGATAATTAAAAAATGCAGATTTAACTTTATACTTTTCACAAAATCTTATAAACCATTCTTCAATTTCTACTTTAGAAACACCAACTTTCAAATTAGCTCTACAATAATCAAAAAACTCCGCAGAAAGTTTATTTACATACTCTAATTTTAATAAAGCAGATGGAGTTTTTATGAAAATTAATTTATCTAGCATAGAATAGACTCTCTATAAATAAACAGTTAGTTTATTTTCCCTCTAAATCCACCATATCTAACGGCTCAGCAAACCTAACAATCAAATCAGCGCTTATACCAACAATCAAACCTCCAACAGCTTCGTTCCTATGCATATTAATTTTCAACTCACCAGTCTCAGCTTTAACTATAGCATTTCTCATTAAGATAGAATCTATTAATACTCGCTGCTTAGATGTTACCTCTCCTTTTTTCAATAACAAAGAATCAACTTCTTCTTTTGCAGCAGTTAAAATTTCATCGTATTTTTTTAACTGGCTTTCTTGTAAAGCTTCTCCAAATTGTAGCAATATTTCAGCAGTAACACCTATTACTTTATCATCTTGCTTTAAATATTTAATATTACTTTCGCCACTTTGTGCCTTAACAATAGCAATAATAACCTTATTCCAATTTTCAATCAATTCTTCTTTGCCTCTAAATTCTTTCATAACAAACTCTCCTATCGTTGTTTTGCTTCTTCTTTTAATTGTTCATATTTTGTTAAAGCTATAGTGCCTAATGATTGTGCCCACATAGGATCATCTTCATTTAATTTTAATTCTTCATAAAAATCTTCTATATCATGTTTTATTATTTTATAATTTCCTTTATCATCAATAAAACAATGCCTAAGTTCATGTGATAAAATTCTTTTTTTATCTTTATCACTAGCCAAACTCCAAACTAATTCATTAATAA